>Ga0075331_1000054_pt1 | contig 20983 bp, 19 predicted proteins | sample MayberrySE_TuleA_FD_120090 | JGI IMG/M metagenome (GOLD analysis project Ga0075331, IMG submission 120090) | Natural and restored wetland microbial communities from the San Francisco Bay, California, USA, that impact long-term carbon... | ecosystem: Environmental > Terrestrial > Soil > Wetlands ... | reverse complement strand
CGTACTGGGTCGTGTCCGACCACTTCGAGGAGCTCGGCCGCCCACCGGCCCTGCTGCACGGGGGCTTCGGCCTGCGCACGGTCGGCGAGCTGCGCAAGCCGCGCTGGTGGGCGCTGGCGCTGCTGGAGCGGCTGGGCGACACCCGGCTGCCGGTGGACTGCTCCGGCGACGGCGGCGGCTCGCTGGTCGAGGCCCTGGCCACCCGGGACGCGGCGGGTCGAGTGGGCGTGCTCGCCTGGAACATGACCCTGGACCAGACCAAGGCCGCGGGCTCGGCTCCGCTCGCACGCCGGGTGACGGTGCGCGTCGAGGGTCTGCGCCCGGGATCGACGTACCGGCTGACCCACCACCGGGTCGACGACGAGCACTCCAACATCGCCCGCGTGTGGGGGGAGCTGCGAGACGGCGACCAGGACTGGCCGGAGGAGGAGCAGTGGGAGCAGCTGCGGGCGGCCGACCGGCTGGAGCAGCTGGAGCCCGTGCGGGAGGTCGTCGCGGACGACGACGGCACTGCCGAGGTGGCCTTCGACCTCCCCATGCCCGCGATGAGCCTGCTGGAGCTCGAGCCCCGCTGACGCGCGGTCGCCCCTCCACCTCACCACACCCGGACCGACACCTGACGCCCACCGGATGGCGTCGGGAGGTCGTTTGGGAGGGTGAGGAGGAGGAAGGGGTGGCATGTCTGCAGAGGCGAACACGCACCTGACCCGCTCCGAGCGGCTCGACCGGCTGCCGTTCACCGGCACGCACCGCAAGGTGCTGGCGGGCTCGGGCGTCGGCTGGGCGCTCGACGCGATGGACGTCGGCCTGATCAGCTTCGTGATGGCGGCGCTCGCCACCCACTGGCAGCTGACCGACACCACGCTGTCCTGGGTCGCCTCGGTCGGCTTCATCGGCATGGCCGTCGGCGCCAGTCTCGGCGGCCTGCTCGCCGACCGGATCGGCCGACGCCAGGTGTTCGCGCTGACCCTGCTCGTCTACGGTCTCGCCACCGGAGCCGCGGCGCTGTCGTGGTCGGTCGCGGCATTGCTGGTGTTCCGGTTCGTGATCGGGCTGGGGCTCGGCGCGGAGCTGCCCGTGGCCGTCACGCTCGTCAGCGAGTACGCACCGGCCCGGATCCGCGGCCGCGTGGTCGTCGTGCTCGAGGCGTTCTGGGCGGTCGGCTGGGTGCTGGCAGCGGTGATCGGCTACCTCGTCGTCCCCGCGAGCGACGCCGGCTGGCGGTGGGCGCTCGCAATCGGAGCGGTGCCGGCGCTCTACGCAGTGGTGGTGCGCCGCGGCCTGCCCGAGTCGGTGCGCTTCCTGGAGAGCCGCGGACGTCACGAAGAGGCCGAGGACGCCGTACGCCGGTTTGAGCGGTCGGCCGGTGTCGCACCTCCCACGACCGCGGCCGTCGCCGCCGGCGGACCGGAGCCGACCCCCGGGCCCGGTGCGCTGTGGCAGGCCGGCACCCGGCTGCGCACCGCCGCGCTCTGGGTGGTCTGGTTCGGCGTCAACTTCTCCTACTACGGGGCCTTCATCTGGCTGCCCACGCTGCTGGTCGCCTCCGGCCTGGACCTGGTGCGCTCGTTCGGGTTCACGCTGGTGATCACGCTCGCCCAGCTGCCCGGGTACGCCGTGGCCGCGGTGCTGGTCGAGACCTGGGGGCGACGGCCGACCCTGTCGACGTTCCTGGTCGGCTCCGCCGCGTCCGCGGTCGTCTTCGGCACCGCCGGCAGCGAGTCGATGCTGATCGCCGGCGGGATGGCCTTGTCGTTCTTCAACCTCGGCGCGTGGGGCGCGCTCTATGCCATCACCCCGGAGGTCTACCCGACCAGCCTCCGGGCGACGGGTGCCGGTTGGGCGGCGGGGTTCGGACGGATCGCCTCCATCCTGGCGCCGCTCGCGGTCCCGCCGCTGCGCGCGGCCGGCGACAACGTGCTGGTCTTCGCCTGCTTCGCCGCCTTCTTCGCGCTCGCCGCGGCGGCTACCTGGGGTCTGCCGGAGCGGCGTGGGCGCTCCCTGGAAGCGGTGGAGGAGGACGCGAGGCCGGGCGTCACGTCACGGTGAAGTCGCGCTCGCCGGCGGGCGGCTCGCTGTCGACGTCGACCCGGTCGACCCGGGCGAGGTCGGGGCCCTCCTTGCACCAGGCCACCATGGCGTCGACGGCGTCGGCGGCTCCCTCGAACACCGCCTCGACGGTGCCGTCGGGGTTGTTGCGGACCCATCCGGCGACACCGAACCGACGGGCCTGCCGGCGGCAGGTGTCGCGGAAGAAGACGCCCTGCACCATGCCGTGCACGACGACGTGCTTGCGGACGGAGGTCGCATCGGCCATGTCCTCATCGTGCCCGGTGAGTCGGGATCCACTCGGGCTCAGGGGGCGGGTGGGGACGGTGCTCACGGCGGTGCCCCGGATGGCATAGCGTTGGTTGGTGCCCTCCGACTCACCCAAGCCACGTGAGGTGCTCGCCGCGGCCGTGGAGTCGCTCGGCGGGCAGGAGCGCGACGGCCAGATCCAGATGGCCGAGGCGGTCAGCCGTGCGCTGAGCAGCGGTGAGCACCTGCTGGTGCAGGCGGGCACGGGCACCGGGAAGTCTCTGGCCTACCTCGTGCCGGCTCTGCTGCACGAGGAGCGGGTCGTGATCGCGACCGCCACGCTCGCCCTGCAGCACCAGCTCGTCGAGCGCGACATCCCGGCACTGCTGGACGCGGCCGACCATGTCCTCGGCGAGCACCCGACGTACGCCGTGCTCAAGGGCCGGAGCAACTACGCCTGCCTGCACCGCATCCGTGAGGGCGTGCCCGACGACCAGGGCGCGCTGGTCGAGATGCCCACCGGCAGCCTCGGAGCCGAGGTGGTGGAGCTGCGTGACTGGGCAGAGGACCAGGCCGACACCGGCGGACCCGGTGACCGCGACAGCGCTCCCCGCCACGGCGAGCGCGCCTGGCAGCAGATCTCGGTCTCGGCCCGGGAGTGCCTCGGCGCCTCCACGTGCCCGTACGGCGTGGAGTGCTTCGCCGAGCGGGCTCGGGAGCGGGCCATGGCGTCGTCGATCGTGGTCACCAACCACTCCCTGCTGGCGATCGACGCGATCGACGGTGTGCCGATGATCCCCGACTACGACGTCGTGATCGTCGACGAGGCGCACGAGCTGGCCACCCGCGTCACGCAGGCCGCCACCCAGGTGCTGTCCCCGCTCATGGTCGAGCGCGCATCGAAACGGGCCCGCAACTTCGTCGAGGACGGCACCGCCGACGACCTGGCCGACGCCGGCGACGCGCTGCGTGCGGTGATCGACGAGACGGCGCCCGGCCGGATCGAGCGGGTCGGGGTGGCGATGGGCGACGCGCTGACGCTGGTGCGCGACAGCGCGCGCACCTGCTGGTCCGCGATCCCCAAGGAGGTCGGTGCAAGAGCGGGTACGGAGGGCGACGGCGACGCGGCCCGGCAGCAGGCGAGGGCGCTCGTCGACGAGGTGCGCAAGATCGCCGAACGGATGGCGCTCGCGTCCGACAAGGACGTGCTGTGGCTGGCCGAGCGGGACACCCGCCGAGGTGGCAACGAGATCAAGATCGCGCCGATCGACGTGTCGTTCGACCTGCGTGACAAGCTGCTGACCGACAAGACAGTGGTGTTCACGTCAGCGACGTTGAAGCTGGGCGGCGACTTCACCGCGCTCGCCCGGTCGATCGGGCTCAAGGCGGCGGAGCGGCTCGACCACTCGCTCGAGCCGGCGCCGACGGATGCGGCGGCCGACGCGGCGGCCGACGCCGTCGCCGACGCCGATGCCGATCCAGAGGTGCTGGCATGGCGCGGCATCGACGTCGGCTCGCCGTTCGACTACGGCAAGCAGGCCATCCTCTACGTGGCCGCCGATCTGCCGTCGCCCGGTCGTGACGGCCTGGGGGAGCGGCAGCTGGCGGAGATCTGTGCCCTGGCCGACGCCGCCGACGGGCGCACCCTCGGGCTGTTCTCGTCCAGGCGGGCCGCGGAGGCCGCCGCCGAGGAGGCTCGGGAGAGGCTCCCGCACCTGACCACGTTGTGCCAGGGCGAGGCCCAGCTGCCTGAGCTGCAGCGGCTGTTCGTCGAGGACCCGCACGCCTGCCTGTTCGGCACGCTCTCGCTGTGGCAGGGTCTCGACGTGCCGGGCGACACCTGCCAGCTCGTGATCATCGACCGGATCCCGTTCCCACGCCCCGACGACCCGCTGATGGCCGCTCGCACCCGCGCCGTGGCGCAGGCCGGCGGCAACGGCTTCATGGCGGTGTCGGCGACCCACGCCGCGCTGCTGCTCGCGCAGGGAGCCGGGCGGTTGATCCGCCGCTCGACCGACCGTGGCGTGGTCGCGGTGCTGGACCCCCGCCTGGTCAAGGCGCGCTACGGCGGCTTCCTGCGGGCGTCGCTGCCACCGATGTGGAGCACCATCGATCGCGAGGTCACGCTCGCGGCGCTGCGCCGGCTCAGTGCGGCGGCGGCCGCTGACCTCGGTGACGGCGCGGGCCGTGGTGGCGGGTAGCCTGTCTCCTCGCCATGCCGCGTCGCCTGCTGTCCAGTGCCGTCGCGCTGGTCGCGCTGTCGACCGGCGCGTGCGTGTCGACGCCGGACGCGGTCGAGCTGCAGCAGGAGGCCGAGCGGGGCCCACGGCTGAGCGAGTCCGAGGCCCGCGATGCGCTGCTGTCCTACGTCGAGATGATCAACGCCGGCCTTCGGGGTGAGGGGGTCGAGGAGCTCGCGGAGGTCACCTCCCCCGGCTGCAGCTGCCGAGCGCTGGTCGAGCTGGTCCGCGAGGGCACGGCCGGCGGAGGTGCGTTCGAGCGTGCGCGGTTCAGTGCCGACGAGGTCACGGTGCGCTCGACCGGGCCGGGCGGCGCCGTCGTGCGCGCGCGGATCGAGGTCACGGCCTACCGGGTGCGCAGCCCCGACGGGCTGATCGTGGAGCGGGTGCCCGCCGACGCCTACCGCGCCGACTACACCCTTCGGGCGCAGCGCGATGGCTGGCAGGTCGTCCAGGTCACTCCCGTCGCCTGACCCCCGCCCGCCCGTCCAGAGGAAGGGGAACGGCGGGTCAACGGTGGCGCCACTTCCGTCACCTGGACCGCTGCTGCGTCGTTGAGCCCGGCATGACCGCCAACGACCGGCCCAGCCCACGCCCGATCGACCGGCCCATCGCCCGGCGCCGCTTCCTCACCGGCTCCGCCGGCACCGCCGCGGCGCTGGGCCTCGGCCTGCCGGCGGCCGGCGGCGCGGCCACCGGTCCGTTCCGGCACGGCGTCGCTTCCGGCGACCCGTGGCCGCGCAGCGTGCTGCTGTGGACGCGGGTGACACCCACGCCGAGCGCCGTACCCGGGTCCGGGCTCGGGCCGGACGTCAGCGTGCAGTGGCAGGTCGCGCGCGACCCGGGGTTCGCCGACGTGGTGAGGGAGGGCAGCTTCCGCACCGGCGCGGTCCGCGACCACACCGTCAAGGTCGCCGCCGGCCGTCTCGAGCCCGGCACGACCTACTACTACCGGTTCCGCCACGCCGGCAGTACCTCCCCGACGGGTCGCACCCGCACCGCACCGGCGACCGACGCCTCCCCGGCGGGGCTGCGGTTCGGTGTCGTGTCGTGCGCGAACTGGCAGGCCGGCTACTTCTCGGCCTACCGCCACCTGGCGGCACACGCCGACCTCGACGCGGTGCTGCACCTCGGGGACTACTTCTACGAGTACGACGTGGACGAGTACGGCTACGGCCCCGCGAACACGACGATCAGGCCGCACGATCCTGCCCACGAGACCGTCCGGCTCGCCGACTACCGCCGCCGGCACGCGCAGTACAAGTCCGACGCCGACCTGCAGGCGCTGCACGCGGCCGCACCCTGGATCGTCACCTGGGACGACCACGAGTCGGCCAACGACGCCTGGAGCGGGGGCGCGGAGAACCACCAGCCCGTCGAGGGCGACTGGTTCGCCCGCCGCGCCGCCGCCTACCGCGCCTACGACGAGTGGATGCCGGTCCGTATGTCGGGTACGGCGGCCCTCGGCGACGGTGAGCAGCTGTTCCGCCGGCTCCGGTTCGGGACCCTGGCCGACCTGTCCATGCTCGACCTGCGCACCTACCGGTCGCAGCAGGTCGGCAACGCGCTCGCCGGCATCGACGACCCCGCCCGCTCGATCACCGGGGACCGGCAGCTGCGCTGGCTCACCGACGGGCTGAGCTCGTCGACCGCGCAGTGGAAGCTCGTCGGCAACCCGGTGATGATCGCGCCGGTCGTCTTCCCACCCCTGCCCGCCGAGGTGTCCCGCCCGCTCGCCGACGTCACCGGGCTGCTGCCACCGGACGGCGTGCCCTACAACCTCGACCAGTGGGACGGCTACACCGCCGACCGGCGTCGGGTGTTCCAGCACCTCGCCGACCACGGTGTGCGCGACACCGTCTTCCTCACCGGCGACATCCACTCGGCGTGGGCGTGCGACCTGCCGGTCGATGCGGGCACCTACCCGCTCTCGCGCAGCGTCGGCACGGAGTTCGTCTGCACCTCGGTGACGAGCAACAACCTCGACGACATCACCGGCTCGCCGCCGCGCACCACCTCGCTCACCGTGGAGGCCGCCATCCAGGCCAACAACCGGCACGTGCGCTACCTCGACTTCGACTCCCACGGCTACTCGGTGCTCGACGTGACGCCCGCCCGGGTGCAGATGGACTACTACGTGATCGGCGACCGCGCGGAGCAGCGCACGGGCTCGTCCTGGTCGACGTCGTGGGCGACCGACGCGGGAAGCCACCGGGTGCGTGCCGCCTCCGCGCCGGTGGGGCGGTGAGCGGCGTGGAGCGGCGTAGCTTCCTCAAGGCCGGGATGACCGGAGGCGCGGCGGTACTGCTGTCCGCTGCCGGTGGGGCCCGATGGGCGCACGGGGCGGTGGTGGACAAGCGGCGGGTCTACGTGGTCGTGGTCGACGGCTGCCGTCCGGACGAGATCACCCCGGCCGTCACGCCGCGGCTCCATGCCCTGCGCGAGAGTGGCACGAACTTCCCGAATGCGCGCTCGCTGCCGGTGATGGAGACGATCCCCAACCACGTGATGATGATGTCGGGGGTCAGGCCCGACCGCTCGGGGGTGCCGGCCAACGCGGTCTACGACCGCGACGAAGGGGCTGTCCGCGAGCTCGACCGACCCACCGACCTGACGTACCCGACGCTGCTGGAACGGCTGGACGGCACCGGCCGGACCACCGCCACCGTGCTGAGCAAGGAGTACCTGTTCGGCATCTTCGGCGCCCGTGCGACCTACCGGTGGGAGCCGGAGCCGATCGTTCCGGTGTCCGGCCATGCCCCCGACGCCTTCACGATGGACGCTGCGCTCGCGATGCTCCACGAAGCCGACCCCAGCCTGCTCTTCGTCAACCTCGGTGACTGCGACCGGGTCGGACACAGCGACCTCACGGGTACGACGCTCGCGGCCGCGCGCGCGGCGGCGCTGGTGTCGGCCGACCAGCAGGTCGGGCGGCTCGTCGACGCCTTGACCGCCACCGGCCGCTGGGCGCAGTCGGCGGTCGTCGTGATCGCCGACCACTCGATGGACTGGTCCCTCCCGCACCGCCTCGTCAGCCTTGCGCCGGTGCTGGAGGCCGACCCGATGCTCGCCGGACGCGTGCAGATCGCGCAGAACGGTGGCGCCGACCTGCTCTACTGGACCGGCCTCGAGAGCGACCGGGTCCGGGCGGTGCAACGGATGCGCGAGCTCACGTCGGCGACCGACGGCGTGCTGTCGGTGCACACCCCCGACGACCTGCGGCTCGGCGCGCGAGCCGGCGACCTGGTCGCGTACTGCCGGGCGGGCTGGCGGTTCTCCGACCCCGCGCCGGTGTCGAACCCGATCCCCGGCAACCACGGCCACCCGGCGACGGCGCCGATCCCGCTCTTCCTCGCGGGCGGGCTCGTACCCTCCGGTGCCACGTCGAGCCGTCGGGCCGCCACGGTCGACGTGGCTCCGACGGTGGGCTCGGTCCTCGACCTACCGGCCCCGTCGGGGGGTTACGACGGCTCGAGCCTGTTGGCCTGATCGGCGCCCGTGCGCACCACCTCGCGTGCCACGATCCGCAGCTTGACGTTGTAGTCCTGGGAGTAGCGGCGCAGCACCGAGAACGCACGCTCGGGACCGATCTTGTGCCGCTCCATCAGCACCCCCTGCGCCTGTCCGATCTTGTGCCGCGCGTCGACCGCCTCCTGCAGCGACGTCTCCTGCTCGGCGTGCAGCAACGCGATGGACGCGTGGTAGGAGAACACCCAGGCAGCGGAGCGGTCCTCCCGGCTGAACTGCTCCGGCTCCGGGAAGTAGAAGCCGATGCTGCCGAGGGTGCGATCGCCCGCGCGGAGCCGGGTGCACAGCGCGCTGCCGATACCGACGTCGTTCATGACGGCCGCCCATTGCGGCCAGCTGTGCGCCTGCCGCACGTCGGGGACGGATACCTGGGCGGTGCCTCGCATCGCGCTCAGGCTCGGCGTCCGGTCGTGGTCGATGGCAGCCCGCACGATGTGCTCCATCAACGGATCCGAGACCGTGGCCGACCGCAGTCGTTTGCGCACCTGCAGCAGGACGGCGACGAGCGCGACACCGAGGTGGTCCTGTGCGGCGACGATGATGTTGTCCAGCGTGTCCTGGACGTTGGAACTCTGGCTGATCTCGGCTGCGATATGGGCAAACTCGACAGCGTCCGGCCGCTTCATGGCTCTCCCTCGTGCCTGTCGTCGAGATCCGCATACCCCGGGAATGCGGAGGTCAATCGTTAAGAGATCGTTAATACCTGACGATCGTCGGTCAGCCGGTGACGTGACGCCGACAGGTGGGTACGGGACGGAACGGATCGGACCGGATCACGCCCGACCGAAGGAGGAGGACATGGGCCAGTGCGACGTATGTGGCAACGAGTACGAGCAGGCTTTCGAGGTCACCATGGCGGGCGGTGAGCGCTTCACCTTCGACAGCATCGAGTGCGCCGCGCACCGCATCGCCCCGCAGTGTGCCCACTGCGGTTGCCGGATTCTCGGTCACGGCGTGCAGGCGGGTGACGCGGTGTACTGCTGTGCGAACTGCGCCCGGCACGCCGGGGTGCAGGGCGTGAGTGACCATGCCTCGTCCTGAGACCCGGACGAGGCCTCGCATTGTCGTCGTGGGGGCCGGCTACGTCGGCCTCTACGCCGCGCGTCGGCTGCAGAGCAAGCTGCGCGCCGAGGAGGCCTCGATCACGGTGGTCGACCCCAGGTCGTACATGACCTACCAGCCGTTCCTGCCGGAGGCGGCCGGCGGCTCTCTCGACCCCCGGCACGTCGTGGCGCCGCTGCGAGCCATGCTCGACCGCTGCCAGGTGCTCACCTGCGCCGTGACCGCCATCGACACCGGGAACAAACGCATCGAGGTCGACGTCGCCGACGGTGACCGGACCGAGCTCGAGTACGACGTACTCGTGGTCTGCCCGGGGTCGGTGTCTCGCACCTTGCCCGTCCCCGGGCTGGCCGAGCGCGCCATCGGCTTCACCACGTTGGGCGAGGCGATCTACCTGCGCAACCACGTGCTCGCGCAGCTGGACAAGGCGGCGACCACCGCCGACCCGGCGCTGCGGCGCAAGCTGCTGACCTTCATGTTCGTCGGCGGCGGGTACGCCGGAGTCGAGGGCTTCGGCGAGCTCGAGGAGATGGCCCGATTCGCCGCGCGGCGGTACCACCCCGAGATCGACGAGTCCGAGATGCGCTGGGTGCTCGTGGAGGCCGCGGACCGGATCATGCCGGAGGTCAGCCAGGGCCTGGCCGACTACACGGTCGAGGAGCTGCGCGGGCGCGGGGTCGAGGTGCGGCTGAGCACCACGGTGCGGACGATGGAGGACGGCCACGTCGTCCTCGACGACGGCACCGAGTTCGACTCCGACACCATCGTGTGGACCGCGGGGGTCGCACCGCACCCGCTGCTGTCCGGCAGTGACCTGCCGCTCGACCAGAAGGGCCGGGTCCGCTGCCTCGCCGACCTCACCGTCGAGAACGTCGACGGCGTGTTCGCCGCCGGCGACTGTGCGGCGGTGCCCGACCTGGCGTCCGACGACCCCGAGGCCACGTGCGTGCCGTCGGCGCAGCACGCGGTGCGGCAGGCCAAGCGGCTTGCCGACAACGTGGTCGCGACGCTGCGTGGCGAACCGCGCACGGCGTACAAGCACGCACATGCCGGGTCGGTGGCGTCGCTGGGACTGCACCAGGGAGTGGCCGAGGTGTACGGCGTGCGGCTGAAGGGCTGGCCGGCCTGGGCGCTGCACCGGGTCTACCACGTCGCGCAGATGCCGACCCTGGACCGGAAGATCCGGATCCTGGCCGACTGGGCGATCGGCCTGCCGTTCCGGCGCCAGGTCGTCTCCCTCGGAGAGCTGCACCGGCCTCGGGCGGAGTTCACCGAGGAGGCGCAGCGCACACACTAGCGCTGCGCCTCCGCAGGCCGAGCAGGGTCAGGGCAGGGTCAGTAGTACAAGGCGCTGCGGTCGATCTTGTGGTGGTAACGCGTGCCGACCCGTCCGCCGGCGAGCGCCGCGACCAGGGTGCCGAGCAGCACGACGCCGAGCGCGATCAGGCCGCCGATGGTCAGCGTCTCGGAGCTGACCGAGATCGACGGCAGCTCGATGCGGGCGAGGATGTCGTACTGCGAACCGAAGAGCGCGCTCAGCGCACCGACGACGATCGAGATGAGTACGCCGAACAGCCAGACGCCGAGGCCCTGCTTCGCGCCGTTGAAGCGGCTCATCCGCCCGGCGACGTACCCACCGCAGAAGTAGCCGATGAGCAGGATCGCCAGCAGGAGGGATGCGGTGGCGATACCCAGCCGGTCGGCCTGCTGCTCCGCGTCGGCCATGGTCAGGTCCATGCTCGACCCGACACCGGCGGCCACTGCGCCGACGATCGCCACCAGCAGACCGGTCATCGCGACGGCCACGAGCCAGCCGAAGAACGCGGCACCGCCGTTGAGGCCGCGGTGCCGGTCGAGGTCCTCCGAGTCGTGCTGGTCCCGGTGGGTCATCACGTCGTCATCGGGCGTCGGGTGCTCGGCGTGCTCGGTCGAGTCACGATTTCTCAGCTTCATGCGTGCGTCACCGCCGTCTGTATCGCAGAGGCCAGGGGCCCTGCCGTTGTGCCTTTACCCCCACGCATGCCCACGGAGAGCCGCGCCAAACGCGCGGAGCAGGGCAAAGCTCTCAGGAAGCGAGGACGCGCCTCGTCTGCCGCGCGACCTGGAGGTCCTCCCGGGCCTCCACCACGACGGTCGCGACCCGGCTGTCGGCGACGCCGACGATAGTGTCTCCGCCGACGTCCTCGTTGTGGGCGTGGTCGATCCGGACACCCAACCAGCCGAGCCGGTCTGCGACCGCCGACCGGATCTCCGCGCTGTGCTCACCGACGCCACCGGTGAAGCAGAGCGCGTCGAGGCCGTCCATCGCCGCCGCCATCGACGCGATGGACGTCACCAGGCGGTGCAGGTAGACGCCGACCGCGAGCGTGGCGTCGAGGCCGCCGTCCCTCCGCTCGGCAAGCACCTGCGCGAGGTCACTGCTGCCTGCCAGCCCCAGCAGGCCGGACTGCGTCTCGAGCCCCTCGTGCAGGTCCTCGAGATCGACGCCGGCCTCCCGCTGCAGCCAGATCAGGATTCCCGGGTCGATCGAGCCCGCCCGCGTGCCCATCACCAGCCCCTCCAGCGGCGTGAACCCCATCGTCGTGTCCGCCGACCGACCACCGTCGACCGCGCAGAGCGAGGCACCGGAGCCGAGGTGGCACACGACGGTGCGCAGCTGGTCGGGCGGGCGGTCCAGCAGCTCGGCGGTGCGGTGGGCGGCGTACTCGTGCGAGAGGCCGTGGAACCCGAAGCGGCGGATGCCCCACCGGCTACGCCAGGCACGGGGGAGCGCATAGGTGGCCGCGGCCTCGGGCAGCTGCCGGTGGAAGGCGGTGTCGAAGCACGCCACTGCCGGGATGTCGGGCACCAGGTCGCGCACCGCCCGGATGCCGGCGAGCGCGCGCGGCTGGTGCAGTGGTGCCAGTGACGCTGCGCGCTCGATCTCGCGCTCGACCGCGGTGTTCAGCTCGACCGGTCCGGTCAGCTCCCAGCCCCCGTGGACGACCCGGTGGCCGACGGCGTCGAAGTCCGCCGCCCCGACGAAGTCGCCCAGCGCGTCGGTGTCACCCTGCCAGTCCGCCAGGTGCGCGCTCTCGACCGCCTCGTCGCCGTCCAGGACGGACAGCTTGAGGCTGGACGAGCCGGCGTTGACCACCAGCACCCGCATCAGTGCGACCAGGACCAGTCGCGGACCTCGGGCAGGTCGATGCCGTGCTCGGTGACGTACTCGCGGTGTCGTGTGCGCTGGTCGACCATCTGCTGCCGCAGCACCGCCGCCTTGCGCGCCAGGCCCGGCACCCGGTCGATCACGTCCATGACCAGGTGGAAGCGGTCCATGTCGTTGCGCACGACCATGTCGAAGGGCGTGGTGGTCGTGCCCTCCTCCTTGTAGCCGCGGACGTGCAGCTCGCCGTGGTTGCTGCGGCGGTAGGTCAGCCGGTGGATCAACCACGGGTAGCCGTGGTAGGCGAAGATCACCGGGCGGTCGGTGGTGAACAGCGCGTCGAAGTCCGCGTCGCCGAGGCCGTGCGGGTGCTCGCTCGCCGGCTGCAACCGCATGAGGTCCATCACGTTGACCACCCGCACCCGCAGCTCCGGCAGCTGCTCGCGCAGGATGTCGACCGCGGCGATCGTCTCCAGCGTCGGCACGTCGCCCGCACAGGCCATGACCACGTCGGGGTCCCCGTGGTCGTTGCTGGCCCAGTCCCAGATGCCGATGCCGCGTACGGCGTGCAGCCCTGCCTGCTCGATGTCGAGCCACGACGGCTGGGGCTGCTTCCCGGCGACGACGACGTTGACGTAGTTGCGGCTGCGCAGGCAGTGGTCGAACGTCCACAGCAAGGTGTTGGTGTCCGGCGGCAGGTAGACCCGGATCACCGACGGCTTCTTGTTCGCGACGTGGTCGATGAAGCCGGGGTCCTGGTGGGAGAACCCGTTGTGGTCCTGCCGCCAGACGTGCGAGGTGAGCAGGTAGTTGAGGGAGGGGATCCGACGCCGCCAGTCGAGCTCGTCGATCGTCTTCAGCCACTTGGCGTGCTGGTTGAACATCGAGTCGACGATGTGCACGAACGCCTCGTAGCTGGTGAACACGCCGTGCCGCCCGGTGAGCAGGTAGCCCTCCAACCAGCCCTGGCAGGTGTGCTCGGACAGCATCTCCATGACCCGGCCGTGGGTGGAGAGGTGCTCGTCGCTCGGTAGCCGGCCGTTGACCCACACCTTGCTGGTCACGTCGTAGACCTGGCCCAGTCGGTTGGACTCCACCTCGTCGGGACCGAACAACCGGATCGTGCGCGGGTTCGCTGCGATCACGTCGCGCAGGAAGGCTCCGGTGGCCTTGGTCGGCTCGTGCTGGTCGACGCCGGGCGCCGTGACGGGTACGCCGTAGTCGCGCGGGCGGGGCAGGTCGAGCGGTCGGGTGAGCATGCCACCGTTGGCGTGCGGGTTCATGCCCATCCTCAGTGTGCCGACCGGTGCCCATGCCGTCACCGACGCGACCGGCGCGCCGTCGTCGTCGAAGAGCTCGTCGGGGCGGTAGGAGCGCATCCAGCTCTCCAGCTGCGCGCGGTGGTCGGCGTCCTCCCGGACACCCGGCAGCGGAACCTGGTGAGACCGCCAGGTGTCCTCGACCTGGACTCCGTCGACCTTCTCCGGACCGGTCCAGCCCTTGGGGGTACGTAGCACGATCATCGGCCAGCGTGGCAGCTCGCCTGACCCTGAGTCGCCCCGCGCAGCCGCCTGGATCTCGGTGATCCGGTCCAGGCAGTAGTCGGTGGCGGCTGCGAGCTGCTGGTGCACCACGCCCGGGTCGTGGCCACTGACCAACACGGGCTCCCATCCGTAGCCGCGCAGCAACGCGTCGAGGTCGTCCTCGCTGATCCGCGCCAGCACGGTGGGGTTGGCGATCTTGTAGCCGTTCAGGTGCAGGATCGGCAGCACCGCACCGTCGCCGACGGGGTCGAGGAAGCGGGTGGAGTGCCACGAGGTCGCGAGCGCGCCGGTCTCGGCCTCGCCGTCACCGACGACGCACGCGACGACCAGATCGGGGTTGTCGAAGGCGGCACCAAAGGCGTGCGACAGCGAGTAGCCGAGCTCGCCGCCCTCGTGGATCGACCCGGGTACGTCGGCCGCGACGTGGCTGGGGATGCCGCCCGGGAACGAGAACTGGCGGAACAGCCGCTGCATGCCGGCGGCGTCGCGGGTCACACTCGGGTAGATCTCGCTCCACGAGCCCTCCAACCAGGTGTTCGCCACGATCGCGGGGCCACCGTGGCCCGGGCCGATCACGTAGATCAGGTCGAGGTCGCGCTCACGGATCACCCGGTTGAGGTGGGTGTAGACGAGGTTGAGCCCCGGGGTGGTCCCCCAGTGGCCGAGCAGCCGGGGCTTGATGTGCTCCGGCTGCAACGGCTCGGCCAGCAGGGGGTTGTCGAGCAGGTAGATCTGTCCGACGGACAGGTAGTTGGCGGCGCGGAAGTAGGCGTCCGCCTGGGCCAGCTCGTCCTCGGAGAGGGGCTTGTCCTCGACGGTCCTCATCGCCCGATCATGCCTCCCAGCGCAGGAAGGCGGCCACCCCCTGGCTGCCCACGGCTTGCTCCGGCAGCAGACTGAGATCGGCGTCGGTCGCGGCTGCTGCCGCCAACAGCGCCTGGTCGGCCCGGAGCCGCCCGGCCTCGCCGGCCGAGCGCGGAAGAGGCAGTCCCGGGTAGTCCTCGGGGTGCACGGTCTGCGTGCGGGCGGAGTCGAGATCCAGCACGAGCCGGCCGACCTGGCCCTGGACGAGCGTCTCCAAGACGTTGCGGAGGCCGCGTGCCACCGACTGCCCGGGCACCGTCCCGGCTCCCAGGGCCTCGATCAGGTCCTCGCGCTCGGCGTGGATGAGGCGGCCCAGCACGGCGGTGACGTCGCTCCACAGCGCGTCCTGCGAGCTGCCGGCGGCGCGACCGCCGCCCTCGACCTCCTCGACGAGGAGGTCACCGCCGTCCTCGAGGACTGAGCGGACCTCGGCCCGGGCGCGCACCTCGCCGGCGACGATGACGACCCGGGGACCGTGCTCGGCCCACAGCCGCCGGATCACCTCGGCGACCTCCTCGGCGTTGTGCCGCCACTGCTCCTCGGTGTGCCGCTGGAACTGCTTGTGCGCCTCGTGCCCGGCCTGCACCTTGTTGATGTGCAGGGTGTTGCCCTCGACCTCCTCGTGCTCGGCGGGAGGCCGCGAGACCGCGCGGTACATCTCGACCTCCGCCCCCTCCCGGTCGGTGACCGCCAGGACGAAGGGCAGCTCTCCGTCGAGCTGCTCCAGCCAGGCCGTGAGCTCCGGCAGGGGGCCGTACTCGGCCGTCTCGTCGGCGGCCCCGTGGCCGGAGCGGACGTCGTCGAGCAGGACCTCGTCGTCGCTCATGACCACCGTCCGGCGGGCCTCACCCGGCACGTGCGTGGGCTGTGTGACGAGCTCACCGACCCGGTCGAGAACAGTGTCAGCCGCACCTGCGGTGCTCAGCTCCGCACGCATCTTCGCCCACCGTGTCTCGATCTGATGGGCGGCGTCCTCGGTGTCGCGGCTGACGTCGAGATGCACGGAGATGAACGGTCCGTCGTGCGCGTACACAGGCTTCAGCTTGCCGAGATTCATTGCGGAGAAACTCCCGTCTGGCAGGTACTTCGTCTTCTCCCGCCCGTTACCCAGGGCCCGCGCCGAGTACGCCCGTGCCGAGGCATGCGTGCCGGGTACACGGGTACACCTCAGGCGTGGAACGAAGCAACGAGTCGGGACGTCGTTCCGGCGCAGAACCGGTGACGGCACTCAGCGCCCTCGGGCTACGCGCCGTGCTCTCGTGGGGCGCGGGCATCGTGTTCGCCGTGCTGGCGGGGCTGCTGCTGGTGCTGGCACCGAGCGGCTCCGGCAGGTCGGCGTTCGTCCTTGCCGCCGTGTTCTGCCTGGCGATCGTCGTCGTCGCGGCGATCGACCTGGTCGTGATCCAGCGTCGGCGGAGCCGGCGCGAGAGGGGCAGCAGCGAGGGGGATCGCTAGCGTCCGCCGTCGAGCTGGTCGGCTGCCACCCGCAGGTCGGCAACCAGCGTGGCCCGATCACGCTCGCGGTCGCGCTCGCGTGAGCGCAGCACGCTCGAAGGGTGCACGGTGGCGACAGCCCACTCGACGGACTCGACCGGCGAGTCGAGCAGCTGCCCCCGCTGCTCACTGACTCGGAACGACGACCCGAGCAGCGCCTGGGCCGCGGTCGCGCCCAGCAGCACCATCCCTGGTGGATGGAGGGCCGAGAGCTCGGCGAGCACCCACGGCCGGCAGGCGGTCACCTGACCCTGGGTCGGGCGCTGGTGGATGCGGCGCTTGCCCGACGTGCGCTGGAACCGGAAGTGCTTGACGATGTTCGTGCGGTAGGTACGAGCCGGGTCGACGCCCGCCTCGGCGAGGACGTGGTCGAGCAGCCGCCCAGCCGGCCCCACGAAGGGCTCGCCCTCGCGGTCCTCGACGTCGCCCGGCTGCTCCCCGATCAGCACCAGCTCCGGTTGGCGCGCGCCCGCGCCGAACACCGCCTGCGTGGCATGGCGGTACAAGTCGCACCCGTGACAGCCCTGCACCGCGCGCTCCATCGCCGTGATGCTGCGCTGCGCCGGCAGGAAGCCCTCGGCACCGGGGTGGCCGGTCATGAGCCGGGCCGTACCTCGGAGATCACCATCTTGTCCTCCGGTCGAGCGGGGATGCGGGCCAGCGAGATGTGCAGATCCTGTTCCGGCACGGCATAGCCGAGACCGGCGAGCCGGGGGAGCAGCGCCTCGAGCGCGGCCACCGTGGCCGGCTCACCCGGACAGCGGTGCCCGGTCTCCGGGTCGCCGCCGCCCTGCGGGACCAGCTCGTAGGCGCCGATCTCACGGCCGACGAAGCGGTCGGGATCGAAGCGATAGGGGTCGGCCCACAGGTCGGGATGGTGGTTCTGCCCGAACAGGTCGAGCAGGACCGTGCCGCCGGCTCTTACCTGGTGTCCCGCCCACTCCTGGTCCCGGCGCGCGATCGCTCCGACGAACGGTGCGAACGGGTAGAAGCGGCGTACCTCGTGCACGAACGCGGTGACCCGAGCGGGGTCCCCGGACAGCAGGGGAGCGCGTTGGTCCGGCCAGACCTGCAACGCGTGCGCGGCGAAGGCGACGAACCAGGAGATCGCCACCGTCGGCCGCACGATGTTCAGCAGCTCCACGGCCGCGAGGTCGGGAGGCAGCAGCTCGCCGGAGGAGTCTCGGTGCCATGCGACGGCGTGCAGCGCGTCCGCGACGTCATCGGTCTGCCGGGCCTCCCGCACCCGCTGCACCACCTTGGTCACCAACCGCTCCTGGCGGCGCCGGGCGCCCCGCGCTCGCCAGTGCCTGCTGCCCAGGCTGGCGAAGCCGTCGACCATCGTGACCATGTCCTGGGCACAGCGGCGGGCGTCCGGTACGGACCAGGGCGACAGTCCGGTCCAACGCCAGACCGCACGCCACAGCAGCTCGGCCGACTCATCGAACAGCACGACACGGTCACGACTCGACCACGCGCGCGCCGCATCGTCCCACTCGGCGGTCACGGCGTCGACGAGGCCCCCGATGCCTGGAGGCCCCAGGACGCTGGTGAACATCTGCTTGCGACGTCGGTGCGGCTCCCCGTCGAGCGTGTGCACCGCGCCCTTGCCGAACAGCGTGCTGCGCACCGGCTCCGGCACCGCCTTGTGGCGTTCGAAGAGGTCGCTGTCGTAGAAGAGCCGTGCCCAGGACGGCCCGCACGCCGCCACCACGCGGCGACCGAGCAGGCGGACGTCGACCACGTCCGAGCCCGCGGCCTGCCGACGGTTGGGCAGGAACGCGTAGCCCTCGCGGACGAGGTCGGCCGTGTCGTCGATCGGGAGGGAGAGGTGGCGGTTCATCGCTTCTGTCGTACCCCCACGCCGCGGGGGCATGCGAGGGCCGGGTCGACCGATAGAGACGGCCGGACCGCGGGTACCGGGAGGACAGGAGCCAGACCGCGACACACCAAGGAGGCTGAGATGCCTGCAGGCAAGAAGCCCGGACCCAGTGTCAAGGACGACGAGATGTACGAGCGGTTGCGCGACGAGGGCGAGAGCAAGCAGAAGGCTGCCCGCATCGCGAACACGGCCGCCAAGTCGTCCCGCAGCAAGGTGGGCAAGCGCGGAGGCACGTCCGAGGCGTACGACGAGTGGAGCAAGGACGACCTGTACGAGCGGGCGAAGGAGATCGGTATCGAGGGCCGCTCGTCGATGTCGAAGAGTGAGCTGATCAAGGCGCTGCGCAACAGCTGAGGTCGCTCATCCGGACGGGATCGTGCCCACCAGGTTCTCGGGCACGACCGACGCCAGGCAGCGTCGGAGGCTCACCACGACGCTGCCGGCGACGAACAGGTCGTCCGCAGTGGTCGACCGGGCATCCCGCACGGCGTCGACGAACGCGTGCAGCGCCCGGTCGGCCTCCTGCAGCTCGTCGTGACCCGCCGTCGCGTCCTCGACCGAGCACAGCACGACCGACACCCGCTCCAGCACGTCGGCGGCGAACGGCCGTAGCGGAGGCCCGAAGGCGACGAGGCGGGCATCGGAGTGTTCGGACTCCGCGACGAGGAGGGTCAGGTCCTCGATGAGGAAGGTCAGCTGCTCGAGCGCCCGTGCATGCTCGTACTGGCGGTCGGCCTCGCGCCGGTACCTGTTCAACCTCCGGTTGCCGCGCCGCGCCTCGGCGGCCTGTTGGATCATCGCCCGCATCTCGGCCGACACCGGGTCGATCGCCCGTCGCCGCTGCGCCCACTCGTCCGGGGAGAGGGGGCCTTCCTGGCGCAGGCCGTCGGCGAGGTCGCACAGCTGGTCGGCCAGCGTCTGCCTGAGGTTGGTCAGCGTGACCTGTGCCGGGGTCAGCGGAAGTGGTGGCCAGACCAGGAGCACTCCCACTCCGATCGCCGCTCCCAGCAGGGTGAGCCCGCCGTAGGCCACGATGAAGTCGACGGGGTCACCGCTGCCGATGATGAGCACGAACACCGCGGAGACCGGCACCCAGGTGTTCATCGCACCGAGCCGATGCCAGGCGGCTATCAGCGAGGCCACCCCGACCGCTGCTGCGAGCGTCAAGAGGTTCGCGTCGAGGAGCAGGTCGAAGGTGCGGGCGACGAAAGCACCGAGCAGGATCGCCAGCACCCCTTGGGCCGACTCGCGGATCGACCCGGCCACGGTGGACGACACCGCGATGACGGCGCCGAACGGAGCGTAGTAGGGATACTCGTCCGCCACTCCCGGGAGCAGGAGCGCGGCGGCCCAGGCGAGCGACGCCGCGACCGCCACCTTGACGGCGTGGCCGATCCGTGGGCGCTGCGCGAGATAGGTCCGGGCGCGCTCGGCGACGGTGCTCACTGCGCGACCAGCTGCGCCTGCGGCGCTGCCTGTTTCAGCCGCGTCTCGAGGAACTTCACCTGGGTGGCGATGTCACCCTCGCAGGCGGCGACGATGTCGATGACCTCCTGGTCGCGTGCGCCCTGGCCGACGATCGTCCAGGCGATGTCGAGGTAGTTGGCGAGCAGGTAGAGATCGTGCAGGTCGCGCAGCAGGCCGAGGCCGCCCGACCGCACGCTGCGCAGCCCCTCGGCGTGCAGGCGATCCGGCTCGCTCTGCGGGTCGCTGCCGTAGCGCTCCACGAGCGGAGCGAGGGCCCCCACGTGCTGGTCGCACTGGCCCGCGAGCTGGTGGCAGAGGTGGTGGACGTCGGCCTCGGCAAGGTGGCCGTCGGCGACCTGCCGGTAGGACGCGGCCAACGTGCGCTCACCGGTGTCGAGCAGTCCGATGTAGGTGCGGAGGTGCACGATCAGCCTCCCTCCTGCGCCGGCACGACGCGCACGGCGGCGTTCTTGAACTGCGGTTGCTTCGAGACCGGATCCCAGGTTGTGAGGGTCAGCTCGTTGGCGGCCCGTCTGCTGCCCCTGCCAACCCAGCAGGCCCTTGGGGCCGAGCCGGCCATGGTTGACCCGATCGTGCTCGCGCCCGCGTACGCCGACCATGCGGCCGCCGGCGACCGCGATGTCGATTCCGCAGCCGTTGCTGCACAGCAGGCAGGCCGACTGCACCCAACGGTCCACGTCGTCCTCCGTGAGCCCGGCGTCGAGGTGCTGGTCGACCCTCGTCGGCCAGGGTTGCCCGGCGGAGTACGGCGTGCGGGTCCCCCAGACGTCGGCTGTGCGAGGGTGCTCCGCGCGAAATCCTGGTGGGGCGAGATCGCTCATGACAGCCTCCCGTGATGCCTGGACGTCCCGCTGTGGGCTTACCCAGGCCGGGTCTGCCTACACCCCGGCGGGACGGAGCCGGGGAAGGCGCAGCACCATGCTCAGGCCCGTGAGCAGCAGCACCGACACGCACATCGCTATGAGCTCGGGTGGGCTGTCGAGCACCCCGAGCGCCACGATCAGCGTCGTCGCGCCCGCGGGCGGATGGGACGTGCCGAGCAGCCGCAGAGCCGACGCCGTGAGCGCGAGTGCCAAGGCTGCCGCGAGCACACGAGGGCCGGTGGTGCCGGCCTGGGTGACCGGAGGCGCTCCCAGCAGACCGGTCGCGGCGATCGCGACGAGCCCGGCGAGCAGCCCGACGTAGTGCCCGACGAGGATGTTGAACGGGCGGGCGCTGGGCAACGACCGTGAGTCCAGGACCAGCATCAAGGTCGGCCCGACGCTCGGGAACAGCAGCGGCTGCTTGCTCCACCACGCGAGCAGGCCGATCACCACGACGCTCGCCGCGGCCCCGACGAAGTCGAACGCGACCGCCCGGGTCCGCTTGTCAGCCACGTGCGGATCCTCTCCGTAGCACTTGCTGCCGGGCGCCCGCCGGCACCAGCCGCCCCACGCGG
>Ga0075331_1000053_pt1 | contig 21069 bp, 18 predicted proteins | sample MayberrySE_TuleA_FD_120090 | JGI IMG/M metagenome (GOLD analysis project Ga0075331, IMG submission 120090) | Natural and restored wetland microbial communities from the San Francisco Bay, California, USA, that impact long-term carbon... | ecosystem: Environmental > Terrestrial > Soil > Wetlands ... | reverse complement strand
GGCGGGGTCTCGCTGCTGGTGGGCGCCATCGGTATCGCAAACGTCACTCTCGTCTCGGTGATGGAGCGTGTGGGTGAGATCGGCCTGCGCCGGGCGCTGGGCGCGACGCGCCGCCACATCGCGATGCAGTTCCTGCTGGAGAGCGCCGCGATGGGAGTGATCGGCGGTGTCCTGGGTGCGAGCGCTGGCATGCTGGTAGTAGCCGGTGTGGCCGCCTACCAGACCTGGACCCCGGTGATCGACCCGCTGGTCCCGGTCCTGGCTCCTGTGGTCGGAGGGGTGACGGGCCTGGTCGCGGGGGCCTATCCGGCGATGCGGGCTGCCCGGCTGGAGCCTGTCGAGGCATTGCGAGCAGGGACATGAAGGTGCTCCTCGTCGAGGACGACAAGAAGATCGCCGCGGCCGTGAAGCGAGGACTCGAGGCCGAAGGCTTCTCGGTCGACGTCGCCCTCGACGGCGACGAGGGCCTGTGGAAGGCGACGGAGTACCCGTACGACCTGCTCATCCTCGACCTGATGCTGCCCGGGGTGAACGGCATCGAGATCTGCCAGACGCTGCGGGAGAAGGGTGACTGGACCCCGATCCTGGTCCTGACTGCCCGCGATGCCGTCCTGGACCACACCGACGCTCTCGACACCGGCGCCGACGACTACCTGACCAAGCCGTTCTCCTTCCCGGTGCTCGTGGCGCACGTGCGGGCACTGCTGCGGCGCAGCACCACCAGCGCGCCGGCGCCGTTGCAGGTCGGGGACCTGCGCCTCGACTCGGCGCGCCATCGCTGCTGGCGCGGGGGCAAGGAGGTGGTCCTGACGGCCAGGGAATTCGCGGTGCTCGAGTACCTCATGCGCCGCGTCGATCAGGTCAACCCCAAGTTCGCCATCCTCGAGGGTGTGTGGGAGTACAACTTCGAGGGCGACCCGAACATCGTCGAGGTCTATGTCAAGCGGCTGCGCCGCAAGATCGACGAGCCATTCGGGCGTCACGACATCGAGACGGTGCGGGGTGCGGGCTATCGGCTGGTCGACCATGCGTGAGGTCCGGCGGCGCTTCGGGCGCCTCGCGGGCACGCTGGGGATCAGCACGGTGCGGTTCAAGCTGACTCTGCTCGCGACCTCGGTCGTCGCAGCCGTGCTGGTCATCAGCGCTTTCGGGCTCGTGGTCGTACAGCGCAGCCTGCTGACGCACGGGCTCGACGAGGCGCTGGTGCAGCGTGCGGACAACATCGAGGTCGACGTCGAACGCGGCGCCTTCGGGGACGAGCTGCCCGTCGAGGGGGACCCCGAGGACTCCTTCCTACAACTGCTCGGACCCCAGGGCCGGGTGGTCGCCGCCAGCTCGAATGCCGAGGGGCTCCCCGCGATCAGCGGGCCGCTCCGGTCCGGGATGCCTGACACGATCCGCACCGCCGAGGGGGTCTCGATCGCCGCCCACCAGAACCTCGAGTTCAGGATCCTCGCCCGTGGCATCGACAGCGGGTTGCAGGATCGCACCCTGCTCGTCGCGAAGAACCTGGACGACGTGACCGAGAGCGTCGGCATCCTCACGTCCTCGCTCGCCATCTCGATCCCGCTGGTCACGCTGTTCCTCGGAGTCCTGGTGTGGTGGCTGACCGGACGCACACTGCGGCCTGTGGAGTCGATGCGGTCCGAGGTCGCAGGAATCGGGGGCGAGGAGCTGCACCGGCGCGTGAACGAGCCAGGTAAGCACGACGAGATCTCGCGGCTGGCTCGCACCATGAACGCGATGCTCGACCGGGTCGAGCAGGCTACTCAGAAGCAGCGCCAGTTCGTCGCTGATGCGTCGCACGAGCTGCGCAGCCCGCTGACCCGTATTCGCGCGCAGCTCGAGGTGGCGATCGCGCATCCCGACATCGCAGATGACGCGGAGACCCTGAACAGCCTGCTCGCCGACGCGACCGACCTGCAGAAGCTCGTCGACGACCTCCTCTACCTGGCCCGGGCGGAGTTCGGCGCGTCCGGGCCACCGCAGGTGCCGGTCGACCTCGACGACCTGATCCTCGACGCGGCTCGGCGGCTGCGCGAACACGGGCGGGTGCGCGTCGACACCAGCGCGGTCTCCGCGGCCAGAGCTCTCGGCGATGCGGACCAGCTCGCCCGGGCCATCCGCAACCTTGCGAGCAACGCGGAGCGGCACGCGACGAGCTCGGTGGCCTTCGCGCTTCGCGAGGACGACGGACAGGTCGAGCTCGTCGTGGCCGACGACGGCCACGGCATCCCGCCCGAGTACCGCACGACGGTCTTCGAGCGGTTTACCCGGCTCGACGAGGCCCGCTCCCGCGACGCCGGCGGTTTCGGGCTCGGGCTGGCGATCGTCCACGACATCGTCACCCGCCACCAGGGCACGATCGGGATCGCGCCGACGAATGGTGGGGGAGCGCGCTTCGTGATGAGGCTTCCCAGGGTCGACTGACCAGCTCCCACGCACACGGCGGGCGCCGACGAGTCACGCGGGTGGCTGCGAGCGTTCGGTCCGGGCCCAGACGTCCTTGCTGGTCCGGTAGGCGCGGTCCTCCAGCTCCAGCGCGCCCTCACGGGCCGCGGCGAGCCGGGCTGGCGCCAGCTGGTTGATCTCGACCAGCTCGAGGACCTCCTTGCTCTCGTCGTTGGAACCTCTCCAGCCGACCCGCACCACACCGATCCCCGGCGCGTAGAACTTGTCCTGGTAGGCGTCGGGGATCGTTCGCTCGAACTCCTCGATCACTACCACGTCGTCGTAGCAGCCGGCGGGCACGCAGGTGCGCTGACCGGTCCGATAGACACGGCCGCGGTCGATCCAGTTGAGTGGCGCTGGGGCGAAGCCCTGCGCGAAGTCGGGTGTACCCACGCGCGGCTCCGCCGGGATGGTGATGCCCGCCGTCGCCCCCTTCAGGCCGTGCACCCAGGCCGGTGCCTCGACGAGCTCGCCCTCCTCGTACTCCTCTGGGTACTGGCCGAGGTGCCAGACGTAGCCCTCGCTGTCCTGGGCGAACGTGGCGAGCTCGGTCTCGACCAGCTCTCCCTCGGTGTAGTCACGCTCCCAGACGACGACCGTGCGGACTCCGCTGACGACCTTGGTGAGGTCGGTGACGGTGATGTCGACGGTGTGGTGCAGCCGCTCACCGTCCTCGAGGGACGACCCCCTGTACAGCAGCTGCTTGCCGGGCCGCAGCGGGTACCAGGGGTGGTCGATCGCGGTGGGGTCGGTGAAGCGGTCGACGGCGAAGTCGTCGGCCGAGATCATCGGCGCTGCTGTTGCCCCCGAGTCCTTGTCGGCCTGCTCCGTGCTCGGGGACGTCTCGGCGGAGCTGGGAGCCTCGGCGGTGCCGGCGCATCCGGCCAGAGCCAGAAGCAGCACCGAGCCGGCGAGCGCTGTGGTGAGTCGCGACATGATCCCCTCCGAACATCATGGCTACCCGCAGAATGCTCTTCGGCCGGGTCGCGATGACATGACCTCTCGATACCAGCCGAGTGACCCGCTGGGGTCATGGCCGACCGGCACTATCGGCGTAGCCGTCGCCGGACCGCCGTCAGACCGAGCAGTGCCAGGACCACGCCGGGCGTGGCGAGGACGAGGGGGACGACACCGCCCGGGTTGACTACCCGACGCCCGGTCACGGTCACCTCGAGCGGACCGCTGACGACCACCCGGTCGGTGCCCGGTCTGCTGACGGCGATGTAGAGGATCAGCGGACCGCTGTCGACCGCGCGGACGGTCCAGGTCAGCGTGGTCGACTCGCCTGCCGGCAGCTCGTCCAGGTACTGGGTGCGCTCCGACGACCAGTCCTCGGGGTCGACGTACATGTCGGGGTCGCTGGTCATGATGTTGAGGTGGGCGATCAGGCCCGGCACCGACGTGTCCCCGGCGTTGCGGACGGTCGACGCGAAGCTGAACCGCTCGCCCGGACCGACGTCGCGGTCCGGCTCCTCCAGCTCGACCTGGGTCGTCTCGGCAGATCCGGTTGTACCCAGCGCGGGGGAGCCGAGGGCTGCCGAGGCCAGCGCGGCGGCGATAGCCAGCGCGATGCGTCTCGTCATGTCCGCCCCCCTGGGAGGAGTCTCAGCCGTCCGGCGGCCCACATCGCAACGCCGAGCGCCAGCGCAGCGAGTACGAGTGGGACGACGAGCAGACCGGCGTCGTCCCCCAACGAGTGCCCTCTGATGATGATCTCGTCGAGGTAGGACAACCCGCCCGCGAAGGGGGCGATGCCCAGGAGCAGCTCCCCCGCCCAGCCCCGTACGGCGTCGCTCGGCATCTGCGTCGGGGCGTACAGCACGACCAGCACGAAGAGGCTGATCGACAGGCTCATCAGGTCGGACGCGGAGAAGGTGCTGACCAGGATGCCGATCGCGGCGAGCAGGAGGGCGAGCAGTGTGCCGACCACCAGGCCGCCTGCCACCGCCGCTCCGAAGGTCCCGACGTCGCGCCCGAGCCACCACACGTAGGGCAGGGCCAGCACGAACCCGACGATCCACAGGGAGAACGCCGCGACGCCCTTGCCGAGCACCAGCGCGCGGCGCGGTGCGGGTGTCAGCAGCAGGCTCTCCAGCGTCCCGCGTTCACGTTCGCCGCTGAGCGTGTCTGCGGCGACGAGCAGCACCAGTAGTCCGCCGACCACGATGGCGACCTTCAGCGTCAGGCTGACCGCCTCGCGCTGCTCCATGAAGTTGAGATCCTGGTTGACCGCGACCAGGTAGGTCGTGAGGCTCAGCACACCGGTGTGGGCCAGCATGAGCACCAAGCCGCGCCCCGAGAGCCAGAGCTCGCGGAGCTCGCGCTCGGCCACGACGAGCCAGGCCGGCGTGGCCGGTCGGCCGGTGAGCGACGGCGCGCCTGACATCACCTGCTCAGCCATGCCGGGTCTCTCCCGCGGCCCCCGGGTCCGTCACGGCGAGGAAGGCGTCGCTGAGTCGGCCGCCCTCCAGGGAGAAGCCGAGAACCGGGACGCCGGCGTCGAGGAGGCAACGCAGCACCTCGGCGCTCGACCGCTCCGGCGGCTGTTTGCCGGGGAGGGTGAGCTGCAGCTCCCCGCGATGCCCGTCGGCGGAATGCTCGGCGTGCAGGTTCTGGGCCGCCAGGACCTCGATCGCCCGGTCCCGTAGCCCGGCGGGCACCTCCATCCTGCCGTGCCGTGGCGCTGCGGCCCGGCCCGTGATCTCGGTCACCGTGCCGTCGGCGACCACCCTGCCCAGGTTGAGGATGACGACCCGGTCGCAGACCTGTTCGACCTCGGCGAGAACGTGCGTGCTCAGCAGCACCGTCACGCCGTGCTGGTGGCAGATCCGCACGACCAGATCGAGCACCTGCCGTTGGCCACTCGGGTCCAGGCCGAGGGTGGGCTCATCGAGGAACACGACCCTGGGGTTGTTGACCAGTGCGCGGGCGATGCCGAGTCGCTGTCGCATCCCCCGGCTCAGGTTCCCGATGCGCGACCGGCCACGCTCGGTGAGTCCCACCTCCTCCAGCAGGCGCCGGGCCGTGGCACGGGCCTCGCGCCGCGACGCGCCGAACAGGCTGGCGTGGTACGTCAGCCACTCCTCGCCGGTCTCGCTCTGCGGATAGCCAGCGCTCTCGGGAAGCACACCCACCCGGCGACGCACCTCGACCGGCTCGGTGTGCGGGACCCCTGCCACCGTGAAGTTCCCGCCGTCCGCCGGGAGCACCGTCGACAGCAGCCGGATCACCGTGGTCTTGCCGGCACCGTTGGGTCCGAGAAAGCCGAGCACCGTGCCTGCCTCGACGTCCAGGTCGACCCCGTCGACGGCCAGGGTGGGTCCGTAGCTCTTGCGTAGTCCGCGCGCCTCGATGGCGGGCTCCCGGACCGATGTCTGCGTCGTCTCGGTCGCTCCGCTGGTGGGAGCCCTCATCCGTGTCCCCCTCCCGCCATGATGCCGGTGCTTCGCCGGGCGGGCGAACGGCACCTGACACGTCGAGGGTAGGAACCCGTTCCTGAACGTCCGCTGAACAGTCCGGGGGAGGGGGGTCGGGTCAGGCGGAGCGGCGGACCACGGCGGAGGCGAGGTCGCCGAGCGCCGCCTTGACGTCGTCGTCGACCGGCGCCTGCTCCAGAGCCGCCGACGCCGCCGCCGCGAGACGCTCGATCAACCTCTCGACGCGGTCGCGCGCGCCGGTCTCACTCAGCACCTCCCGCAGTGCAGTGACCCCCTCGGTGTCGAGGTCGGCCGAACCGAGATACTCGCGCAGCACCTTCGCCTGCGGGTCGGAGGCCCGCTCGGTCGCGAGGGCCACCAGCATCGTGCGCTTTCCCTCGCGCAGGTCGTCCCCGGCCGGCTTCCCGGTCACCGCGGGATCGCCGTACACGCCGAGCAGGTCGTCGCGCAGCTGGAACGCCTCGCCGAGCGGGAGGCCGTACGACGTGAGCACCTCGAGCAGACTCCGGTCGCCACCGGCCAGGGCAGCGCCCACGTGCAGCGGCCGTTCGATCGTGTACTTCGCGGACTTGTAACGCACGACGCGCATCGCCTGGGGGACCGACATCGCGCCGTTGTTCTGCGCGACCAGGTCGAGGTACTGGCCGGCGATCACCTCGCTGCGCATCAGGTCGAAGTACGGCAGTGCCGGCGCGGTGTCGAGACCGCTGCTGCGCAGCATCTGGTCGGACCAGGTCAGCAGCAGGTCCCCGAGCAGGATCGCCGCGCTCACGCCGAACTGCCGGCGCCGCCCCGGCCAACCCTGCTCGTCGTGCAGGTCGGCGAACTGCTCGTGCGCGGACGGGCGGCCGCGGCGGGTCGCGGAGTCGTCCATCACGTCGTCGTGGACCAGGGCGCTGGCGTGCAGCAGCTCGAGGGCGGCGGCCGCGGTCAGGATCCGCTCGTCGTCGGCGTCACCGCCCGCAGCCCGCCACCCCCAGTAGCAGAACGCCGGCCGCAACCGCTTGCCGCCGCGGACCGCGTCGGTCGCCGTCGCGATCAGCGGTGCGAGCTGCTCACCGAGCTCGGAGAGCTCCTCGGTCTGCGCGGCGACGAAGGCGTCGAGCCGGTCCTGGACCGACGCTGTGAAATCAGGGCTGCTCACGCTCACGCAGCCTACTTGGCGTCCATGAGCACGCCGAGCGGTGAGACGCCGGCCGTGAGCAGGCGACCCGCCGGTAGGCTCGACACCATGGCTCTCGGACTTCCCTCCCGCATGCCCGGAGGCGCGACGACGATCCGCGACCTCGTCGCGGGCGGGGAGCGGTCCTTCTCGTTCGAGTTCTTCCCGCCGAAGGACGACGCCGGTGAGCGACGGCTGTGGCAGGCCATCCGGGAGCTCGAGCCGCTGCGCCCGACGTTCGTCTCGGTGACCTACGGCGCCGGCGGCAGCACGCGGGACCGCACCGTCCACATCACGGAGCGCATCGCCACTGACACGACGCTGACTCCCGTGGGCCACCTCACCTGCGTCGGTCAGACGCGGGCCGAGCTGCGGCAGGTCATCGGCAACTACGCCGACGCCGGCGTGCACAACGTGCTGGCGCTTCGTGGTGACCCGCCCGAGGGACCCGGCACTCCGTGGGTCTCGACGCCGGCGGGCGTCGACTACGCCAGCGAGCTGGTGGCGCTGCTGTGCGAGCTCGGCAACTTCAGCGTGGGTGTCGCGGCCTTCCCGGAGGGCCACCGCGAGGCCACCTCGCTCGACCAGGACGCCGCCGTGCTGGCGCAGAAGTACCGCGCCGGCGCGGAGTTCGCGATCACCGACATGCTGTTCCGGCCGTCGGACTACTTCGCCCTCGTCGAGCGTGCCGACCGGGCGGGCGCCGACATGCCGATCATCCCCGGCATCATGCCGATCACGAACCTGCGGCAGATCCACCGCATGGCCGAGCTGTCCGGACGGGAGGTGCCGGCCGAGGTGGTGTCGCGCTTCGACGGTGTCGACGACCCGACCCAGGTACGCAAGATCGGCGTCGAGGCCGCCACCGAGGCCTGTCTCGAGCTGCTCGACGGTGGGGCGCCCGGACTGCACTTCTACACGCTCAACCGCTCCACCGCGACCCGCGAGATCTTCGCCAACGTGCCGCACTGACCGGCCGGCCCGGAATTCGGTTGCGGCTTCGGGCAGACTGGCCGACATGCGACCTGACCCCCAGACCGGTGCACCAGGCGTCACGGTGACCGGGTACGGCGAGGCGACCACCACCCCGGACGTGCTGCGCGTCGTGCTCACCGTCGGATGCCACGGCGAGGACGTCTCCACGGCGATGCACGACGCGGCCGTGCGTACCGAGGCGGTGACGACCGCTCTGCGCGAGCTGGGACTGGGCGACCGCGACCTGCGCACCTCAGGGGTGGGCGTCCGCCAGCGGCACAGCAGGCAGGGTGTCGCGGCGGGCTACCGCGCGTCGCACACGCTGACCGTCACCTGCCGCGACGTGTCCCAGGGTGGCCGGCTGCTCAGCGCCGCAGGTGCTGCCGCGGGCAACGACCTCTCGGTGGACCACGTCGGCCTCGACGTCGCCGATCGCGGGCCGGTCCTCGAGCGGGCGCGGGAGGCGGCGTTCCACGATGCCCGATCCCGTGCGCAGCAGTACGCCGTACTCGCCGGGCGGGAGCTGGGTGAGGTGCGTCAGGTCGACGAGACCACGAGTGCGGCGCCACCGACGCCGCGAGGAGGGATGCAGATGATGGCAGCGGAGTCCGGCGACATCGGGGTCGAGAGCGGCGAGAGCACCGTCGGCGCCACCGTGACGGTCACCTGGGGCTGGGCATGAGGTCGGGCATCGCCCGGGAGGCGATGGATCTCGACGTGCGACCGCAGGACGACCTGTTCGGCTACGCCAACGGCACCTGGATCGCCCGCACCGAGATCCCCGAGGACCGCGCCCGGCACGGCACGTTCAACCTGCTGGCCGACGCCGCGGAGCTGCAGCTGCGCGAGATCGTCGAGTCCGACGAGGGCAAGGTCGGCGACCTGTACGCCGGGTTCATGGACGAGGCCGAGGTCGACGCGCTCGGCGCGACGCCGCTGACCGACGACCTTGCCGCGATCGACGCGGTGCGCACGAGTGCCGACCTGCTGCGGCTGCTCGGCAGCCTGCAGCGGCAGGGCGTCGGTGGACCGTTCATGCCGTTCGTCGACACCGACGCCCGGCAGTCCGACCGCTACATCGTCTACCTGGAGCAGGGCGGGCTCGGTCTGCCCGACGAGTCCTACTACCGCGACGACCGCTTCGCCGAGATCCGGGACGCCTACGTGGCGCACGTCGAGGCCATGCTGGCGCTGCTCGGGGTGCCCGACGCCGCCGGCGCGGCCGCGCGGGTGATGGCCCTGGAGACCATGCTGGCCTCGTCGCACTGGGACAACGTCAGCACGCGCGACGCCGTCAAGAGCTACACCAAGCTCACCCGCGCCGAGCTCGAGAAGCGCACGCCGGGGGTCGACTGGGCCGAGTGGCTCGAGGGTCTGCAGGGCACGGAGGAGGTGCTCGCCGAGGTCGTGGCGAGGCAGCCCAGCTACCTCGAGGCGATGTCCGCGGCGCTGACCGAGGTCGACGTCGTGGACTGGAAGGACTGGCTGCGCTGGCACCTGGTGCACAGCTTCGCGCCGTACCTCTCCGCCGACCTCGTCGCCGAGAACTTCGCCTTCTACGGACGCACGTTGACCGGCGCCGAGCAGCTGCGCGAACGCTGGAAGCGTGGCGTCGCCCTGGTGGAGCGGGCGCTGGGGGAGGAGGCCGGCCGGCTGTACGTCGAGCGGCACTTTCCGCCCGAGGCGAAGGAACGCATGCTGCAGCTGGTGGACAACCTCGTCGAGGCCTACCGGCGCGACATCGCGCAGCTGGACTGGATGACCGACGCGACCCGTCGCCGGGCGCTGGAGAAGCTCGAGGCTTTCACGCCGAAGATCGGCTACCCCGACACCTGGCGCGACTACTCCGCGCTGGAGATCCGCCGCGACGACCTGGTCGGTAACGTCCGCCGCGCGTCGGCCTTCGAGACCGACCGGCAGCTGCGCAAGCTCGGTGGACCCGTCGACCGCACCGAGTGGTTCATGACGCCACAGACGGTCAACGCCTACTACAACCCCGGCATGAACGAGATCGTGTTCCCGGCCGCGATCCTGCAGCCGCCGTTCTTCGACCTCGAGGCCGACGACGCGGTCAACTACGGTGCGATCGGATCGGTGATCGGGCACGAGATCGGGCACGGGTTCGACGACCAGGGGTCGCGGTACGACGGCGCCGGCAACCTGGTCGACTGGTGGACGGCCGAGGACCGGACCGCGTTCGACGCCAAGGCACAGGCCCTGATCGAGCAGTACGCCGCGTTCGAGCCGCGTGCGCTGCCCGGCCACCGGGTCAACGGCGAGCTCACCGTTGGCGAGAACATCGGTGACCTCGGTGGGGTCACGATCGCCTACGCCGCCTACCGGATCGCCACCGGCGAGGAGGAGCCGCCGGTGCTCGACGGCCTCACCGGTCCGCAGCGGTTCTTCATCGGCTGGGCGCGGGTGTGGCAGATGAAGGTGCGGTTGCCGGAGATGAGCCGCCTGCTCGCGATCGACCCGCACTCCCCGCCGGAGTTCCGGGCGAACGTCGTGCGCAACCTGCAGGAGTTCTACGACGCCTTCGACGTGTCCGAGGGTGACGGTCTGTGGTTGCCGGAGCCCGAGCGCGTGCGTATCTGGTGAGCCGCCCGGGCGCGTCAGGCGGAGGGCTCATCGGGGGACCGCAGCCGCGTCGCGACGGCCTCGGCGCACTGTGCGGCGCCGAGGCCGACCAGCGCTAGACCCGCGCCGGGGTGGGCCGAGGCGCCGGTGAGGTGGACGCCGTCGACGGGCCGTGTGGGGCGGGCGCGCTGCTCGAGGGTGCCTCGGCCGCGCCAGGCGACGCCGTACGGCGAACCTGCGGAGTCCGCCACGATGGCCGACGGCGAACGGTCGACCCGGGCCACCACGTGCGGGCGCAGGTCGAGCCCGCGCCGGGCCAGCGCCGTCGGCACGTCCTCGTGCAGGGTGCCGCGGACGAGCACGGTGCAGGTGCGCTCGCCCTCACCGCGCACTACCAGCAGCGGGTCGCCGTGCAGAACCGTCTCGAACGGCAGGGCAGGTGCACCGGGGCCGAGGCCGAGGTGGGTCACCGCGGGCGGCACCGCGGGGGTGAGCCGATGCTGCTGCGCCGGCACCGGCCGGCCGAGCAGACCCATCACCGTGCGCGGGTCGATGGCGGCGACGATCGCGTCGCCGGCGATCCGGGAGCCGTCGGCGAGCACGACCTCCCGGCCCTCGATCCGCGTCACGGTCGCGTGCAGGACCACCTCCACCCGGCGGGTGGCGAGCCTGGCCGTCAACGCCTCCAGCAGCGCTGCCATCCCGCCGTCGGGACGCCACACACCGAAGGTGCGCTCGACATAGGCCCCGACAGCGACGTACGCCGGGGCGTCGGTGGGTGAGGAGCCGGCGAGCACGACGGGCTGGGTGAGCAGGTCCCGCAGCCGGGCGTCGGGCAGTGCCCGTCGGGCCAGCGAGGCCAGAGATCTCCGGGGTCGGAGCGCTCGCAGCTCCGCCCGTCCCAGCCCCTCCAGCCCGCAGAACGGCACCTCCAGGACGCGGCGGCGCAGGAGCTCCCAGACCTCGCCCTGCGCGTCGACGAGCCCGGCCCAGCGGGCGGCGGCTGCTGCGCCGACGACGGGCGTCAGCGCGTCGAGCTGGGCGCCGCGGCCCGTCGTGGGCAGGTCCAGCACCGTGCCGTCCTCGAACTCGTGCCGCCGCGCGGACTCCACCGGCCGCAGCTCGAGCTCGCGCTCCAGCGGGCGGCCGGTCTTGCGGAACAGGTCGCGCAGGACGGCGGGCAGGGTCGTGGTCGCAGGGCCGCCGTCCCAGCGGAAGCCCTCGGCCTCGACCGGGCGCAGTGCGCCGCCCAGGCGATCCGCGCGCTCGCAGAGGATGACGTCGTGCCGTTGCTTGGCCAGTCGGGCCGCCGTCGCCATCCCGGCGAGACCGCCACCGACCACCACGACGCGCACCATGCCGGCAGACACTAGCCCGTCCGGTCGTCGGTGGCCTGCCGTGCCATGTGCTCAGGCGGGACCTGAGTATCTGCACGGATGTGGCGCTCTGCGCACGGACGCCAGAGTGGTGGTCAGCGAGGCTCCGCTGCACACGGGGGAACGGGGGTGGCGGAGCCGCGTCAGGGAGGGGCCACAGCCGTCGGGTGTTGCGGGGCGGGGGCTCAGCAACGCCCGGCGGCTTCTCTCCCGTGCAGGCTCAGGCGCCGCCGATGAACGCTCACTCCACGTCGATCGGCTCGCCGCCGGTCAGTCGCAGGAGCTCGTCGTAGCTGGTGTTGAACACCGTGTCCGGGTGGCCGGCCGCCGCCCACAGCTCGTCGTACTTCTGCAGCCAGCGGTCGACGAAGGTGCGGATCGGGTGGGGGTGCCCGACGGGCGCCACCCCTCCGATCGCCTGCCCCGTGTGGGTCCGCACGAACTCCGGGGTGGCGCGTCGCAGCGAGCTGACGCCGATGTGCTCGGCGCACTTGCCGGTATCGACCCGGTGCGCGCCGGAGGTGAGCAGCAGGATCGGCTCGCCGTCACCGTCGAAGATCAGGCTGTTGGCGATCGCCCCGACCTCGCACTCGAGCGCGGCCGCCGCGAGAGCGGCCGTGCGCGCGGCCTCGGGCAGAACCCGCGGGTGCCCGTAGGCGCCCCGGTCGGCGAGCTCGGCGGTGACCCGCTGGACGGTGGGGTGGTCGGCAGCCGTCATGCGTCGACCTTAACCACCCCCGCGGGCTGCCGGACCCGCAGCGCCAGCAGGGCGAGGTCGTCGGTGAGAGCTGCGCCGCTGAAGGCCCGGACGGCCGAGGACAGCGCGACGAGCGCCTCCGACGCCGAGTCCTGCGCGCATCGGGCGAGGACGGCGGTGGCGCGGTCGCTCTCGAAGAGCTCCTGGTCGCGGCGGGCCTCGACGAGCCCGTCCGTGAACAGGCAGAGCAGGTCACCGGGGCTCAGGTCGACGGCAGTCTCGGCGAGCTCAGGGTCGGGGACCAGGCCGAGCGCCGTGCCGAGCCGGCCGACGGCCTCGACCCGGCCGTCGGGGCGCAGCAGCAGCGGCGGGTGGTGCCCGGCGAGGCAGAGCCGGAGCCGCATGCCTTCGTCGGTGGCGGTCGCGTGGCCGTAGACGAGCGTGCAGTAGCGCTCGTCGGTGCCTTCACGCAGCAGGGCGGAGTTGAGGTCGCGGAGTACGTCGTGCGGGGGGCGCTGCCCGACCGCGAGGGTGCGAAGGGTGTAGCGGACCAGTGCGGTGACGGCCGCCGCTTCCGCGCCCTTGCCGCTGACGTCTCCGAGGACGACGCCCCATCCCTCGGCACCCAACGGGAAGACGTCGAGGAAGTCGCCCCCGATCTCGCTGCCGTCACCTGCGGGCTCGTAGACGCTCGCCACGTCGACACCGGGGATCGGCGGCAGCTCGGCCGGCAGCAGGCTGGCCTGCAGGGCGGTGGCGACGCGGGTGCGTTCGCTCAGCAGCTCCTGCAACCGGGTCTCGGTCGTCTTCCGCTCGGTGACGTCGCGCAGCACGACGAGCTCACCGGCGAGCGCGCCGACCCGGTCCAGCAGCGGCTGCCGACGCGCGTCGTAGTAGCGGGGACCGCTGTCGGCGTCGAACGCGACCTCCACCTGCGTCTCCGACGGGCCGTCCCAGTCGCGTGCGGAGCCGCGCCAGGAGAGCTGGGGGACGAGTGCGGACAGGCTCCGGCCCGTGAGGTCGGCTCGGGAACGTCCGAACAGGCGCGCCGCCGCGGGGTTCGCGTCGACGACGCGCGCGAAGGCGTCCAGGACGATCACGGCATCGGCCATGCTCTCCATCACCATGCTGCGTGCGACCGGCGTGAGCCGCACCAGCCGCTCGCGGTACAGCCCCCAGACGAGGACGGCACCGGTGACGACGAAGGCGAACGGGGTGAGGTCCATCCGCCAGAACGGGCCGATCTCGAGGTTGTGCAACAGGTTGGCGACCCACGGCAGCATCGCGGCCGCGACGAGCGCTGCTGCCAGGCGCCAGTACAGCCGAGAGATACGGGTCATGGTGACCACGAAGACCACGGTCGCGGTGAGCACGACGACGTTGGCGTACACCAGGTGCACCCAGAACAGCGGACCGGTGCCGACGACCGGCAGCTCCTGGCCCTCTGCCGACTCCGGGTAGAAGCGGACCAGGTCGTGGGTCACCGGGACCGCGAGCAGCGTGAGGACCAGGATCGGCTCGACCGCGAGGACCGTCAGCAGCCGGCGGGTGACTCGGTGGGCGCGCCCGGTGTACTGCAGAACGAAGACCAGCCAGGCGGGTGGCACGAGGCTGACGCCGACGTACTTCCAGTCCCCCCAGCGGCCACGCGCCACGAGGTCGGTGGTCGACAGCTCGAACGCGTACGCCAGGCCCCACCACGCCACCGCCAGCAGTAGCACGGCGAGGCTCACGCCGGCGGGGGAGCTCTGCCTGCGGGCCACGTAGGTGGCCAGCCCGGCCATCGCGACGCCGGCGACGGCGATGCACGTGGCCACGACTGCGAGCACCCCGACCACCCTTCCGCTGCGTGTGGTGTCGGTCCGTGTGCGGACAGCCACAGCGTGCCGCATGTGCCGGGTTCGCGTGGGAAGACCGGCAAACCGGTGGCCAACTGTGACCCCAGCTGTGACCCCGGCTGTGACCCCAGTTGTGCCCTACGTGCGTGGCGGGGGTTGACAGCCCGCCCGGTGGCACGGATATGGTGTGGATAGTTCGAACATGTGTTCGACCTCGGACGGGACTCGCGGTCCATCCGAGAGGCGAGACGCTCCGGCGGAGGTGGACCTCGACCCCCGCCTCCGCCGGGCGGTCGCCGATGAGTGCCCGGTGGGGAGGAAGTGATGGGGAGACGACAGCCCCAGGCAACCGACGACGGCAGACCCACGGCTCCGCTCAGCGCCGCCCCGCTGCCCGAGACCGCTCTGGTCTCGCTGGCGCGAGCCCGGGATGCGCTCGACGAGGCTGCTCTCGCGAGCGAGCCGACGCTCAGGTACTCCGCCGCCCACGTCGCCGCGTTGCGGGCGACGGCCGCTCTGCTCGCCGTCCGTGCGCGTCCCACGCGGCGACGCGCACAGCGCAACGCCTGGACCTTGCTCGCCCAGGTTGCCCCGGAGATGGAGGAGTGGGCGAGCTTCTTCGCTGCCGGTGCACGCAAGCGGGCTGCGGCCGAGGCCGGCCTGAGCCGCTTGGTCTCCGCGCGGGATGCCGACGACCTCCTGCGTGACGTGGAGCGGTACCTCCTGCTGGTCGAGCGCTCGCTCGGCGTGCCGCACCAGCACGCGCTGCCGACCTGGGCCGGCCCGGTGGGTCCCGCCGACGTCGCGTGACCCGACTAGGGTGGGTGCGTCCAGCACCCCTCGTCGCGGGAGGCCCAGGCGTGGTCGAGCACTCCACCGCAGCGCACTACCGGCGCGGCGACGTGCGCACGGCGGTCGTGTGGGACGCGCTGGGCGAGAGCCTGGAGCGCGCGACGGCCGGCCGGCCGCTCGACGTCGTCGACCTGGGTGGCGGCACCGGTGGCTTCGCCGTGCGGGTCGCGGCGGCCGGCGGCCACCACGTCACGGTCGTCGACCCGAGCCCCGACGCGCTGGCCTCGCTGGCCCGGAGGGCGGCCGAGTCCGATGTGAGCGACCAGGTGCGCGGACTGCAGGGGGATGCGGCCGGTCTGCTCGACGTCGTCGACGCCGGGAGTGCCGACCTGGTGCTGTGCCACGGCGTGCTCGAGGTGGTGGAGGACCCCGCGCAGGCGCTGCGCGGCGTCGCGACGGTGCTGCGTCCCGACGGCCGGCTGAGCCTCCTGGTCGCGCAGCGCCATGCCGCGGTGCTCGCGCGGGCGCTCGCCGGCCACCTCGCCGACGCCGAACGTCTGCTGAGTGAGCCCGACACCGCGACGGGCCCGCCTCCTCGCCGGTTCACCGAGGCCGACGTGGTGTCGCTCCTCGACGGCGCCGGTCTCGAGGTCGAGACCGTGCACGGCGTGCGCGTGTTCACCGACCTGGTGCCGAGCTCGGTCGTCGACGCCGAGCCGGGCGCCGTCGACGCTCTGCGCAGGCTCGAGGCGGCGGTCGCGGACCGCCCGGAGTACCGCCCGGTCGCGACCCAGCTGCACGTGCTCGCGAGGCTGCGCGGGTAGGCCCAACGGCCCTTCTGCCTTTGCACGCTCGGGCTTTGGGCGTTCCGGGTTTCGGAGAGCAGCGGGCCTGCCTAGACTGGACTTACGGTCGTGTGGATGACGGCCGATCCGCAACGTGGAGGTCACCGTGCCGCTCTCCGAGGAAGAGCAGCGACTGCTCGCCGAGCTGGAGCAGGCGCTTGCTGACGAGGACCCCAAGTTCGCCTCGACCCTGCGCGGCTCGAGCGCGCGATCGCGACAGCGGCGGCTCGCGATCCTGGCCGGCGCAGCTTTCGCGCTCGGCATCGTCCTGCTGATGACCGGGGTGATCATCCCGCTGATCCCGGTGAGCATCGTCGGGTTCGTCGTGATGCTGGGCTCGGCGTACGTCGGGCTGATGGCCTGGCGCAAGTCCAACCAGCCGGAGCCGTTGCGGCTCGTCGGCTCCGACGGCCCCAAGCGTCAGTCGGGCAAGAGCCGGTCCCGCTCCACCGCGTCGTCCGCGCCGTTCATGGAGCGGATGGAAGAGCGTTGGCGTCGTCGTCGCGAGTCTGGTTTCTGATCGGACGCGCATCCCGCCACCTGCGGTAGCCCACGGCGAGTGATCGCGGCATCAGCCGTGCGGTGATCCGGTCCCACCTGCTCTCGGCGTGACGCAGCGCGCCCTCCACGGTCTCCGCGTCCGCCCGCAGGGTCCCCGCGTCCGCCGGAGTACGGGCGAACCGGGCTCGCTCGACCGCGAGGGCGAGGCGGTGCAGCGCTGCCGTCGCCGGTTCGGAGTGAGCGACCTTGTCCTCGAGGAGCGCAGCGGCGCGCCGCGGTGTGGTCTGCGGCCAGCCGTGCCGCAGGTCGATGACGGTGTCGCGCAGGTTGCTCCAGGCTGCCTCCGCCAGCTCGCGGGCGTCGGCGGCCCTGCTCCAACGGCGTCGGCGCAGCGCCAGGCTGAGCAGCGCGGGCAGCGCGGCCGCCACGAGCAGGATCGCCGCGCCGATCGAGGTGTTGCGACCGGTGTGGTCGGGGCCACCACCACCGCCGGCCGCGTCGCCGTCGGGGTCGAGCTCGCGCTCGGGCAGGTTCGGGTCGGTGGTGGGGGCGGACGAGGCCGTGGGGCCGTTGGTGGGCTCGGACGTGTTCGAGTCGAGGGCACCGGTGCTGTAGCCCGGTGCGACCGCGCCGTCGCGCGTGCTCGGCGTGGGCTCGAACCGAACCCAGCCGGTGCCCTCGAAGTACAGCTCCGGCCACGCGTGCATGTCGGCGTAGGTGAACTCGTAGGTGTCGGCTGAGACCTGGCGGGCGCGGAGGAAGCCGACGGCCACCCGGGCCGGGATCCCCTCGTAGCGGGCCATCACTGCCATGGCAGCGGCGAACTGCTCGCAGTAGCCCCTCCGGTCCTCGGTGAGGAAGTCGACCAGGTCGGTGTCGCTGTGCCCGGCCGGGGCCTCCAGGGTGTACTCGAAGCGGCCGGGCTCGCGGAACCACTCCTGCAGAGCGACGGCCTTGTCGTACCTGGTCGCGGTTCCGGTGATCTCGTCGGTGAGGTCCTCGACCTCCTCCGGGAGGTCGTCGGGCAGGTCGGTGAAGCTCGTGGTGATCCGCGCCGGGATGCCGGTCGAGGTGGCCAGGTCGCGACCCGACGGCTCGACCAGCAGCGAGCTGAGCCGGTAGGAGACGCCCGAGGTGGTGGTGTCGTCGTCGCTGGAGATGACGTCCATCGTCTCGGGGTTGTAGCGCCAGTCACCGTCGATCTGGACCTCACGCGGTGCGTACGGAGCGGGCAGCCAGTCGGAGCGGAACTCCTCGCGCACCTGTACCTCGAAGTCCTGGACCCGCGTCGGGACGTCGGTGTCGAGTCCGGGCGGGGTGGCCAGCTGCTGGTTGACCTCGAACTGGGTGTTCAGGCGGCGGGGCGAGAACTGCCACCGGCGGCCGTCGAACTCGTCGAGTGCGGCGAGCCGGAAGTACTCCGGTGCCGGTCCCTGCGTGCGAACCGTCATCGCGGGCTCGTCGGACAGCTCACGGAGCTCGCGCCGGATGTCGACGATGGGGTTGCTCACGTTGACCGTGCCCCCGGACCCGGGCCCGTCACCGACGCCGCGCCCGAAGGCGCCGTCCGGGAACGACGGCAGCAGCAGCGGCACGAGCGCCGCCACGGCGATCGCGAGCACCCCGACCCGCTGCGCGGCGGCGTTGAGCGTGCTGTTGGTGAGCCGGCGCTGTGTCTGCAGCGTGACGCCGGTGTGGCCGAGCTGGCGTCCCCACTGCCCGAGCCGGGTCCGCTCATCCGACGCGAGCAGCGCCACGAACCCGGCGGCCGCCGCGACGAACGCGAGGGTGGGCACGCCGTCGATCGCGATGGCCGCCGGAACCGTGTAGAGCGCGAGCAGCGGCAGACCGGTCAGCGGCACCCGGTGGAGGGTGGCCGCGAACAGGTCCACGAGCAGGTGGCACACGGCGATCCCGAGGATCGTCAGCAGCACCAGCCCCGCGGTCGCCGGGGCCGGGGCGGGCTCCATCCGGGCGGTCTCCAGACCCGATTCCACCAGCATCCGGATCGAGTCGGCCGCTGCAGGTGTCGGGACGAGGCCGAGCACCGCGCCGTCGGCGTACAGGGCGGTGACCCAGAGCACCAGCGCTCCGAGCTGCCCCGCGACGACGACCACAGCAGGCATCTTCGCGGCACGTAGCGCGATGCCCACGAGCACGGGTACGGCGGTCAGGAGGGCCGCCGCGATCAGGTAGCCGAAGCCCTCGATGAGTGGGTTGAAGGCCAGCGCGCACGCCAGGGTCGTCAGCCAGGCGAGCAACGCCATCTGTGCCTGCATCGCCCAGCGCGATCTCATGACGGGTCCCCGGAAGCCACCTGGAACTGTCCGCGCAGCGGCGTCAGCAGGTCGGTCCACAGCTGGGCGACCCGCGCGTGCGGCTGGGCCACGGCCACCCGCCAGCCGTTGGAGCGCAGCTCGGCCACCGTGCGCCGGATGCGGTCCTCGACCACGCTGCGGTCCTCGGCGCCCGGCCGCATCCACGCGCTGACGTCGATCACCACGGCGTACCCGGCTGCCGCACCTTGCGCGAGCCGGCGCACGGCGGACAGGTCGGTCTCCTCCAGCAGGCCGACCAGCGCCACGATCACGCCACTGCGGTCGTCACGGCTGCGCGGGAGCTCGAGGCTCCGTCGGTCGCTGGCGGTGACCACGGCCAGGTGGTCGAGCAGGTCGTCGCTGTCGCCGACCGTGCCGGACCCGCGGTCGTGGAACTGCCCGACGGGATCGTCCCCGGACTCGCTGACCAGGCGGAGGGCGTAGCCCTGGGTGGCCAGGTGTACGCCGATCGAGGCCGCCGCGGTGACCATCCACTCGAACGACGAGGAGGGGCCGCTGCCACGGTGCGCGCTCGCCCGGGTGTCCATGATCAGTGTCGCCCGGCTCTGGAACGGCTGCTCCTCCCGGCGCACCATCAGCTCGCCGAGCCGGGCCGAGGAAGGCCAGTGCACCCGGCGCAGGTCGTCGCCGTCGCGGTACTCCCGAACGGTGACGTCCTCCGCGCCGGCGGCGGCGAACGCGCGGGGGCGGTTGTCACCCGTTCCCGACCACTCGCCGCTGAGGTAGCCGGGCGGCAACGGATGCACCTCCGGCGTGACCGTCAGCGTGTTGCGGGCCTGGAACCCCCGCGTGAGCTCGATCAGCCCGAACGGATCGCTGATGCGCACGCGGAGGGGGCCGAGCGTGAACCGGCCGCGTACGTCGGAACGGACGGTGTAACCGATCTCGCGCTTCCACCGCGGGCCGATCTCGTCCAGCACGAACCGGGGCCGGGTGCCGAGGACGTACGGCACGTGGTCCTCGACGAGCACCAGGCTGGAGGGCAGTCGGCCGGTGTTCTCCAGTCGCAGGGACACCCGGGTGGGCTTGCCCACCGCCACGCGGGAGGGGTTGACCGAGCGCGCACAGCTGAGCCGGTAGCGGGCGCGGCTGATCAGGACCACGGTGATCATCGGCAGCAGCAGCACCAGGATGCCGATGCGCAGCAGGTCCTTCTGACCGAGCAGCAACGAGCAGGCCATGCACGTCAGACCGGCCGCCACGAAGGCGCGACCCCGGGTCGTCAGTGCCGAGAGTGCGTCGCGCACGGGTGGGTCACCCGCCGGCGGTCGGACGGGCGGCGCGATGCTCCGGGGTCGGGACGGCGCGCAGGATGTCGGCCACGATCCGCTCCGCGGAGCGGCCGGCGAGATGGGCCTCGGCGTTGGGCAGCAGCCGGTGGGCGAGGACAGGAACGGCCAGCGCCTGCACGTCGTCGGGGGTGACGTAGTCGCGGTTGTCCAGCGCGGCGGAGGCGCGGGCCGCCCGCACCAGGTGCAGGGTGGCGCGCGGCGAGGCGCCGAGCCGCAGGTCCGAGGAGCGGCGGGTCGCCGTCGCGAGCGCCACGGCGTACTGCTGCACGGACTCGGCGACGTAGACCTGGTTGACGATGTCGACGAGGCTCGCGACCTCGCGCGCGTCGGTCACGGGCTCGATCCGGTCGAGCGGGTTGGTCGCGGTGCGGCTGTTCAGCATCGCGAGCTCGGCCGCCTCCAGTGGGTAGCCCATCGACACCCGCGCCATGAAACGGTCACGCTGGGCCTCGGGGAGCGGGTAGGTGCCCTCCATCTCGATGGGGTTCTGGGTCGCGATCACCATGAACGGCCGGGAGAGCTCGTACGTCGTGCCGTCGACGGTCACCTGCCGCTCCTCCATGCTCTCCAGGAGCGACGACTGCGTCTTGGGCGAGGCACGGTTGATCTCGTCACCGACGACGATGTTGGCGAACACACCGCCGGGGCGGAACTCGAAGTCATGGGTCTCCTGGTTGTAGACGGAGACTCCGGTCACGTCGGAGGGCAGCAGGTCGGGCGTGAACTGGATGCGCTTGACCGAGCAGTCGATCGACCGGGCCAGCGCCTTGGACAGCATCGTCTT
>Ga0075331_1000052_pt1 | contig 21087 bp, 21 predicted proteins | sample MayberrySE_TuleA_FD_120090 | JGI IMG/M metagenome (GOLD analysis project Ga0075331, IMG submission 120090) | Natural and restored wetland microbial communities from the San Francisco Bay, California, USA, that impact long-term carbon... | ecosystem: Environmental > Terrestrial > Soil > Wetlands ... | reverse complement strand
TGGCGCTCGAGCACCCTGGCAGGGTGCGCTCTCTGGTGCTGTGCTGCACCGGGCCTTCGTTCGGCGACCCGCAGAGCTGGCGTGACCGTGCGGCCCGGGTGCGCGCGGAGGGCATGGGCTTCCTCGCCGAGCCGACGAGGCAACGCTGGTTCACGCCGGAGTTCCTCGAGTCGGAGCCGGCGATCGTGCGGCGTCTGGTCGGCATGCTCCTGAGCGCGCCACCGGAGGGTTACGCCGGATGCTGCGACGCCCTCGCGGAGTACGACGTCACCGACCGGCTCGGTGAGATCACCGCGCCGACGCGGGTGGTGGCCGCGGCGCAGGACCCGGTCAGCCCGCCGTCAGTCGGCCAGGCCCTGGCCGACGCCATCCCTGACGCCGACCTGTGCGTCGTGGAAAGGGCCTCGCACATCGCGAACGTCGCGAGGCCGGACGCCTTCGACGCTGCCGTCATCGAGCATCTGGAGAAGCACGCGTGAGCCACCGACCCGACCACGACGCCGGCATGCAGGTGCGCCGCGAGGTGCTCGGCGACGAGCACGTCGACCGTGCCGTCGAGGGGACCACGGAGGTGACCCGCGACTTCCAGGACTTCATCACCACCTACGCGTGGGGCGGCATCTGGACCCGCGACGGGCTGGACCGGCGCAGCCGCTCGATCGTGACGTTGACCGCACTGGTGGCGGGGCGGCACTTCGAGGAGCTCGAGTTCCACCTGCGTGCGGCGCTGCGCAACGGGCTCACCCGCGACGAGGTCATCGAGGTGTTGCTGCAGTGCGCGGTGTACGTCGGGGTGCCGGCCGCCAACTCCGCCTTCGCCGTCGCCAAGCGCGTCCTCGACGAGAGCTAGCCTCCGACCGTCCCTCCACACGCCCCGCACCGTGTCGGGGACGGGCTGGATAGTCTCGTCGGATGGTCGCCGACATGTCCGCGCTCGCGGACGCCCTCACCGCCACCGGTTTCGGAAGGCTCGTGCAGCTCGAGGTGGTCGAGCTCTCCGCCGACCGCACGACGGTGCGCATCCCGGTGACCGAGCGGCTCATGCAGCCGCACGGCATCGTGCACGGTGGCGTGCATGCGGCGCTCGTGGAGACAGCAGCGAGCGCCGCGGCCACCGCCTGGTGGGGCGAGCGCGGCCCGGTGGTGGGCGTGAGCAACCAGACCGACTTCCTCCGGCCGGCTCGGGACGGCCACCTCGACGCGACCGCGACGCCCTTGCACCGAGGTCGTCTGCAGCAGCTGTGGGAGGTCCACGTCACCGACGCCACGGGCAGGCTGGTGGCCCGCGGTCAGGTGCGGCTGCAGAACCTCGGCCCGGACCACCTGTGAGCTCGCTGGGCTAGAGCCCGGCCAGGCGTCGGAGCAGCTCGGCGAGTGCGGCTCGGTCCGCCACCGGCAGCGCGCCGAGCACTTCCTCCTCGGCCGCGCGCACCGCCCGCTCGGCGCTGCGCGTCACTCGCTTGCCACGCGAGGTCGCGGCCACCAGGCGAGTACGGCGATCGGCCGGGTGGGGTCTGCGCTCGACCAGGCCGGCGCGCTCGAGCTCGTCGACGAGCGTCACGATCTGGCTGGGATCGAGCGCCAACAGCTCGGCGATCCCGCGCTGCGACAAGCCGTCCGCGGACGTGACCGCGATCAGCACCGAGTACTGGCGTACACGCAGGCCGAAGCGCTCCAAGGCCGCGTTGGTCCTCCGAACCGTCACGCCGCTCGCGCGCGACAGCAGAAAGCCCAGATCGTCCTCGAGCCGCGGGACGCCCCCGTCGCGCCGTGCCGCTGACGTCTGCGCCTGGGCCATGGACCTCTCCCCGATCGAGCTCAATAGACGGTCTCTATCATTGACAAGTTCAACTATATCTCCCTAACGTGGTCGCCGCCAGCCGCAGCCGCGGTGTCCGCGCGAAGGGAGCTCTCGATGGATCTGCAGGGCAAGGTAGCAGTGGTCACGGGCAGCGGCCGCGGGCTCGGACTGGCGTACGCCAAGAACCTCGCCGCGGCCGGCGCCAAGGTCGTCGTGAACGACATCGACGCGGAGGTGGCCAAGGCAGCCGTCGACTCGATCACCGCGGACGGCGGCACGGCGGTGGCCGAGGTCGTCCCCGTGGGGACCAGCGAGGCCGCCCAGCAGCTCGTGGACCGTGCGATCTCCGAGTTCGGCCGACTCGACGTGATGGTGACCAACGCCGGCGTGCTTCGCGACGCCGTGCTGTGGAAGATGACCGATGACGACTTCGACACCGTCGTCAACGTGCACCTGCGCGGCACCTTCACCTGTGTGCGCGCGGCGGCGATCCACATGCGCGAGCGAGGTGACGGCGGACGCATCATCTGCATCGGCTCCCCGACCGGCCAGCGGGGCACCTTCGGCCAGACCAACTACGCCGCGGCGAAGGCGGGGATCGTGGGCATGGTGCGCACCTGGGCCCAGGAGCTGGCCAGGGCCGAGGTCACGGTCAACGTCGTCATCCCCGTGGCCGCCACCGCGATGACCGAGACGGTCCCCTTCCTCAAGCCCTATGTCGAGGCGCTCGAGCGAGGTGAGCCGATGCCCTCGTTCGCGCGCCGCGCGCTGGCGTTCGGCAGCCCGGAGGACGCCGCTGGCGTGGTCACCTACCTGGCCTCCGACGCGGCCGGGGACGTGACCGGGCAGGCGATCGGCGTCGGTGGTGACCGGGTGAGCGTCTGGTCGCACCCCGAGCAGGTGGTCGCGGCCTACCGGGACGGCGGCTGGACCGCCGACGACGTGGCCGAGGCGTGGTCCACCGTGCTCGCGCCCGCGCAGCAGTCCGTGGGTGAGCAGCTGCCAGCGCCGCCGAAGGAGTGAGCGCAATGCCAGGACTCGACCCGGCCGGCCTGGCCGCGATCGACGTGCACGTGCACGTGGAGGTCGACGACTACGGCCACACCGCACTCAGCCAGGATCTGCTGGACGCGTCGGCGAAGTACTTCAAGGCGGGCGAGCGCACGCCGACGGTCGATCAGATCGCCCAGATGTACCGCGAGCGATCGATGGCGGCCGTCATCTTCACCGTCGACATCGAGAGGGCGACCGGTCAGCCACCGATCAGCAACACCTTCGTCGCCGAGGCGGCACAGCGCCACCCGGACGTGCTGATCCCGTTCGCGAGCATCGACCCGGCGCGGGGACGGGCCGGCATCGACGCCGCCCGGGACCTCGCGGCGAACCACGGCGCCAGAGGGTTCAAGCTGCACCCCAGCGTGCAGGGCTTCGACCCCACCGATCCCGCGGTCTACCCATTCTACGAGACCCTGGCCGAGCTTGGGCTGCCCGTCATCTTCCACACCGGCCAGACCGGCATCGGCGCCGGCATGCCCGGAGGCGGTGGCATCAAGCTCGCGCTGTCCAACCCGATGCTGCTGGACCAGGTGGCGGCGGACTTCCCCGACCTCCCGATCGTGATGGCCCACCCGTCGTTCCCCTGGCAGGACGAGGCGCTCGCCGTGGCGACCCACAAGGCGAACGTCTGGATCGACCTGTCCGGCTGGGCGCCGAAGTACTTCCCGCCGAACCTCGTCCGCTACACGAACTCGCTGCTGCAGGACAAGATGCTGTTCGGATCGGACTTCCCGGTCATCACACCGGACCGATGGCTGAAGGACTTCGACGAGCTCGAGATCAAACCCGAGGTCCGCCCGAAGGTGCTCAAGGACAACGCCGTCCGGCTGCTCGGCCTCGACCGGTAGCGAACCCCACTCGAACGCCGTACTCGCCAGGAGACCTCATGACGACGACCACCACGCTCGACAAGCTGCCCGACCTCGTCGGCCAGGACCTGGGCCGCAGCGACTGGATCGAGATCGACCAGAAGCGCATCGACCTGTTCGCCGACGCCACGGACCACTATCGGTGGTTCCCCTTCGCCCCGGAGCGCGCCATGTACTGCCCGTTCGGTACGACGATCGCGCACGGCTATCTCACCCTCTCGCTGCTGCTTCCCGCGTTCTCGCAGCTCCTCGAGGTGGAAGGCGTGTCGACGAAGGTCAACTACGGGCTCAACTCCGTCAGGTTCCCCGCTCCGGTGCCCGTCGGATCGCGGATCCGCGTCTCGGCCACCCTCGCTGAGGTCACGGAGGTGACGGGCGGCGTGCAGCTCGTCGTCGACGCCACGGTCGAGGCCGAGGGGGTCGGCAAGCCGGCATGCGTGGCCCAGCCGGTCCTGCGGTTCTACGCCTGAGGTCGTGCCGTGGAGGCAGGTGCGTCCTTCCGTCTCGACGAGGAACACGTGGAGCTGCGCAAGCTGGTCCGGCGAGTAGCCGACGAGCAGATCGCACCCCGGGCCGCGGAGGTCGACGCACAGTCCTGCTTCCCTCGGGACTCGCTGCGGGCACTCGTCGACTCCGGGCTGCACGCCGTGCTGATCCCGGAGCAGTACGGCGGCCCGGGCGGGGACCACCTCGCCTCCGTCGTGGTCGCGGAGGAGGTCGCTCGCGCGTGCACGACGACCCAGCAGGTCGCGGGTGCGAACGAGCTGTTCAGCTGGCCGCTGCTGCTGGCCGGCCCGGAACAGCAGAGGACCCGATACCTCCCGCGGATCGCCGGTGGCGAGCAGGTGGGGGCGTTCGCCCTCTCCGAGCCCGACGCCGGCAGCGACGTGGCTTCGATGTCGACGAAGGCGCTCGCTGTCGACGGGGGCTGGCTGTTGCGGGGCACCAAGCGGTGGATCACCAATGCCGGCGAGGCCGGCTGCTACGTCGTCTTCGCGGTCACCGACTCGGGCGCCGGGTCGCGCGCCGTCTCCGCCTTCGTCGTGGAGGACACCGACGAGGGCCTCTCGTTCGGCGCTCCGGAGCGCAAGATGGGGCTCCGGGGGTCACCCACCCGCGAGGTCTACCTCGACGACGTGTGGCTTCCGCAGGATCGCCTCGTGGGCGAGCGCGGTGACGGTCTTCGCCTCGCGCTCGCCACCCTGGACCGCACCCGTTGCGGCGTCGCCGCGCAAGCGGTCGGCCTGGCCCAGGGCGCGCTCGACGTCGCGGTCGGTTACGTCAAGGATCGCCGGCAGTTCGGCCGTCCCGTAGCCGACTTCCAGGGCGTGCAGTTCATGCTCGCCGACATGGACATGCGGATCCGTGCCGCGCGGCTGCTCACCTACGCCGCCGCGGCCGAGGCCGAGCGGGCAGGGCCGGACATGTCCGTCGCTGGGGCCAGCGCCAAGTGCTTCGCCTCCGACACCGCCATGGCGGTCACGACCGACGCGGTCCAGCTTCTGGGCGGCGCCGGCTACGTGCAGGACTTCCCGGTCGAGCGCATGATGCGCGACGCCAAGATCACGCAGATCTACGAGGGCACCAACCAGATCCAGCGGCTGGTGATCGGCCGTGCGTTGGTGGCCTGAGGAGGTGCCGCGGATGTGGCCTGGCAAGTCTTCCACTCAGCAGAAAAGAGGCGTGTACATGTGTGCCGTACGTCACGATCATGGTCGATCTGTCGGTCTGTTGACACTCTCAATGCTTGTCAATTTCAACGGAGGTGCCGACGCATGAAGGCTCGTACGATCGCTCTTGCCCTGACCGCGATGTTAGGGCTCAGCGCGTGCGGAGGCGGCGAGGAGGGTTCCGCTGCGGGCGGCGGCCCACGCACCGTCACCGTCGGCATGCTGCCGATCCTCCCCACTGCCGCTCTGCACGCGGGCATCGAGGAAGGCTTCTTCGAGGAGGAGGGGCTCGAGCTGGAGCTCGAGACCGGACAGGGCGGCGCCGCACTGCTCCCCGCGGTGGCCGCGGGCGAGATGGACTTCGCCACCAGCAACCCCGTCTCACTGCTGCAGGCTCGCGAGAAGGGGCTCGACGTACGGGCCTTCGCCCACTGGACCTCGGTCAACACCGAGGGCGAGGACGCCAGCGCGGTGATGGCCCCGAAGGGCTCCGGCATCGAGAGCCCTGCTGATCTCGCCGGCAAGCAGGTGGCCGTCAACACGCTGGAGGGCATGGGCGGACTCACCATCCGCGAGGCTGTGCGCCAGGACGGCGGTGACCCTGACGCCGTCGACTTCGTAGAGCTCGGGTTCCCGGACATGCCCGCGGCGCTGGATCAGGGCAACATCGACGCCGCCTGGGTGCCGGAACCGTTCATCACGCTCATCCTGGACTCCGGGGGTCACGTCGTGACCTACCCGGGTCAGGAGGCGGTCGCCGGGCATCCCACGCAGCTGTTCTTCACCTCCGGACAAGTGGTCGAGTCCGATCCCGAGCTCGTCGAGGCCATGACCAGCGCCGTCAACAAGACGCTGGAGTTCGCGGAGGAGAACCCCGATGCCGTTCGCGAGGCCGCGGCCGAGGTCCTGGAGATGGACCCGCAGCTGGTGGAGCGGGTCCGGATGGAGGAGTTCGGATCGGACCTCCGCAAGGAGGAGGTGACGCGGCTCGGTGAGCTGATGCGCGAGGACGGACTGCTCGAGGAGCAGCCGGACATCGAGGGGCTCTACGTCGACTGACCCCCCACGTTCCACTGGGCAGAAAACTGCTGACACCCCCCGCACCCCGCCACACCCTTGAACATCGGCCGACACCGCTCCGACGTCCAGCTGTGCCCGCGGGTGCCCGACGAAAGGTTCTGACGATGCGACGTACTGCCGGTGCAATGGCGGCAACCGCAGCCGTGCTGCTGCTCGCCGCCTGCGGGGGCGAGAGCGACAGCGGTGGTGAAGGCGGCAACGACGAGATCACGGTCGGAGTGATCCCGATCGTCGACGTCGCCCCCATCTACCTGGGGGTCGAGGAAGGCTTCTTCGAGCAGCGCGGCCTGGATGTCACCCTCGAGAGCGGTCAAGGCGGCGCCGCCATCGTCCCAGGCGTCATGAGCGAGCAGTTCGAGTTCGGCTTCAGCAACGTGACCTCGCTGATCCTGGGCCGCGGCCAGGGCCTGCCGCTCAAGATCGTCGCCGCCGGAAACTACTCGACCGGCGAGCAGGGCAACGACTTCAGCGGGATCGTCGCGCCGCAGGGCAGCGACATCGAGGACGCCGGTGACCTCAGTGGCAAGACCGTCGCCGTCAACACGCTGCAGAACATCGGCGACACGACGGTGCGCCAGTCGGTCGAGAAGGCCGGCGGCGACCCCGACCAGGTGGAGTTCGTCGAGCTCGCCTTCCCCGACATGCCGGGAGCGCTGGCCGAGAACCGCGTCGACGCCGCCTGGCTGGTGGAGCCGTTCCTCACGATCGCGAAGAACCAGGGCGGGACCGACATCGCGTCCAACCTGGTCGACACCCAGCAGGACCTGATGATCGCGGCCTACTTCACCTCCGAGCAGCTGCAGCAGAGCGACCCCGACCTCGTGGAGCGGTTCACCGAGGCGATGAACGAGTCACTCGAGTACGCCGAGGAGAACCCCGACGCGGCACGCGAGATCATCACGGAGTACACCGACATCGAGCCGCAGGTCGCCGACCAGATGGTGCTGCCGCGCTGGTCGAGCGACATCAACGACGAGACGGTACAGCTGATGGCCGAGCTCGCCCACGAGGACGGCCTGGTCGAGGAGCCGGTGGACGCGGAGGCACTCCTTCCGTGACCACCCCTGCACCAAGGGTGGAGCCGCGTTGACCGCCCTCCCGCCCTCACAGATACTGTTCGAGAGATGAACGCGCGTTCGCAATGCGCACAATGCAAGGAGTCCAGATGACCACGGCGTCCGCGCCGCCGGCCGCGGTCCTCCGATCCACCCGCCAGAGGTCACTGCCGAAACCGCTGCTCGGCCTGCTGGGGCTGCTGAGCCTGGTGGCCGTGCTCGAGGTGCTGCCCCGGACCGGCCTGGTGGACGCGCGCTTCCTCCCGCCGTTCTCGCAGATGGTCGGCGCGCTGGTCGAGCAGCTCGGTGCACCGGCCTTCTGGAGTGCGCTCGCGGCCACGGTCCGCGGGTGGTCCATCGGGCTGGGCATCGCGGTGGTGGCCGGCGTCATCCTCGGCATCGTGATCGGCAGCCTGCCGGTGCTGAGGGAGGCCACCCACTCGACCATCGAGTTCCTGCGGCCGATCCCGTCCGTGGCACTGATCCCGCTGGCCGTGCTGCTCTACGGCACCGACATGAAGGCGACCCTGCTGCTGGTGGTGTACGCCAGCTTCTGGCAGGTCCTGCTCCAGGTCCTCTACGGCGTCCAGGACGTCGATCCTGTGGCCCGCGAGACCGCCCGCTCCTACCGCTTCAGCCACTGGCGTCAGGTGCGCACGGTGATCTGGCCGACCGCCCTGCCCTACGTCATGACGGGGTTCCGGCTGGCGGCCGCCGTCGCACTGATCCTGGAGATCACCGGTGAGCTGATCATCGGCTCCCCCGGCCTGGGCAAGCAGATCGCGGTCGCCCAGAGCTCGGGGGCGGTCGCCACGATGTACGCGCTCGTCATCGTGACCGGCACCCTCGGCGTCGTGGTGAACCTCGTCGCCCGGATGACCGAGCGGCGCGCACTGCACTGGCACCCGTCGGTTCGAGGGGAGGCGCCACGATGAACCCGCTCGGCATCGCCCGTCGGCTGCTGATGGTGCTCGGTCTGCCCGTCGCGCTCTTCGCCGTCTGGTGGGTGGCCACCATCAACAGCACGAGCTTCTTCTTCCCGCCCCTGCGGGACATCCTCGGCGTCTTCGGCGACACCTGGCTCAGTGGCCGCCTGCTCGCGGACGTCGTTCCCAGCCTGATTCGCCTGCTCGCGGGGTACCTGATCGCGCTCGTGCTCGGGGTCTCGGTGGGGGTCGCTGTGGGCTCCTCACCGACCCTGCGCGCCTTCGTCGAGCCGGTGCTGGAGTTCTTCCGCGCCATTCCCCCGCCGGTGCTGGTCCCGATCCTGATCCTGTTCGCGGGGATCGGCAACGGGATGAAGGTGCTGGTGATCGTGTCCGGCTGCATCTGGCCGATCCTGCTCAACACCGTCGAGGGGGTCCGGGGCATCGACGACGTACTCCGTGACACCGGACGCTGCTACCGGCTCGGCCCGGCCGCCCGGCTCCGGCACCTGGTCCTGCGAGGCGCCAGCCCGCAGATCGCCGCCGGTGCCCGGCAGGCCCTGTCCATCGGCATCATCCTGATGGTGATCAGCGAGATGTTCGCAGCCAGCAACGGGCTCGGGTTCACGATCATCCAGTTCCAGCGAAGCTTTGCGATCCCACAGATGTGGAGCGGGATCATCCTGCTCGGCCTCATCGGGATCCTGCTCGCGTTCGTCTTCCGGCTCGTCGAGTCCAGAGCCTTGGCCTGGTATCGCGGGCTGCGTATGTCCCAACGAGGAGATGGCTGACATGACCACCGACCCGATCCTCGACGTCCGCGGCGTCCGCAAGATCTACGAGGGCCAGAAGCGCAACGTCGAGGCGATCCGGGACCTGACGTTCAGTCTCGGGTCCAACGAGCTGGCCTGCATCGTCGGCCCCTCGGGCGCGGGCAAGACCACCCTGTTGAAGTGCATCGCCGGGCTGCTCGCCGTCACCGAGGGAGAGATCGTCCTCGAGGGCCAGCAGATCACCGAGCCCCCGCGCGGCATGGCCGTGGTCTTCCAGGAGTACGGACGCAGCCTGTTCCCCTGGATGACGGTGCGGCAGAACGTCGAGCTGCCGCTCAAGGAGAAGAAGCTGCCCAAGGCCGAGCGGAAGCGGCTCGTCGACGAGGCCCTGTCAGCCGTCGGTCTCGCCGACGTCACAGGTGCACACCCCTGGCAGCTGTCGGGCGGCATGCAGCAGCGGGTGGCGATCGCCCGCGCCGTCGCCTACCAGCCGCACATGCTGCTGATGGACGAGCCCTTCGCCGCCGTGGACGCCCAGACTCGCGCCGAGCTCGAGGACCTCGTCCGCAACCTGTGGGAGCGGCTCGGCGTCACCGTCCTCTTCGTCACCCATGACATCGACGAGGCGGTCTACCTGGGACAGCGCGTCATCGTGCTGTCGATGGCCCCGACCGTGGTGCTCGCCGACGTCGCGGTCGACCTGCCGGCCGAGCGCGACCAGCTCCACACCCGCTCCCTCCCCCGGTTCGCCGAGCTGCGGGCACAGGTGTACGAGCTGGTGCAGCGAGCCAAGCACGGTCAGCGTCCCGAACAGGAGGGGGCAGGCCGCACGGCCTCGGTGGCGCCGTCCGCCCCCGAGGTGTGAGGTCGCGTCGGTGTCGGGCGGAAGCCGTGAGCCGGGGCGAACCGTCACCTCGCGGGTCCTGGCGATCCTGCAGAGCTTCGACGCCACCCACCAGTGCCAGAGCCTTTCCGAGATCGCCCGGCGGTCCGGGTTGGCCCTGAGCACGACCCACCGGCTGGTGGCCGAGCTCGAGGACCACGACGCGCTCGTGCGCGATCCGTCGGGCGGTTACCGGATCGGGGTGCGGCTGTGGGAGATCGGGCAGCTGGCTCCCGGGCGCCTGCGCGACGTCGCGCACCCATGGCTGCAGGAGCTCTTCGACAGCACGCGGGAGAACGTGCACCTCGCCGTACGCGACGGCGTCGAGGTGCTCTACGTCGACAAGGTCTACGGGCGGCGCGCCGTACCGATCGTCTCCCGGGTCGGTGGTCGGCTTCCGATGCACACGACGGGGGTGGGCAAGGTGTTGCTGGCGCATGCGCCGGCGTGGTTCGTCCGCTCCTATCTCGAGCGGCCGTTGGAACGACCGACCCCCTATGCCGTCACCGAGCCCGGGCGGCTGCGCAAGGAGCTGCGTGCCGTACGTCGACGTGGCTACGCAGTCACCAAGGAGGAGATGACGCTCGGGTCGTGCTCGCTGGCGGCACCGGTCATGGACCCCAACGACGAGGTGATCGGCGCGCTGGGGATCGTGCTCTCCAGCCGCCGTGCTGCCGAGCTACCCGCGCTCGTCGCTCCGTTGCAGGCCACGACGCGGCGGATCAGCCGTGCGCTGCGGCGGGACCCGGGCCGAGCGGTCGGATGAGGCGGCAGTCGCCGGCGGCGCTCGGGGGGCGGGGGCAGCTGCTCGCGGTGCTCCTCGTCGCACTCAACCTGCGCGGCGCCATTGCGGCAGTGTCACCCGTGCTGCCAGCCATCCGCGCCGACCTCTCGCTGTCCGCTGCCGCCGCGGGCCTGCTCACCACCCTGCCGGTGCTGTGCTTCGCGGCCGCGGCGCCGGCTGCGGCATGGTTGGCGCGGCGCACGACCGTCGAGCGCAGCATCCTCATCGGCTGCCTCGCGATCGCGGCCGGCACCTTGCTCCGGACCTTGGGCGGAACTGTCCTGCTCATGACGGGAACGCTCGCCATCGGGGTGGCGATGACGCTCGGCAACGTCCTGGTCCCGGTGGTGGTCAAGCGCGACTTCCACTCTCGCGCCAGTACGGTGACCGGGCTCTACACCGCCGCTCTGGCCGGAGGAGCGGCCGCGTCAGCGGCCCTCACCGCCCCCATCGCGGCCGCGTGGGGATGGCGGACCGGCTTGGCGGTCTGGGCGTTGCTCGCGCTGGGCGCCGCCGTCGTGTGGGGTGTCGCGGTCGACCATCGGCGCGACGACGTCCCACGGAGCTCGGACCACGCCACGACCGCCCGCCCCCCGGCCGCATCCGGCCGGTCCTCCGGCTTGTGGCGGCAACAGGTCGCCTGGGCCGTGGCGTTGTTCCTGGGCTTCCAGTCCGTCTGCTACTACTCGGTGACGGCCTGGCTGCCGACCCTCCTGGTAGACACCGTCGGGGTCGACCTCGCGACGGCCGGACTCGCGATGTCCGTCTTCCAGATCCTGGGGATCGGTGGCACGTTGCTCGTGCCTCTGCTGGTACATCGGCGACCCGCCCAGAGCGGCCTCGGCCTGGCGATCGCCGCAGGCTGGGTCGTGACCGTGTCGGGTCTGTTGGCCGCTCCCTCACTGTGGTGGGTCTGGGTCACCGTCGGTGGGGTCGCCCAAGGAGCCGGCATCTCGTTCGCCTTCACGGTGCTGGTGCTACGGGCGCGCGACACCGCGGCGGCTCGCTCGCTGTCCAGCATGAGCCAGCTGATCGGCTACTCCCTCGGTGCTGCCGGCCCGTTCGTCGTCGGCTGGCTCTACGGGGTTACCGAGGCGTGGGTGCTGCCCCTTGTCGTACTCGTGACGGTCGCCGCGTGCCAGGGTCTCGCAGGCTTCGCGGCAGGCCGTGACCGCACGGTAGGAAGCGAGGTCGCGTCGGTCTCCCGCTGAGTGGACATCCATTGCTGCGCATCGCGCCACTGGTCGAGCAGGCTTGGTGGCACGACCGGACAAGAGCGAGAGTGAGGAAGCATGCACACCCAGGTCGGGATCATCGGGGCGGGCCCAGCGGGGCTGTTGCTCTCCCACCTGCTTCACCTGAACGGCATCTCCTCGGTCGTGCTGGAGCGCCACAGCCGCGAGTACGTCCAGCAACGGGTCCGCGCGGGGGTGCTGGAGCAGGGCACGGTCGACATCCTGCGCGAGGCGGGGGTCGCCGCCCGGCTCGACCGCGAGGGGCTGCGCCACGAAGGCATCGAGCTGCGCTTCGACGGCGAGGGGCATCGGGTGCCCATGAGCGACCTCACCGGTCGGGCGATCACGGTCTACGGCCAGCAGAAGGTGGTCGAGGACCTCACCGACCGCAGGCTCGCCGACGGCGGCGAGATCCGCTTCGAGGTGTCCGACGTCACGCTCGGCGACATCGACACGAGCAGGCCGACGGTCGACTACATCCACGAAGGGCGCCACGAGCAGCTGGTCTGCGACGTCGTCGCGGGATGCGACGGCTTCCACGGTGTCAGCCGGCAGGCTGTCGAGGGCCAGGGCCAGACGTACGAGCGCACCTACCCGTTCGCCTGGCTCGGCATCCTCGCCGAGGCGGCCCCGGCGGTCGACGAGCTGATCTACTGCCTGCACGAGCGAGGGTTCGCGCTCTACAGCATGCGCTCACCTCAGGTGTCGCGGCTGTACCTCCAGGTCGACGAGGACGAGAAGATCGAGGAATGGCCTGACGACCGCATCTGGCACGAGCTCGCGACTCGGTTCCGGCTGGCCGACACGGACTGGCGTCCCAACGAGGGGGCGATCTTCGAGAAGGGGATCACCCCGATGCGCAGCTTCGTGTTCGAACCGATGCAGCGGGGGCGCTTGTTGTTGGCCGGCGACGCGGCACACATCGTGCCTCCCACCGGGGCCAAGGGCCTCAACCTCGCCGTCAACGACGTGCGGCTGATGACCCGGGCACTTGACGCCTGGCTCAACCAGGGCGACGACACGCTCGTCGAGCGCTACACGCAGGCCGCGCTGGAGCGGGTGTGGCGTGCCCAGCACTTCTCGTGGTGGATGACGTCCATGCTGCACCGCTTCCCTGGCGACGACCCCTACCAACACCGCCTGCAGATCGCCCAGCTGCGCAACGTCGTGGACTCCACGGCCTACGCGACAGCACTGTCGGAGAACTACGTGGGCTGAGCTCGTGCTCGGTTGACACACCCCATGCCGTCACCGATGTTGGGGCGGTGCCCCTGAAGCGAGGAGGAAACGAATGACCTGGCGCCACGAACCACCCTTCCGGGCCGACCATGTCGGCAGCCTGCTGCGTCCACCCGAGCTGCTGCGGGCCCGGGAGCGGCACGCCTCCGGTGAGATCGACCGCGACGCGCTGCGGGAGGTGGAGGACCGTTGCATCCGTGACGTGGTCCGCCTGCAGCAGGACGCGGGACTGCAGACCGCCACCGACGGCGAGTTCCGTCGTACCTCGTGGCACATGGACTTCATCTATGCGCTGTCGGGCATCGACCCCACTGACGAGAAGCTGCAGGTGCACTTCCACAACGAGCAGGGGGACCTCGATTTCGAGACACCCGCGCTGCGCGTGCACGACCGGGTGCGCCTGGACCAGACGATCTTCGGCGACGACTTCCGCTTCCTGCGCGACACGGTCACGACCGTCACCCCGAAGCTCACCATCCCGTCGCCGAGCATGGTGCACTACCGCGGCGGGCGTGCCGCGATCGACCAGACCGTCTACCCCGACCTCGAGCAGTTCTGGACCGACCTGACGTCGGCGTACGCCGAGCAGGTACGGCGCGTGGCCGAGCTGGGCTGCCGCTACCTGCAGCTCGACGACACCAGCCTGGCGTACCTCAACGACCCGGCGCAGCGCGCGATGCTCGCCGAGCAGGGCGCCGACGCCGAGCACCAGCACGAGCTCTACATCCGCAACCTCAACGCGGCGCTGGCCGGCCGACCGGAAGGACTACGGGTGACCACGCACATGTGCCGGGGCAACTTCAGGTCGTCCTGGGCCGCTGAGGGCGGCTACGACTTCGTGGCCGAGGCGCTGTTCTCGGAGCTCGACGTCGACGGCTTCTTCCTCGAGTACGACGACGAGCGCTCCGGAGGCTTCGAGCCGCTGCGGTTCGTACCTCCCGGCAAGCAGGTCGTCCTGGGGCTGGTCACCACCAAGCGTGGCGAGCTCGAGGACAAGGACACGCTGAAGCGCAGGATCGACGAGGCCAGCAAGTTCGTGCCGCTGGAGCAGCTGTGCCTGTCACCGCAGTGCGGGTTCTCCTCGACCGTCGAGGGCAACACCCTCACGCTCGACGAGGAGATCGCCAAGCTCGCCCTCATCGTCGAGACGGCTCAGGAGGTGTGGGGCTGAGCGAGTACGTCGCGGCTGGTGCCGTCAGTCGCCACGTGCGCGTTCGCGCAGCTGCTTGCGCAGGATCTTTCCCGCGGCGTTGCGGGGCAGGTCGTCGACGACCTCGATCCGGCGAGGGATCTTGTATCGCGCCAGCCGGCCCTCGAGGTGGTCGCGGACCGACTGCGGGTCCACGGTGCGCCCGTCCAGGGGGACGACGTACGCGTGCCCGACCTCGCCCCAGCGGTCGTCCGGGGTACCCACGACGGCAGCCGACCCCACCCCGTCGACCTCGCAGATGACGGTCTCCACCTCTGCGGGATAGATGTTCTCCCCGCCGGAGATGATCATGTCCTTCACCCGGTCGACGACGTACGCCCAGCCGTCCTCGTCGATCCGCACGACGTCACCGGTCCGGAACCATCCGTCCTCGGTGAAGCTGGCCGCCGTCTCCTCGGGCCGGTTCCAGTACCCGCTGAAGACGTTGTGCCCGCGCACCAGCAGCTCCCCCTCGCCCGCTCCGGTCAGTCGCTCGCCGACGGCGGTCTGCAGGACCGAGTCGGTGAAGAAGTGCGGGACGCCGCAGGAGACCGGGTGCTCCGAGGCGCCGTCCGGGAGGGCAAGGAAGACGCCGGGCGACGTCTCGGTCATGCCGTACCCCTGCTGCACGGCGACCCCACGATCCAGCCAGGCCTTGGCCACCCGCTCCAGCACCAGGGAGCCGCCGAAGATGACGTAGCGGAGCGAGGAGACGTCGGTCCGGGTCCAGCGGGGATGCTCGCACATCATCTGCAGCATGGTCGGTACGCCGGGGAAGCAGGTGATCCCGTCACGCTCGATGGTCGCGAGGAACTCGGCCGGGTCGAACCTGCCGGCCACCCGGACCGTGCCGCCCTTGAAGAACAGCGGCATCGTGATCATCCCCAGCCCGGCGACGTGGAACAGCGGTGCCGCGCACAGCCCGACGTCGGTGCTCGCGATGTCGAGGTGCGCGAGCTGGTTCATCGTGTTCCAGGTGATGTTGCCGTGGGTGAGCACGGCGCCCTTGGGCCTGCCTGTGGTGCCGGACGTGTAGAGCATGATGAGGCCGTCGTCGAGCGTCACGGCCTCGTCCTGCGTGAAGGGGTGCTGACCTGCCGCCGGCTCGGTCCGTATCTGCTCGAGGCTCAGCACGTGCTCGACCCCTGCCGCTTCGAGGTCGACCGCGTCGACGACGGCCTTGCTCTCCGGTAGCCACACCAGGACCGAGGCGCCGCAGTCGCGCAACATGTACTCGATCTCCGGTGGGGCCAGCCGGATGTTCAGCGGCACGAGCACGGCTCCGAGGCGGCCGGCTGCGAACAGGCACTCGAAGGTCGCGATGTCGTTGGGTCCGAGGTAGGCGACACGGTCGCCGTGCCGCACACCGAGGGACTGCCAGTAGCCCGCCAGCACATCAACCCGGCGCGCCAGCTCGCCGTAGGTCAGCGACTCCTCCCCTTGCAGCAGCGCGACGCGGTCCGGGGCGATCCGCGCCCGGCGCCACGGCCAGGACCCCACTCCCATGTCGGGACCGTTGCTCGTCGTCACCAGACATGACCTCCCTCGTCGCCCGCTCAACGTATTCGGACATCAATCATTGAGATCTACAACTATCGGCCCATTGTGACGCATCCGGCGTGATGGCGAAAGGGCCCACGCAGGTGTTGCGCGGCGAGTCGGTCTACCGCATCGTCTACATACCGGGCACGCCTGGGACACCTCGAGAAACCGGACGACTGGAGAAGATCGCACATGCGCGCATCCATCGCGGCGCTCAGCGCCTCGCTGCTGCTGGTCACTGCCTGCGGAGGCAACTCGGCCGACGAAGGGGGAGGCGAAGGCGGGACCAGGGAGGTGTCGGTCGGGGTGATTCCCATCCTCGACGTCGCGCCGATCTACCTCGGCGTGGAGCAGGGATTCTTCTCCGACCGAGGGCTCGACGTCAGCATGGAGACTGCGCAGGGCGGCGCCGCGATCATCCCCGCGGTCGTCAGCGGCCAGCAGGAGTTCGGCTTCAGCAACAACACGTCGCTGCTGCTGGCGCAGGCAGAGGACCTGCCGCTCAAGATCGTGGCGCCGGGATCGTCCTCCACCAGCAAGCCCGGTGAGGACTTCGCCGGGGTCGTCGTACCCGGCAACAGCGAGATCAAGTCCGCCGCAGACCTCGCGGGGGCGAAGGTGGCGATCAACACGCTCAACAACATCAGCGACACCGTCGTCAGGGAAGCGGTACGCCAGGACGGCGGCGACCCGGCAGACATCGACTTCGTCGAGCTGGCGTTCCCGGACATGCCGGCGGCCGTGGCCAAGGGACGGGTGGACGCCGCGTTCGTCGTCGAGCCGTTCCTCGCGATCTCTGAGGGCGATGGGATGCGGGACGTGGCATCTGCCTACGCACTCGCGACCGATGACCTCAGCGTGGCGACGTACTTCACCTCCGAGGAGGTGCTGCAGTCCGACCCCGAGCTGGTCGAGGACTTCAGCGCCGCGATGGTCGAGTCCCAGGAGTACGCGAGCGACCACCCCGACGAGGTGCGGCGGATCGTCACGACCTACACCGACATGGACCAGGAGCTGATCGAGCAGCTCACGCTTCCGGCGTTCCCGTCCGAGGTCAACGTCGACTCCATCCAGGTGCTTGCTGACCTGGGACTGCAGGACGGCCTGCTGTCCGAGGAGGCCGACGCCTCGGCGTTGCTGCACGAGTGACGAGCTCCGCTCGCACTGGAGGACCTCCGTGAGGAGGTCGCACACCGAGCAGGAGAGACGGCTCGCAGCTCGCGGCTCGTGCCGGCGCAATGAGGTGTTTCTGCCCAGTGGAACGGGAGGAGAGCCACTCAGAACGGGTAGGGCGTGATCTCACCCTGCACGGTCAGCCATTGCGTCTCGGTGAAGGCCTCGATGTTCGCCTCGGCACCGCCGAACCGTGCCCCGGTGCCCGACCACTTCACCCCGCCGAACGGTGCGACCGCCTCGTCGGACACCGTCTGGTCGTTGATGTGCACGATGCCGCTCGGGATGCGGTCGGCGAGGGCGATGCCCTTCATCACGTCGTCGGTGAGGATGCCGAGCGAGAGCCCGTACGCGGACTGGCCGGCGAGCTGTGCGGCCTCGTCCAGGCTGCCGAAGGACGCCACCGGCGCCACCGGTCCGAAGATCTCCTCCGTCCAGGCGGGCGTTCTCTCGCTGACACCGCTGACGACGGTGGGCCGGTAGAACAAGCCCTCGAACGTGCCACCGGCGCGGACCTTGGCACCGGCGTCGGCGCTGGAGGTGACCAGCGAGTGGATCTTGTCCCGCTGGCCCTCGTCGATGATCGGACCGAGCGCGGTACCCGGCTGGGTCGGATCGCCGACCGTGATGGCGTCGGCCTTCGCGGCCAGCCGCTCGACGTACTCGTCGACCAGGCTCTGGTGCACCAGATGCCGCCCTGTGGTCATGCAGATCTGGCCCTGGTGGATGAACGACCCGAAGGCGCCGGCGCTGGCTGCGCGATCGAGGTCGGCGTCGTCGAGCACGACCAGTGCGGAGTTGCCACCGAGCTCGAGGTGCGCCCGCTTGAGGTGCCGGCCGGCGGCCTCCCCCACCTTGCGTCCGGCGGCGGTCGAGCCGGTGAACGACACGATGCGGATGTCGGGGTCCGCGACCAGCGCCTCTCCGACGTCCCCGCCTCCGGGTAGCACGTGCAGCACCCCTGCCGGTAGCCCGGCCTCCTCGAACACCCGGGCGATCACGTAGCCGCCGGCCACCGGCGTCCGCGCGTCCGGCTTCAGCACGACCGAGTTGCCCAGCGCGAGTGCAGGCGCCACCGACCGGATCGACAGGATCAGCGGCACGTTGAAGGGTGAGATGACACCCACGACACCAGCCGGGAGCCGCCGGGTCATGCTCAGCCGTGGCTGCCCGGACGGGATCAGGGAGCCATAGGCGCGGGACGGCAGCGACGAGGCCTCGAAGCACTCCTGGGCCGCGACGTGCTGGGCGAGGCCGGCGATCGCCGCGGTGGCACCGGTCTCCCGGCTGACCCACTGCATGATCTCCTCGGCGTGGTCCTCGATCAGCTGCCCGGCGCGCCGCAGGACGGCGGCCTTCTCCTCGAATCCCACCGCCGCCCACTCGCGCTGCGCCACGGCCGCCGCCTGGGCCGAGGCGCGGACGTCGTCGGCGTCAGCGAGACCGGCCACCGTAAGGGTCTCGCCGGTCGCGGGTTCGCTGACCGGCAGGGGGCCTCCACGGGGCGCGACCCACTCGCCGTTGAACACGCGACCGTCCCATGTCGAGGCGTCCAGCAGTGCCATCGTCCCTCCCGACCAACATCGGCGCCCGGCCTCTCGCCGGCCGAGCAGTTCTCCCCATCGTGTCGGCGTCCGGCGTCGAGGGCAACGTCCGGCTCCCGCTCAGCGGGTGCCGGTGCCGGCCTGCGCGAGGTCGGCGTGGATGCGCGCTTCGCAGGCCCTCATCGCGCCGACCCACGACGGCAACCGGTCCCGGTCGAAGCGCACCTTGGGCAGCGCGATCGAGAGTGCGGCGACGGGCTCGTCCTGTGCCCCACGCACCACCACACCCAGTGCGATCAACCCCGACTCGGTCGCCTGGTCGTTGATCGCGAACCCGCGTTTGCGCACCAGCGTCAGCTCTCGGCGCAACCGCTTCAGGTCGATGCTGCTCCCGGCGAGGCGCAGACCGAGCTCCTCGACCGGCAGCGTTGCCAGCAGGGCCTTGCCGCCAGAAGCCTGGTACGCCGGGAGCACCCTGCCGACGCGGTCACCGACGCGCAGGACCTGGTCGCACTCGACGGTGAGGACGAATCGCACCTCGTCGCCGACCAGGACCATCAGGTTGGCCGACTCCTGGACCCGCTCGACCAGGTCGTGCAGATGTGGAAGCGCGACCCGGCGCAGCAGCGCGGTGGGGGCGTCGGTGACCGGCGCTGGCCGCAGCACCGGACCCGCTCGGTAGCGCCGGTCGCTGCCCTGCTCGGCGAAGTCGCGGTAGACGAGCATCGCCAGCAGCCGATGCGCCGTGGAGCGGGACACCCCTAGTCGGTCCGCGGCGTCGGTGACCCGCAGCGAACCCTCCTGCTGCAGCAGCTGAGCCAGGTGCAGTGCATGGTCGACCGAGTCCACGGCGTAGGCGGGACGGTTCTTCACATCAGAAAACCCTATCCCACGGTGAGGAACGTGCGTCACATTGCTGCGCAGTGGATGTTCGAGCGTGCTGCGCTCGACCGGAGACCAAGGAGGTGCTCGATGACCATCGCCCAGAGCCCGGTCAGCATCACCGCCGACGATGCACCCGACCAGCCGGACCGCACGCCGGACCTGGAACGCCTCTACCGCGGGTTCGAGTCCGAGCTCCTGGTCCCGCTGTGGACCGAGATCGGCGACCTGATGCCGCAACAGCCGACGTCGAAGGCTGCCGCGCACGCCTGGCGCTGGCGCAACCTGCTGCCTCTCGCCGAGGAAGCGGGCCGGCTGGTACCGGTCGGCCGCGGAGGCGAGCGTCGCGCCATCGCCCTGGCCAATCCGGCGCTGGGTGGCCGCCCCTACGCCACACCGACGCTGTGGGCCGCGATCCAGTACCTCGGACCACGCGAGGACGCGCCGGTGCACCGGCACACCCAGAACGCCTTCCGCTTCGTCGTCGAGGGCGAGGGCGTGTGGACGGTGGTGGACGGCGATCCCGTGGCGATGCGACGCGGTGACTTCCTCCTCACCCCCGGCTGGCAGTTCCACGGCCACCACAACCGGGCCGACCAGCCGATGGCCTGGATCGACGGCCTCGACATCCCCTTCGCCCACTACACCGAGTCGACCTTCTTCGAGCTGGGCCCCGACCAGGTCGAGGACCGGGGCACGCCGGCACGCTCGCGCTCCGAGCTGCTGTGGGCGCACCCCGGCCTCACTCCGGTGCTGCACGCAGGCGCACCGACGCCGAGCTCACCGATCGCGGCGTACCGGTGGGAGTTCACCGACCGCGCCCTTGCCGACCAGCTCGCACTCGAGGACGCCGGACATGCGGGGGTGGTCGAGCCCGGCCACGCCGCGGTCCGGTTCACCAACCCCACCACGGGGGCAGACGTGATGCCGACCATCCGTGCCGAGTTCCACCGGCTCCGTGCGGGCGCCGAGACGGCCACCCGGCGCGAGGTCGGGTCCTCGGTGTTCCAGGTCTTCGACGGCACCGGCACCGTGCGGGTCGGGGAGCACGAGTGGACGCTCAGCCACGGTGACCTCTTCGTGGTGCCGTCCTGGCAGCCGTTGACCCTGGCGACCGACGACGGCCTGGACCTGTTCCGGTTCAGCGACACCCCGATCTTCGACCGACTCCACCAGAGCCGCACCCACGTGGAAGGAACCAGCGCGTGAAGCTCGCAACGATCAGGACGTCCGACGGCACCCGCGCAGTGCGCGTCGACGCCGACGACTACGTCGACCTCGGCCACGCCGACCTGGGTGAGCTGCTCACCCACCCGGGATGGCGGGAGGTGGCGGCCTCCGCATCGGGTACGGCGTACGCGAGCGGTGAGGTGGGCTTCGCGCCGG
>Ga0075331_1000051_pt1 | contig 21472 bp, 22 predicted proteins | sample MayberrySE_TuleA_FD_120090 | JGI IMG/M metagenome (GOLD analysis project Ga0075331, IMG submission 120090) | Natural and restored wetland microbial communities from the San Francisco Bay, California, USA, that impact long-term carbon... | ecosystem: Environmental > Terrestrial > Soil > Wetlands ... | reverse complement strand
GCCACGAACGTGGCGACCTCGCGCCGCAGCCGCTCGGCGTGCCAGCCCTCGACCGCGTCCAGGGTCTGCGCGGCGTCGAGCCCCTCGACCTCACCATCGAACATGTGTTCGAGTCTAGCCAACACCGCCGACAACCCACCACCCGCGGAGAGAAATCTGTGGAGAGGCCCCTCGGCTACCTCAGCGCAGCCGTCAGGTCGGAGTCCGCGAGCCGGTGCGACGCGATGTAGTAGACCACGGCTCCGGCAGGAATCGTGGTGTCCCAGCCCGGGCTCACCAGCAGCTTGTCGGCCGATCGTGCCGCGAGCACGGTGGCCGAGTGGGCACGGCCCAGCGCCTGCTGTAGCTCGCCGAACGTCGCATCAGCGAGTGCCGCGGGTACGGCGGTCGAGTAGGTGTTTCCACCGCCGTGCGTCATCAGCTCCGCGTAGACCTGTGCGATCCCGGGGTCCTGCAGCTCCTCGGTGAGCATCCGAGGCTGGTGCCACTGCACGCAGCGGATGCTCTCGTCGACGCGGGACACGTTGCGGGCCCGCTCGAGATCGCGCAGCGCCACGACCGTGTGCACATCTGGGTTGACGTGGTTCACCGCGACCGTGACCGAGAGCGCCTCGTTGTCGTCGCGGGCGTCGACGAGCACGGCCCGGGCCCGCTCGATGCAGGCCCGATGCAGGACGCCCTCGTCCACGAGGTCGCCACGCACGAAGTGCACCTTGTCCTCGGCGGCCATCGGGTGCGTGGCCGCCTGGTCGGCCCAGGCGCAGAGCACCATCTCGCCGTCGGCCTCCGCCAAGAGCTCGGACGCGACCCGCTCGGTGCGTCCGGTGGTGTAGCCGAGCACCACGACGTGGTCGTTCAGATCAAGCTCTGCCAGGCCCTGCATGCGGCGTCCCTTCGCGTTCTCGAGCATCTCGGCCAGTCGGGCGAACAGCGTGGTGAGGGTGGCGATGCCGCCGATGATCACGTACCCGCCGACGACATGGCCCCCCAGCGTCGTGGGGTAGTGGTCGCCATAGCCCACCGTCGAGGCGGTGACGACGAACCACCACCAGTAGATGTCCGCATCAGTGATCGGACTGGCGGCCGGCTCGGCCAATGCCATGAGCGGCCAGCTGGTCACGAAGACCACGCCGACCACTGCGAGCGGCAGTCCCCAGGTCCGGCGACGCGTCAGCTCACGGAGCACACGGCTGAGAAACAACGGCACCCGCCGAGGCTAGTGCAGGGGCGAAGCCCTCGAACTTGCTACATATTGCATGCAACATGTAGTACGGTCCTCAGCAGCAAGGAGGTTGTGACGTGGATCTCACGATGCCGGCGCGAGCGTCAGCACTGGCCGAGCAGGCGTATGTCACCCTGCGCGACGCGATACTCAGTCACCAGCTGCCGCCCGGCACACGCCTGTCGGTGCCCGAGATGGCCCGGCAGCTCGGGATCAGCCGCAGTCCGGCTCGTGAGGCGATCACCCGGATCGCGCACGAGGGACTCGCGCACGTCGAGCCCCACCGGGGTGCGGTGGTCGCAGACATCCGCGCCTCGGACCTGATCGAGATCTACGCGATCCGTGAGGTGCTCGAGGGGCTGGCCTGTCGACTCGCCGCGGTGCGGATCACCGACACCGACCTCGATGCCCTGGGTCTCCTGCTCGAGGAGCACCAGGAGGCCGTGGCGGCCGGCAACGCCGAGCGGCACTACACACTCGACCAGCGTTTCCACGCCGCCATCCGCGACATCGCCGGCAACTCACGGCTGCGCGAGTCGCTCGACCGGCTGCAGGGGCAGATCCGGGTGGCCATGTTCACCACCCGTCGCTCGCCGGGCGGTATGCCGCAGGCGCTTGCTGAGCACCGCCTGATCCTTGAGGCCCTCGCCACGAAGGAGCCCACCCGGGCCGAGCAGGCGGGCCGGGGGCACATCGCACGTCTGCTCCAGGACCTGGAGCAGACCATCGACCACTCGGAGGAGGTCAACCCGGCATGACCGTGACCGCGCCTGCCCCCAGCGACCGTCTGCAGGAACGAGCCCGGTCCGCAGTCCAGCGGACCTCACGCCTGGCCTTGGGGCTCTTCGGCATCACTGTCGCCATCCTGGCCTGGTACGTCGTAGCCGTCCTCGACCTCGGTGGCGGCCTCACCCCCCGCCCCGACGAGGTCGCCGCGACCTGGTGGACCCGCATGGTCGAGCACAACCTGCTCTTCGACATCCGCGTCAGCGTCACGCGGGTCCTCATGGGTGTGACGATCGGCTGCCTCGCCGCGCTTCCCGTCGGCTTCGTGCTGGCGTGGTACAGCCGGCTGCGCGCGATGTTCGAACCGCTGGTCAACTTCTGCCGGGCGCTCCCACCGATCGCGCTGATTCCTCTCGTGATCGCGTACTTCGGCATCGGCGAGTCCGCGCGCATCTCGATTCTCGTCTACGCCTCGTTCTTCGCTGCGGTCGTCGTGCTCTACGAGGGGATCTCGAGCATCGACCCCGTGTTCGTTCGCGCAGCCCGAGTGCTGGGGGCGAGCTCGTGGGAGGTGTTCACGAAGGCGGTGGCCCCCGCTGCCATACCGCACCTGTTCACGGCACTGCGCGTGGCCCTCGGCGTCTCCTGGGCGACCGTCGTCGCCGCCGAGCTGATCGCTGCCGAACGCGGCCTCGGTGCGGTCATCCAGGACGCCGGCGCCTTCTTCAACATGCCCGTCGTCTACGTCGGCATCGTCATGATCGGCATCTCGGCGCTGCTCATGGACTACGCCCTCAAACTCATCCAGCGCCGCACGACCCGTTGGCAGGAGAAGACCAGCCGATGACCGAGATCCTGAACCACCAGACCGAAGCGCCTGCCACCGACATCATCACCTTCCGGGACATCGGCAAGCACTACCGCCGCGCCCACGAGGACCTCCACGTCCTGCGTGGCTGTGACTTCTCGGTTCGCGCAGGGGAGTTCGTGTCCGTCGTCGGCCCGTCAGGATGCGGCAAGACGACGCTGCTGAACATGGCGGCCGGGTTCGCCGAGCCGGACAACGGTGAGGTCCTCGTGGACGGGGAGGCGGTGCACGGTCCGAGCCCGGATCGTGGAGTCGTGTTCCAGCAGTACGCCGTGTTCCCCTGGCTGACGGTCCGCAAGAACATCGCCTTCGGCCTCGGCCTGCGCGCCAACCGTTCCAAACGTGGCAGCCGTGAGGAGACGGTCAGACGCTACATCGAGCTGATGGGGCTGGAGGGTTTCGAGGACGCCTACCCCAAGGAGCTGTCGGGCGGTATGCGCCAGCGGGTGGCGATCGCTCGGGCCTATGCCACTGACCCTCGGCTGATGCTGATGGACGAGCCCTTCGCCGCGCTCGACGCACAGACCCGCGAGTACATGCAGGAGCTGCTCGGCGAGATCCAGCTGCGTGAGCAGCGGACCGTCCTGTTCATCACGCACAGCGTGGAGGAAGCGATCTTCCTCTCGCACCGCATCGTCGTTCTCTCCACAAGGCCGTCCCGCGTCCGCGAGATCGTCGACGTCCCCCTCCCCTTCCCCCGAACCGCCGAGGTGCGCTTCGCGACGGAGTTCGTCGAGCTCCGCCGCCACCTCGAGCAGCTGCTTCGGCACCCGAACCCAAAGGAGCACTGACCATGGCCTACCGCAGACTCACACGCCGTCTCACGGCGCTCACCGCTGGACTCGTCGCCTCGACCTTGGCTCTTGCCGGTTGCGCGCTCGAGAGCGAGGGCAGCACCGACCAGACCGACGACGGCAAGACCGTGGTCAAGGTCGGATATCTGCACACGGTCGCGGTGGACTCGCACATGTGGCTCGGGATCGCCGAAGGCATCTATGACGACCACGGGCTGAAGATCGACCCCGTCCCCTTCGACACCGGCCTCGAGCTCAGCACCGCCCTCCAAGGCGGCAACGTCGACGTCGCGGCCATGGGTGCGGTGCTCTCCAACTTCCCGGCGCAGGGCGGGAGCAAGGTCTTCCTCGCCAACGACGTCGAGTACGACACCGCACAGCTGTGGGCAGCGCCCGGATCGGGCATCAGCAGCGTGAAGGACCTGGCCGGCAAGAAGGTGCTCACCACCGAGGGCACGACCGCCCACGTGTACCTCCACCATGCGCTGAAGGCCAACGGCGTCGACCCCGACAGCGTCACCATCGTCAACAGCGACATGCCGTCCGCGGTCAGTGGCTTCCTCTCCGGTGCCGCTCCTGCAGTCGTCCTCTGGGTGCCGTTCGACAAGACGGTCGAGACCGAGATGCCGAAGGCGTCGCTCGTCGACTCGGCCAAGAACTACTACCCCGACGCCGCGATCCTCGGTGGTTGGCTCGCAGGCAACGAGTTCTACGAGAGCGATCGGGAGACCCTGGACAAGCTGACGCTGGCGTGGCTCGACATCAACGACCTGCTCGTCAACGACACCGAGGCGTCGCTGCAGACGGTGCACGAGACGGCGTACGTCGATGACCAGGAGCTCGCCGACACCAAGCGCAACTTCTCGTTCGAGAAGGTCTACAGCAACGACGAGTGGGCGCAGATGTACGAGAACGGCGAGGTCGAGAAGTGGATCGGCCAGGTGGAGAAGGTCTTCGTGGAGGTCGGCGGTCTGCCGAAGTTCGTCGACCCGTCCGAGTTCGTGGACACGCAGATCTTCCTCGACGCCCACGCCGAGTGGAAGGAGAGCTGAGCAGATGACGTATGACCTCGCGGTCCTCGGGCTCGGCACGATGGGCGGTGCCTGCGCCGCCCGCGCAGTCGCCGAAGGCCTCTCCGTGGTCGGCTCCGACCCCGTCGCCGAGGCGCGTCAGCGGGCGGAGCGGGTGGGCGTGACGACGCGCCCCACGCTCGCTGACGCGGCTGCCTCCGCCACGACGATCCTCCTCTCGGTGCCCCGGCCCGAGCACGTGCGGGACCTCGCGTCGGACGCCCTGCTTGCCGCAGCGCCGGGCACCGTGGTGGTCGACCTGTCGACCATCGACCCCGGCACCGCGCAGCAGGCAGCTGCGTCGCTCGCCGAGCACGACATCACCTACCTCGATGCACCGGTGCTCGGTCGCCCGGACAAGTGCGGAGCTTGGACGTTGGTCGCCGGCGGACCGCCGCCCGCCATCGACGCCGCCACGCCGCTCCTGCTCAAGACGATCGCCGCCCGAGTGGTTCGGGTCGGTGACGTCGGTGCCGGCTCGGTGGTGAAGCTGCTCAACAACCTGATGTTCGGTGCGATCAACGCTGTCACGGCGGAGGCGTTGACGCTGTGCCGTGAGCACGGGGTCGACCCCGCGGTCTTCGTCGAGTCGGTCGCCGAGTCGGGCGCTGCCACGGTGTCCAACCTGTTCAAGGAGCTCGCGCCGCGGATGATCGCCGGTGACGACGATCCGGCGTTCGCCCTCGCACTCCTGGCCAAGGACAACCGGCTCGCACTCGAGCTGGCGGGCCAGTCCGGCACGGTCGCTCCGGTGGCCGCTGTCGTCGACCGCATCAACAGCGCGGCGCTGGCGCAGGGACTCGGCGATCGCGACACCGGAGCAGTCCACCGGGCCTACCCGTCCCTGGACCCCGAGGTGTCCGCGTGAGCCCGAGCTCGTCGGGCCTGATCGCCGAACGGATGCGGGTGCGCGTCCTCTCGGCACCGCTCGCCGACGCCGTGCCGATGTCGTTCGGCCGGCTCGCGAACCGCCAGGTCTGCCTGGTGGAGGTGGAGGCGGGCGGTGTCACCGGCGTCGGCGAGAGCTGGGTCAACTATCCGGCGTGGGCACCCACCGAGCGGGTCGCGACCTTGTGTGAGGGGATCGCCCCGTTGCTGCTCGGAATGGAGGTCTCCGACCCGGTCGAGGTGCAGCAGCGGCTGTCCTCGGAGCTGGTGCCACTGGGACGACAGTGGGGGGCGGTCGGTCCGGTGTGGCAGGCCATCAGCGCCGTCGACCTGGCGCTGTGGGACCTGTGCGGGAAGGCAGCCGACGTGCCGACCGCTCGCCTGCTCGCCGGCTCGGACCAGGCCGCGGTGCGAGGACGGCTCCCCGCCTACGCCAGCGGGGTCGGCCCGACCCTGGTGACGCAGCTGTGCGAGAAGGCGACCGCGGCCGGCTTCTCTGCCGTGAAGCTGAAGGTCGGCTTCGACGAGGCCACCGATCGCGCCACGCTCGCTGCCGCCCGCGGCTCCCTCGGTAGAACAGACCTGCTCTTCGCCGACGCCAACCAGGCGTGGGACCTCGAGACCGCGACCCGCCGTTGCGATCTCCTGGCCGAGCACGACGTGGCCTGGCTGGAGGAGCCGATCGCCGGGGACGACCTCGGGCTGCTCGAGAAGCTGGCGATGGACTCGGCGATGCCGCTCGCGACCGGCGAGAACCTCTACGGCATGGAGACCTTCCGCCGGTACGTCGACTCGCCCGCGGTGCAGGTGATACAGCCGGACCTGGCCAAGGCCGGCGGTCTCACCCTCGGCCGCGAGGTGGCCGCACTGGCATCTCGAGCCGACACCGCCGTGGCGCCGCACTGCTACAGCAGCGGCGTCGGAGTCGTCGCCATGCTGCAGCTCGCCAGCGCGTTCGAGACCGTGCGGTGGCTCGAGCTCGACGTCCGCGACAACCCCCTGCGGACCGACCTCTTCGTCGATCCGCTGCGGCTGGTGGAGGGCCACCTGCTCGCCCCCGACGGCCCGGGCTTCGGTGTCGAGCTGTCGCCCGATGCTCTCGGCCGCTTCCAGATCCATATGGAGGAACGCACCACTCATGACTTCTGACAACCCACTCACCGGGCTTCTGCAGCTCGGCTCCGACCAGGTCGCGCCGGCAGCCCGCATCGCGGGCCGATCGGCATTCGGTGAGATGCACGAGCTTCCTGACCCGACGACGGGGACCACCTTCGCGCGTGTCGGGTGGGCCGACACCCCACTCGTGGAGGAAGCGGTCTCCGCGGCAGATGACGCGTCCGCGGGGTGGGCCGCGACGCCGGCGCGCGAGCGGGCGGCCGGGCTACGTGCCATCGCCGGCTCACTCCGCGAGAACGCCGAGCAGCTGGGCGATCTGATCGTTCACGAGACCGGCAAGCGGCGCGTCGAGGCGGTCGGCGAGGTGATGTTCTCCGCAGCCTACTTCGACTGGTTCGCCGACGCGGCCACCATGCCGACCGAGCAGCACCTGGCCAACCCGGCCCGACGCTTCGTCGTCGTCCGCCATCCGGTGGGAGTCGTCGCCGCGGTGAGCCCGTGGAACTTCCCGCTGTCGATCCCGGCGCGCAAGCTCGCGCCGGCGCTCGCTGCCGGGTGCCCGGTGGTGCAGAAGCCTTCGGAGCTGACCCCCTTGTCGACGCTGGCGCTCACCGCCCTGTGTGAACAGCACCTTCCGGCCGGGGTCGTCGGCGCGGTCGTGGGCGACGGCGAGAAGGTCACGACCACGCTGGTCGACCACCCGGCCGTCGCGGCTGTGACGTTCACCGGCTCGACCCGAGTCGGCAGTCTCGTGGCGGCGCGAGCGATGGAGTCGATGACACGGGTGACGATGGAGCTGGGTGGGAAGGCGCCTTTCGTCGTCTGCGCCGACGCCGACCCGGACGTGGCCCTCGAGGCCCTGCTGGTCGCCAAGTTCCGGAACAACGGCGCGTCCTGCATCGCGGCCAACAACATCTTCATCCACGAGGCCCGTTACGCCGAGCTCGTCGCGCGACTGCAGGAACGCGTGTCAGCGCTGCGGGTCGGAGACCCTCGCGAGGACACCACGGACCTCGGTCCCCTGGCACGCTCGGAGCACGTCGACCGGCTCGACGGACTGGTCGACGAGGCGGCCACCCGCGGATGCCGGGTGAGCCGCGGCGCCGCGCCGGCGGCCGAGGGCTACTTCGCCGCCCCCGCCCTCGTCGAGGCCACCGAGGACGTCGCGCTCTGGGACCAGGAGGTGTTCGGCCCGGTGCTCGTCGTCCGACCGTTCAGCGACGAGGACGCGGTGGTCCGGGAGGTCAACGGCTGGCGTACCGGGCTCGGTGGCTACGTCGTCTCCCGTGATGCGCAGCATGGTCTCGACCTCGCCGCGCGGATGCGGATCGGCATCGTCGGCATCAACAACGGCGCCCCCAACACGCCCGAGGTGCCGTTCGGGGGCTTCGGCCTCGCCGGCATGGGCCGCGAGGGCGGTCTGTCGGGCCTGCTGGAGTTCACCGAGGAGCAGACGCTGTCGCTCGCTCGCTGAGGGGAGGGGTGGGGAGGGTCGCAGGTCCGCCTGCGACCCTCCCCGAGCGTGTGTCGGAACGCTGCGGAGAGCGGTCCCTCAGTGGGTCGCCCAGAACAGCGCCCGCCCGACGAGCGCGTACTGCCCCTTCGGGTGGGCACGGTAGAGCGGCTCGCTGCCGAACATCACGACACCGGCTCCGGTCTCGTCCTCACCACGAACCACGACGGCCTGGCCCTGTGCGGCCGCGGGGCCTCCGGTGCCATCGGGCCGTGGCCGCCAGTGCCCGGAGACCAGCGGCCCCTCGGCCGCGTAGGACTGCTCCACCGCCACCTCCGGTCCGAGGTCGCTGAACCACGAGGGACCGCTCACGAACGTGTGCGGGGTCGCCCCGGCAGTCAGCGGTCCTTCGGCGTTGTCCACGGAGGCCACGCCGTTGGCGTCGGGGCGCCCTGCGACCCGGGTCGCGGTCAGCAGGTCCGCCTGTGAGTTGAAGCCGGCCCCGGTCCCGCCCCGCGTCACGACACCGCCACCCGACTCGAGGAACGCGTCGAAGGCGTCGCGCGCGGTCGGCGTGAGGCCGTTGTAGGACAGCCCGCTGGAGACGAACAACGTGTCGACCCCGCTCCAGTCGAACCCGGCGTTGAGCGTCGACGTCGACACCTGCTGCACCTCGAAGCCCATCTCCGCCAGCGCGAACAGCTCGTCGGCCGGGGCCGCCGCGGCGACCAGGGTCTCCTCGAGCGGCGTACCCGTGAGGCCGGACGCGGCGCGGAAGACCACGCCGAACCGGTCCGCGAGCTCAGTGGCGAGCGCCCGGTCAGAGGCAGGCACCGTCACCGAACCGTCGCCCACCCACCGGACATCGGCGCCGGCGTCGAGCAGCGCGTGCAACGCCTCGAAGTCCTTTGCGTCGTCGAGCCGCAGCGACAACGCACCGTCGCCCTGCACCGCACCGGTCGGCGCTGCGGCGGCGACCGGTCGAGCGACGACGTCGAGGTCACGGTTCTCGAGTACGTCGACCGAGGCGCCCCACAGCAGTCCGTGGCTCCACCCGGAGATGTCGTACATCTGGTCGACCCGGTCGCTGATGTCGGATCCGGCCGAGAGGATCACGTTCGCCAGTCCACGCTTCGGCTGGTGCATGTCCACGACGTAGGTCCCCGCCGGGTAGTCCTGCCCGCCCGCGCTGAACGGCCGGGTCGCCTGCTCGACGTCGACGTCGTTGGCCACCAGGTGGTCGACCAGCCGAGCGGCTGCCACCGCCGACCGCTGCGTCTCCCCGCTCGGGATCACGTACGCGCGCGGGAAGTCGGTCGTGTAGACGTCCTCGGGACCGATCTCGGGGAACATCTCCGACGTGACCGGCCGCTGCTCCTCGCCGGCCTCCCCACGCCGGAAGATCTCGATCTGGTCCGCGATCAGCTCCTCGCGGTTCTCGTCGGTGAAGCTGATCGCGGCCCGGATCGCCGCCTCGGCGACGTCGGTGTTGATCGCGCTGCGCCGACGCAGCTCGGCCTCCGGCAGGTTGTAGGACTGGTTGTTGACCCGGAGCGGGATCTCGACGGTGTGCGACACGGTGCCGTGGAAGGCGGCGTACTGCGGGGTGAAGATCGGCGGCCAGTCGTCCCAGCCCTCGTCCCAGTCGCGGAACGGGATCTGCACCGGTGCGACGCCGTCCTCGGCGAGCGTGTAACCGAGCCCGTTGACGGCCTGCTCCATCGCCAGCCCGTTGGGGTAGGCGTGCTTGATGAACAGGTCGTACTCGTAGTTCTCGCCGTGCGGCGGCGTCGTCGGCTCGATCAGCGTGCCGTTGACGTAGCCGTGCAGGTCGAGCATCACCAGCGCCTGGGTGTCGATGAGCGCCTGCCGCACGGCGCGGACCTCGGGCTGGCTGCCGGTGATGAAGTCACGGTTCATGTCGAAGCCGTTGCCGTTGGCGCGGGTGTTGGCGACCCTGCCGTCGGGGTTCATCGTCACGACGAAGTAGAGGCGGTTGCGGTCCAGGAGCTCCTCCACGACCGGGTCGTCGCTGGTGGCGAGATCCTCGATCACCCGCAGGTTGGCGTCGGCGCCCTCGAACTCGTTGCCGTGGATGTTGCCGTTGAAGAACACCGGGGCCTTGTAGTCCCGCGTGATGCTGCGATCCTCGGCGGCCTGGGCCGCCTGATCCTGGATCCGCAGCCGCATCTGCTCCTGTCGACGCGCCTCACCGGGCGTCTCCGGAGAAGTGACGGTGACGAGGTACACGTCCCGGCCGTGCGCGGACTCGCCGATGACCTCGGCGCTCACCCGGTCAGTGGCCTCCTGCAGGTCGTTGAGCATCGGGGCGATGCCGTGGTACGGCACCAGTCCGAGCTTGATCGCGGCATCGGTCTCGTCGACCGGCGGCTCCTCGAGCTCGTGCCGGCGCGGGTACCCGCGCTCGACGCCGAGGCGGGACTCGGCGGCCTGCCCGGCCGCGGGGTCGGGTACGCGGTCGACCCTCGCCTGCCGGGGAGTCTGCTCGCGGACGGGGTGGCCTTCGGGCGGGTCGCCGGCCGCCGGCCCGGACGGCGCCAAGAGGCCGATCGCGAGGGCCGAGGCCAACAGGGGTGTGCGCAGGCGGTGCATGATCCGGTTCACGGCAGCCTCCAGTGCGTGTGGTAACGCTTAGGTACCACACACTCACTCAAAGCAGCAACGAAACCGGGTCAAACCGTGGCTCGTCAGTTCAGCGCCCGGCCGATCTCCGGTGGAGCGGCCGAGTCCACCTGGACGGCCGAGATGTCCGCGAGCCGGACCACGAGGTGATGCGGTACGGCCTGCAGGACCACGCCCTCGGAGTCCGCTGCCACCACACCGCCGCTGATCCAGTGCCCGTCGACGAGCACGCGCACCGGCGTGCCACTGCCGAGAGCGCGATCGAGCGCGGTGCCGACCGTGTAGCGCAGCGAGTTGTTCACCGAAGTCTCCCCCCATCGGCCGGCGATGACCGGCGACAACCCCACCGTCTCACCGCATTCCGGACGAATGCATCAGATGCCGCATTGATGGACGAACGACCGAAACCCGGTGACCCGGATGGCCGACCGGCGCTACGAAGAACGGCCGGTCCGTGGACGTGCTCGTACGCTGGAGCGGTGGCAGCGGACGCGTACGACGTGGGCGCGGAGCTCGATCGGCAGGTGGCGACCCTGGTGGACAAGGGCTACCCCGCGATCGCCGGCGTCACCCCGCAGGAGCTCACCGACCTGGTCGCGCCGCTGCGCAGCGCCGTACTCGACCTGCCCGCTGAACGACCTGTTCGGGGCCGCGTGCCGTTCGCGCTGGTGGTCGACACCGCGCTGGTGCCGGCGGTCGAGGCGATGCCGATGACCCGGCTGAACGGTAGGCCGGGGTGCGTCAGCAGGGACACCCAGGACATCGACACCTTCACTCCCATCGAGGGCGTGCCGGTCCCGTCCGGGGACGTCCACCTCGTGCTCGACGTCGACCGCGGCCCCGACACGCGGAACGTCACCCCCGACGACGCGCTGGTCTCCATCGTCGAACGGGGTCGCAGCCCCCTGACCGTCGACGAGGGCATCGCGGTCATCACCCACTTCCCCGAGATGCTGGAGAAGAACCACTGCTTCTCCCTGCTGGCCTCTCGATGCGGTGACCGCCGGGTGCCCGCGCTGTGGATCAGCGACCGGCGACCGAAGCTCGGCTGGTGCTGGGCAGGCAACCCGCACACCTGGCTGGGCTCCGCCTCGTGCGCCGGCCGGGTGGGCCTCCCCGGGTCCGTAGGCTGAGCCGCATGGCACCCAAGATCGCGACCGCTGACCGGGTCGACCGTGAACGCCTCGTCGAGTTCCTGCGTGACCGCCACCGCGGGGTTCTGACGACGATGCGCCGGGACGGCCGCCCGCAGATGTCCCCGGTGTCCTGCGGTGTGGACCCGGACGGACGGATCGTCGTGTCGACGTACCCGGAGCGGGCGAAGGCCCGCAACGTCCGTCGCGACCCGAAGATCGCGATCTGCGTGCTGTCGGAGGACTGGGACGGACCGTACGTCCAGGTCGACGGCACGGCCGAGATCCTCGACCTCCCCGACGCGCTCGACCCGCTGGTGGACTACTACCGGTCGATCGCGGGTGAGCACCCGGACTGGGACGACTACCGCGCGGCGATGCAACGCCAGGGCAAGTGCCTGATCCGCATCAGCATCGAGGACTGGGGTCCGGTCGCCACCGGCGGCTTCCCGCCGCGGCTGGCCGAGCGCTGAGCGGGGATGCCTCGGGGGTGAGGCGGCGCTTCGAGGGCGACATCGCCGGCCTGGGGTCGGCCAGCGGCCTGCGGATCGTGGTCGGGCGCTGGCAGGTGTCGGACTTCGGGCCGTTCGCCGACGTGATGCTCGAGCAGGCCGACGGCTGCCGCGTGCTGCTCGCGCCCAGTGCGCCGGTGGCCGAGTTCGTGTCCGCCACGTACGCCTTCGACGAGGTGGTGCTGACGCCGGTGCTGGTGGAGACGTCCCGCACCGGCTGGCACGTCGAGACCGACCAGCTCGTGCTCGATGTCGACCTGGGCCACCGGACCGCACTCGGCTGGGTGCTCCGTGCCGTGCCCGGACGGGTGGCGATCGCCCCGTGGTTCGCGGTCGCGGTCGACCCGCTCGCGCGGGTCGCGCTGCGCGGGGTCCGCACGACCGGTCGCACGAGCGACGGGCGGAGGCAGTGGTACGGCGCTCGCGACCTGCACCGCATCACGGCCTCGCGAGGCAGCTGGCACGGTGCGGACATCGGCGAGCTGGTGCCGGTGCGGCCCCCGGTGCGGTTCGGTTTCGGCTCCACCCCGGCACGCCCGAGCGTGACCCGCGTCGTCTCGACGGTCGAGGTCAGCTCAGCAGGCTGACCAGCTGCCAGCCGAGCACGGCCAGCCCGAGCATGCGCCGGAAGGGGTTGGCTCCGCGGGTCAGCTCGTCCAGTCCCCACACGAGCAACGCGCCGGTCGCGACCGCGCGCATGGTGTCCGCCGCCAGCACGTCGAACCAACGAGCCAGCGTGGCCGCCGCGAAGACCACCAGGGCAGGGTTGGGAGCCTGCGCGACCATGACCCGGCCGGTCTCCCGGTCCCGGACCCACCAGTCGACGAACCGTCTGCTGCGCGACTCCATGCGGACCAGGATCGCACCGGCCTGCGACACTCGCCCGATGGACTCGACCGAGGTGGCCTTCGCTGGTGTGGCAGGACAGGCTGCGCTGGTCCGCAGCGGCGAGCTCTCTGCCCGCGAGCTGACCGCGTTGGTGCTGGAGCGCATCCGTCGGCTCGACCCCGCGTTGCGGGCCTTCACCACGGTGCTGGACGACCGCGCGCTGGCCGAGGCCGACGCCCGCGACCGCGAGCGAGCCGCGGGTGCCGACCTGCCACTGCTCGGCGTCCCGGTCGCGGTCAAGGACGAGCAGGACGTCGCCGGCGTGGTCACCACCTTCGGCGGCTCGGCTAACACCCGGCCGGCGGCTGCCGACTCGGAGGTGGTGCGAAGGCTGCGCGCTGCCGGGGCCGTCGTGGTCGGCAAGACCGCGTTGCCGGAGTTCGGTCAGTGGCCGTTCGCCGAGTCGACACGGTACGGCTGCGTGCGCAACCCGTGGGACCCGGAGCGCACGCCGGGAGGTTCCAGCGCCGGCTCGGCGGCCGCCGTCGCAGCCGGGATGGTCGCGCTCGCAACGGCCGGCGACGCGGGCGGGTCCATCCGGATCCCTTCGGCGTGCTGCGGTGTCTTCGGCCTCAAGCCCGCCCGTGGCCGGGTGTCGACGGCGCCGATGGCTCACCTGTGGCATGCGCTCGGCACCGTCGGTGCCCTCACGCGGACGGCGGAGGACAGCGCGCTGGTCCACGACGTGCTGGCCGGTTCGACACCGACCGACCGCTGGCAGGCACCGCCCCTGCGCACCACGCTGCGGTCCGCGCCGGAGACGTCGCGGGGCCGGCTGCGGATCGGCTGGTCGACCGCGTCCGCGGTGATCGGGCGGCGGGCGGACCCGCTCGACGTGCAGGCGCTCCGGCAGGCCGCCGACCGGCTCGCTGCGCTGGGCCACGACGTGCGCGAGGTCGACCCACGACTGCCGGACGTCACCGGGGCCTTCGTGCCACAGTTCTACGGCGGCGTGCGCGCCGAGGCGCGGCTCGTCGAGCGTCCGCGGCGGCTCGAACGGCGTACCCGGCACACCGTGCGGATGTCCCGGGTCTTCCCGGACCGCGTGGTCGAGCGTGCGGTCAGACGCGGTGAGCGGATCGGCAGGCGCGTCGACGAGGTCTTCGACGATCTCGACCTGCTGCTGTCGCCGGTGCTCGCGACCCGCCCGGGACCCGTGGGCGCCCTCGACGGCGCAGGCAGCCTGGAGGCCCAGCTGCGCGCCCTGCCGATGATCGCCTACACCGCCCTCTGGAACGTCACCGGCCATCCTGCGGCCTCGGTCCCGGTCGGCATCGCCGCCGACGGCATGCCGCTGTCGGTGCAGGTGGTCGGTCGACGTGACGCGGAACCGACGATCCTCGCGGTCGGTGCTCAGCTGCAGTCGCCGCACCGCCCGCCGGTGTGAGCTCGCCCGGATGGCTCAGACCGCGCTGATCGCCCACCACGCCGAGTGGGTGGCTCCGGGCTCGAGCACCACCAGGTCGGTGTGGGAGTTGAACGCGTCGGGCGGACAGGTCATGGGCTCGACGGCCAGGCCGATCCGGCTGAGCACGGGGTCGGCCAGGTCCGCCGTGTGCACCTGCACCCACGGCAGGACGACGGGGTCCCAGGTGCACTCCACGCCGCCGCCGTCGTCGGCGCGCACCCCCACCCGGGCCAGGCCCCCGTCGTCGGCCACCAGGCCGGTGAAGGCGTGGTCCGCCCGCGCGGTGCTGATGCGGCGCGGCGTGCGGAAGTCGAGCCCGGCGGCCTCGACCCCGGTCGCCCCGGTCGGCAGCAGCCGCTCCGGCGTCACCTGCAGCACGCGTGCCGCGGGCACCTCCAGCACCCAGTCGTCGACCCTCCCGGCGCCGGCACGCAGGTAGGGGTGCGGAGCGACGCCGTAGGGCGCCCGACCCGACCCGAGATTGCGGGTCGACACGGTGGTCGTGAGCCCTCCCTCGCCGAGCGCGTAGCGCACCGTGAGCTCCAGCTCGAACGGGTAACCGGTGCGCGGGACCAGTCGGTGCAGGAGCGTGACGGTGGCTGCCGTCTGCTCGGCGACGTCGAACCGTTCCCAGGCGACCAGGCCGTGCAGCGCCGTACGCCGCTCGAGCTCGTTGACGCACAGCTCGTGGACCGAGCCCTCGAAGGTGTAGCGCCCGTCGGCGACCCGGTTCGGCCACGGAGCGAGCAACGCCCCGCGGTAGGCCGGCCGCACCTCGTCGGCGGCGTAGGGCACCACCAGGTCGCGGCCGTCGTGGCGCAGTGTCCGCAACCCGGCGCCGATCGTCGTGAGGTCGGCCGTGTAGGCATCGTGCCGCAGGGCGAGATCGGTGCCGCCCCTGCTCATGCCGCTCCGGAGCCGGGGCCGGCGCCGGCCGAGGGCAGCACCGGGAGGAAGGTCGGCGCGGTGAACCCGCGAGCCGCGAACGCCTGGCTCACCGCCGACTCGACGGCCGGCTGCCGGTCGGTGTCGATCAGAGCGATCACGCATCCGCCGAAGCCACCGCCGGTCATCCGGGCGCCCCGGGCGCCAGCGGCGACGGCCGCGTCCACCGCCACGTCGAGCTCGTCGACGGTCACCTCGAAGTCGTCCCGCAGCGAGGTGTGCGAGCTGGTCAGCAGGGGGCCGATCTCTGCGGCCCTGCCGTTGCGGAGCAGGTCGACGGTCTGCAGCACCCGCTCGTTCTCGGTGACGACGTGGCGCACCCGTCGTACCGACACCGGGTCGTCGGTGATCTGCGCCAGCGCTCGCTCCAGACCGTCGGTGCCGATGTGCCGCAGCGACGGTACGTCGAGCCGCTTGGCGGCTGCGTTGCAGCTCTCCCGTCGAGCGCCGTACTCGCCGTCGGCGTGCCGGTGGGGCGCATGGGTGTCGATCACGAGCACGACGAGTCCCGCTGCTGCGAGGTCGCACGGCACGAGGTCAGCGGAGGGTCGCTCGGCGTCGAAGAACACCACGTGCCCCTCGCGGGCGTGCATCACCGCCATCTGGTCCATCGCTCCGGTGGGAGCGCCGACGTAGTCGTTCTCGGCCCGCTGCGCGAGCAGCGCGAGCTCGGTACGGTCGAGCTCGACCCCGGCCAGGCCGGTCAGCGCGAGCCCGACGGCGCACTCCAGTGCCGCGGAGGAGGACAGGCCCGCGCCGGTCGGGATGTCGCTCGAGATGTGCAGGTCGGCGGCGACGACCTGGTGGCCGGCCCGCCGCAGCGACCACACGATGCCGGCGACGTAGGCGCCCCAGTCATGCACGTCGCCGGGGTGCGTCGTCAGCGGCACCGCGACCGGATCGTGGCCCGTCGAGTGCGCGACCACCTGGTCGTCGGCGCGCGGCTCGGCCCGAACGGTGGTCCGCGCCGGCAGCGCGAACGGCAGGGCGAACCCGCCGTTGTAGTCGGTGTGCTCGCCGATGAGGTTGACCCGGCCGGGCGCCGACCAGGTGGAAGGCGGCGTCGTCTCGTCGCGCATGTCGACCCTTCCCGTGGGCGCCGGTCAACACTATCCACCCGCCTGCGGCGGCCGACGACGGGTTGTTTAGTCCGTTCCGGCATGGGAAGGTAACAAGAAGTGGTCGAGCAGTTCTGCCACTACCGCCGAACAGCAAGTCTTCGAGGTGGTGGCGATGACGGCAGCGCCGCACGCAACCCGACCAACGAATCCCGACAACCGTGCGACAGAGACACGACGGCTGATTGCGGCCGCTCGTGCAGCCGACGGCGTTGAGCGGCAGCGCCTGCAGGAAGAGGCGGTCCTGCTGAACCTCGGCGTCGCCGAGTCGATCGCGCGTCGCTTCCGCAACCGTGGTGAGTCCCTCGACGACCTCATGCAGGTCGCCTACGTCGGCCTGACGAAGGCCGTACAGGGTTTCGACCCCGACAAGACGGACGAGTTCCTCAAGTACGCCGTACCCACCATCTCGGGCGAGGTGAAGCGGTACTTCCGTGACTCGGCATGGATGGTACGTCCCCCGCGCCGGATCCAGGAGCTCCAGGCCGCGATCTCCAGCGCCGGGGCGGAGCTCAACCAGGAGCTCGGCCGGTCACCTCGGCCGAGCGAGCTCGCCGAGCGGCTGAACGTCTCGGTCGAGGAGATCAGCGAGGCACTGGCCAGTGACGGCTGCTTCAGCCCGAGCTCGCTCGACGAGCGGGGGCCCGGTGATGACGGCTTCGCCCTCGGCGAGATGCTCGGAGAGGACGATCACGACCTGAGCCGGGCCGAGGTCGTGGCTCTGCTGAGGCCCGTGTGCCGCAGGCTCAAGCCGCGCGACCAGCACATCCTCTTTCTGCGCTTCTTCCGCGGTTGGACCCAGGCTCAGATCGCCGAGGAGCTCGGGGTCACCCAGATGCAGGTCTCCCGCCTGCTCTCCCGCATCCTCACGTCGCTGCGGGAGGAGCTGTCGGACGCGGCTCCGGCGCGGGCCGACGGTGCGGCCGAGGAGCCGGTACCGGCGGGGGCTCGTCGGTCAGCCGACGTGTCTCCACGACCCGTCGGGCGACCTCCCGCAGCTTGACGTTGTGGTCCTGCGAGTAGCGCCGCAGCACGACGAACGCTCGGTCGGCATCGAGCGCGAACCGCTCCATGAGGATGCCCTGTGCCTGCCCGATCAGGTGCCGTGCGTCGATGGCCTGCTCGAGCGTGGCCTCCTGCTGGGCGTTCGTTGGGCGACCGATGCGTGCCGCGCGAAGATATGGCCGACCGCGACGTCGTCGGCGTCGAACCTGCCCACCCCGCTCGCATAGAGGTTGAGGGCCCCCAGAGTGCGGGTCGGTTCGAACAACCGCACGCTGAGGACGCTGCGTACGCCCAGCTCGGCGACCCGTGGGCCCCACGCGGGCCAGCGCGGGTCTCGTGCGGTGTCGTCGATGACGTAGGAGTCGTGGTTCCACAACGACTCCACGCACGGGCCCTCGCCGCACTCCAGCTGCAGCACGTCGAGCTTCTCCACGACGGGATCGGTCGTGACCGCGGTGACCAACCGCCTGTCCTGGACCAGCATGACCCCGGCGGAGTCGCACGACACGGTCTCCTGCGCGTAGGTGACCACGCGGGAGAGCGTGTGGTCGACGGTCGGTTCGGCCTGCATCTGCACGGCCATCTCGGAGAACTCGTGGGCGTGGTCGTGGGACATGGCTGCCTTCCTCCCTCCCCGGTCTCCACTTCCTGCCGGGTCTCCTACCCGGGTCCCGTGATCTGCACCCCCCGTTGTTGTGACTGTCCGCGTCCGATGGGTACCGACCTGTCAAGGGACGGGTTCGAGGAATCGAGTCCCTGCCGTGGCCCCGGTCAAGCAGCTGGCTGGGGTCACCTGACTTCTCGGGGATGCACGGTACGGCGCTCGTGTGGGTGGGAGGGGGCACGGGGAGACTGGGGTCATGCGTAGCGAGACGATCCAGCTCGAGACGGGGTCGAAGGACGCCGTCGTCGACATCACCCGGCAGTGTGCGGACTTCGTGCGTGACGAGGGCGACGGCCTGTTGCACGTCTTCGTCGAACATGCCACGGCTGGGCTGGCGATCATCGAGACCGGAGCGGGCAGCGACGAGGACCTGCTGGCGGCGCTCGGCGACCTGCTCCCGGCCGACAGCCGCTGGATGCACGACCACGGCTCGCGAGGACACGGCCGCTCGCACGTGATGCCGGCGTTCGTCGCACCGTACGCGTCGGTGCCGACCCTGGACGGGTCGTTGGCGCTCGGCACCTGGCAGAGCATCTGCCTGGTCGACCTCAACGTCGACAACCCGCATCGCCGGGTCAGACTGTCCTTCCTCCCCGGGTGAGCGCGCCGACCGCCATCTGCGCCAGCAGGTGGGCCATCGCGGCTCGACCGATCAGCTGGCTGTGCGGGGTGGAGTTGATCAGGCCGAAGGTCGCGTGCGCGGCGGCGCGGGCGGTGCGCCGGTCCCAGTCAGGGCGCACCTCCGCGAGCACGTCGACCCACTCCTCGACATACCGACGCTGCAGCAACCGGACCCGCTCCCGTGCAGTGCTCGGCAGGGCTGCCCAGTCGCGGTCCTGCACGACGATCAGGTCGCGATGCTCGAGCGCGAACTCCACGTGCCACCCGATGAGGGCCTCGAGCGCGGCCGGCGCGGTCCCGGCGGCGGCACGGCGCCGACGGCCCTCGGCGAGCAACCGCTCGCTGATGCCGACCAGCATCTCGGCGAGCACGGCGTCCTTGCTGGCGAAGTGGCGGTACAGCGCGGGGCCGGAGACGCCGCACGCCGCACCCAGGTCGGCGACCGACACGCCGTGGAAGCCACGCTCGGCGAAGAGGGCGGCTGCGGTGCTGAGGATCTGGTCCCGGCGGGTGGCCATGGGAGGAGAGTAGACGGCGCAAGTTAACGATCGCTAACATCATCTCGGATCGCGAGGACGGGAGATCGATCGATGCAGGAGCTGGTCGAGGAGCTGCGCGAGCGGCTGTCGGCGGCGCGCCAGGGCGGATCCGAGGTGGCCCGCGCCCGGCACACCGCACGCGGCAAGCTGCTCGTGCGCGAGCGCGTCGACCGCGTGCTCGACCCCGGGTCGCCGTTCCTGGAGCTGTCGCCGCTGGCGGCCACGGGCATGTACGACGACGCGGTTCCGAGCGCCGGCATCGTCACCGGGATCGGCCGGGTGCAGGGGCGGGAGTGCGTGGTCGTCGCCAACGACGCCACCGTCAAGGGCGGCACCTACTACCCCATCACGGTGAAGAAGCACCTGCGTGCGCAGGAGGTGGCACGGGCCAACCGCCTGCCCTGCATCTACCTCGTCGACTCCGGCGGCGCCTTCCTCCCGATGCAGGACGAGGTCTTCCCCGACCGCGATCACTTCGGTCGGATCTTCTACAACCAGGCCAACCTCTCGGCGCTCGGTATCCCGCAGATCGCGTCGGTGATGGGTTCCTGCACCGCCGGTGGCGCCTACGTCCCGGCGATGTCGGACGAGACCGTGATCGTCAAGGACCAAGGCACGATCTTCCTGGGCGGTCCGCCGCTGGTGAAGGCCGCGACCGGGGAGGTCGTCACCGCGGAGGACCTCGGCGGCGGCGACGTGCACGCGCGGACGTCCGGCGTCGCCGACCACCTCGCGGCCGACGACGCCGAAGCGCTCGCGATCGTGCGCTCCATCATCGGCACCCTCGAGCGGCCGCGCACCCCCGATCTGGTCCCCGCGCAGCCCGAGGTGCCCGTCGAGGACCCCACCACCCTCTACGACGTGGTCCCGACCGACTCGCGTACGCCGTACGACGTCCGGGAGGTCATCAGGCGCATCGTCGACGCCTCCCGGATGCACGAGTTCAAGGCCCTGTACGGCGACACCCTGGTGTGTGGCTTCGCCCGCATCTGGGGCTACCCGGTCGGCATCGTCGCCAACAACGGCATCCTGTTCAGCGAGTCGTCCCTGAAGGGTGCGCACTTCATCGAGCTGTGCAACCAACGCGGCGTGCCACTGGTCTTCCTGCAGAACATCACTGGCTTCATGGTCGGCCGCGAGTACGAGAACCGCGGGATCGCCAAGGACGGTGCCAAGCTGGTCACCGCGGTCGCCTGCTCGGTCGTGCCGAAGTTCACGGTGGTCATCGGCGGTTCCTTCGGCGCGGGCAACTATGGCATGTGTGGCCGGGCCTACGACCCACGCTTCCTGTGGATGTGGCCGAACGCCCGTATCTCGGTGATGGGCGGCGAGCAGGCGGCGTCGGTGCTCGCCACCGTGCGCCGCGACGGCATCGAGTCCAAGGGCGGCGAGTGGTCCGCCGACGAGGAGGCGGCCTTCAAGGCGCCGATCCGCGACCAGTACGAGCGTCAGGGCTCCCCCTACTACTCGACCGCGCGGCTGTGGGACGACGGGGTCATCGACCCGGCCGACACCCGTCGGGTGCTGGGCATGGGCCTCGCGGCCGCGGCCAACGCGCCGGTCCCCGAGCCGTCCTACGGCATCTTCCGGATGTGAGCACCAGATGAGCGAGCACGTTCTCGGCCAGCAGCGCTTCGGCACGGTCCTGGTCGCCAACCGTGGCGAGATAGCGGTCCGGGTGCTGCGTGCCGCCCGCGCTGCCGGCCTGCGCACCGTCGCCGTCTACTCCGACGCCGACCGCGAGGCGCCGCACGTGCGGGAGGCGGACACCGCGGTGCGGGTCGGCCCGGCTCCCGCGGCGGACTCCTACCTGTCGATCGAGGGAATACTCGATGCCGCACGCTGCACCGCTGCCGACG
>Ga0075331_1000050_pt1 | contig 21546 bp, 18 predicted proteins | sample MayberrySE_TuleA_FD_120090 | JGI IMG/M metagenome (GOLD analysis project Ga0075331, IMG submission 120090) | Natural and restored wetland microbial communities from the San Francisco Bay, California, USA, that impact long-term carbon... | ecosystem: Environmental > Terrestrial > Soil > Wetlands ... | reverse complement strand
GTGCCGTTGACCTCGCGCTCGGCCGATCCGGCCTCGACGTCGTCGGAGGCGGGCACCGCGGTGCCGGCCTGGGAGAGCACGTTGAGCAGCGCCGCGGCGGGCCGGCTCAGCTCGATCGTCAGGGTCGTGTCGTCGGCACGCACCTCCTCGACGTTGCCGAGGTTCGACGCCACCACCGACCCGGTCTCGGGGTCGAGCACCCGGTCGAGCGTCGCTTTGGCATCCTCGGCGGTGAGGTCGGCGCCGTTGTGGAAGGTCACCCCCTCCTGCAACGTCAGCGTCACCGTCCGCCCGTCCTCGCTGACCTCCCACTCGCTCGCGAGGCTCGGCTCGAGCTCACCGTCGTCGCCGGTCTCGATCAGGGTGTCGTAGACGAGGTCCAGCGTCTGCACGGTCTGGAAGGCGGTCGTCGTGGCGGGATCACGGCCGTCGATGTCGCCGGTGCGTGCCACGACGAACGGCTCGGCGTCGGTGCCGCCACCGTCCTCGTCGCCCGCGCCTGTCGAGGGGTTGCAGCCGGCGAGCGCGAGCACCACACCGAGGGCCGCCGCGCTGCGAAGCTGTCGTGTCGTGCTCATCTGGGGTCCTCTCGCCGTGCCGACCGCGAACCCGCTGAGGTTATCTTTCCACTCTCGGGATTGTGAAGGGGAAAGTTATTTACCATGCTGAGCCCGTGACTTCTGCCCTGTCTCGCGCCGCCCGGCGTGCGTCCGAGCGGGCTGCCGACCGGCTGCTCGCGGCGGCCCCCGACGTCGGCCCGTCCGCCGTGGCCGTGGCGGTCGGCGGTCCCGGCCACGACCCGGTGTCCGTCGTGCGCGGCCACGCCCGGCTGCTCGACGACTCCGGCCGCACGCGCCCGGCTCCGCTGCATCCGGAGCCGGTCTTCGACGTCGGCTCGGTCACCAAGGTCGCCGTCACGACTCCCCTGTGCATGGCCCTGGTCGGCAGCGGCCTCCTCACGCTGGACACCCCGGTGCACGCCGGGGCCGACGTGCGGGACCTGCTCGAGCACCAGGCAGGACTGTGGGAGTGGTGGCCGACCTACCTCGAGGGGGCGAGGTCGCCGGAGGAGGCCCTGGACGTGGTCCGCGACCTGCCGCTGCGCCACCCGCCCCGCTCCGGGCGGCACTACTCCGACCTCGGCTTCATGCTGCTCGGCGACCTGGTGGCACGCGTGCACGGCGCACCGCTCGACGTGGTCGCCGGCCGCGAGCTCTTCGCGCCGCTGGGGATGCGCAGCTCGGCCTTCCGGCCCCGCGGGGCGCATCCCGACGGGCAGCCCGACGAGCGGCTGGTGGCGACCTCGGTCGGCGACTGGTACGAACGGCGGATGGTCGCCACCGGCTCGCCGTACCCGGTCCCCGTCGACGGGTCGACCTTCACCGGCTGGCGTGACCACGTGCTGGTGGGCGAGGCGGGCGACGGCAACTGCTGGCACGGGTTCGGCGGCGTGGCCGGCCATGCCGGGCTGTTCACCTCGGCCCCGGACCTGCTGCGGCTCGGTCAGGCCCTGCTCGCGTCGTCGTCGGGCGACGGGCCGTGGGACGCGGAGGTCGTCGCGGAGTTCCTGCGGCCCGGGCGCGACCCTGCACAGGCGTTGGGCCTCCGGGTACGCCAGGGGGTCACCGGGCCGGTCGTGGAGCACCCCGGCTTCCCCGGCGCCCGGTTCGCGGTGCTCCCGCGGCGCGAGCTCACCGTCGTGCTGCTGACGAACAGGTTGCACGGCCGCGGTGAGCCGGGGTCGGTCGACGCCGCGTGGTCCGAGCTGGTCGAGGCAGTGGAGGTCGGATGAGAGTCATCGGTGTCATGTCCGGCACGTCGTACGACGCGATCGACGTGGCCGCGGCCGAGCTCACGCTGCGCGACGACACGGTGCTGCTGCAGCCGCTGGGTGCGCTGTCCGTGCCGTTCGCCCCGGACCTGCGCGAGCGCATCGCGTCCTCGCTCCCGCCCGCGGGCACGACGTACGCGCAGGTGTGCCGGCTCGACGCCGGGCTCGGCCAGGCGTTCGCCGACGCCGCCGCCCGCGGCTTGGCCGAGCTGTGCCACGGCCGTGCGGACCTGGTGGTGTCGCACGGACAGACGATGTACCACTGGGTCGATGCCGGCCGGGTGCACGGCACGCTGCAGCTCGGCCAGCCCGCCTGGATCGCCGATCGCACCGGGCTGCCGGTCGTGTCCGACCTGCGCAGCCGCGACGTCGTGCGCGGGGGCCAGGGCGCCCCACTCGTCAGCATCTTCGACGTGCTGCTGCTCGGTGCCGACGCGCGTCGCCGGGCTGCGTTGAACCTCGGTGGGATCGCCAACCTCACCGTGCTCGACGGCAACCCGTTGGCCTACGACGTCGGGCCCGCCAACGCCCTGGTCGACGCCGCCGCCCGCGAGCTGGGCGGCGACACCTTCGACGTCGACGGCCGGCGCGCCGCACGCGGCACGGTCCACGAGGGGCTGCTCGCAGACCTGCTGGCGGACCCGTACTACGCCCGGCCCGCGCCGAAGTCGACCGGCAAGGAGCACTTCCACTGGGCCTACCTGCAGCAACGACTGGCGAGGCGCGAGCCGCTGCCGGTCGACGACGTCGTCGCGACCGTGACCGAGCTGACGGCGCGGGTGGTCGCCGCCGCGCTGGAGCGGCACCGCATCGACGAGGTCTTCGCCTCCGGCGGCGGCACCCGCAACCCCTGGCTGATGCAGCGGGTAGCCGGGCTCGCACCCGGCTGCCGGGTGCGCACCATCGCCGACCTCGGTCTCGGCGTCGACGACAAGGAGGCCTACGCCTTCGCCCTGCTCGGTTTCCTCACCGTGCACGGTCTCGCGGGTACCGTGCCCTCCTGCACCGGCGCGACAGCGCCCGCGGTCCTCGGCAGCATCACCCCCGGCAACGGGCCGCTGCGGCTGCCACCGCCACCCGCGAGCGCACCGGGGCGACTGCTGGTCGCTGCGGCGTCCACGTACTGAGCAGCAGCGCCGCAGGGTCTTTCCACCCGCAGCGCAACCGTGCAAAGGTGTCGATCGCCGCTCACGACCCCCTACGCAGGAGGAGCGACGTGTCTCGGGAGAAGAAGATCGCGGTCGGCATGAGCATCTACTTCCTGGTGTGCACCCTGGCGATGATCTGGCCGGGAGCGCTGGTCGCCAACCGGATCGAGCCGATGATCCTCGGGCTGCCCTTCATGTTCTTCTGGTACGTCGCGTGGGTGTTCATGGTGTTCGTCGGCACCGTCGTGCTGTACCGCCTCGAGCACGGGGGTGACCGCTGATGCAGGACTGGTGGGTCATCACCGGCATCACCGTCGCCTATCTCGCGGCGGTCCTCGTCATCGGCCTGCGCGCGCGCAACACCGGCACCTCCTCGACGCTCGAGGGCTACGTCGCGGGCGGCCGGAGCATCGGCCTCTTCGTGCTGTTCTTCATCATGGGCGCGGAGATCTTCAGCGCCTTCGCCTTCCTGGGCGGACCCGGCTGGACCTACGGCAAGGGCGCGCCGGGCTACTACCTGATGGCCTACCTCGGTCTGGGCCTGCTGCCCTGGTGGGTGCTCGGCCCCCGCGCCGCCCGCCTGGGCCGTAGGCACGGCTACCTCACCCAGGCCGACCTGATGTCGGACCGCTACTCCAGCCGGGCGCTGTCCGCGGTCGTGGCGGTGGTGAGCATCGGTGCCTTCATCCCCTACCTCACCATCCAGATCACCGGCGCCGGCATCCTCTTCGAGGCGGCCACCGACGGCAACGTGCCCTTCTGGCTGGGCAGCCTGGCGGCGTTCCTGATCGTGACGATCTACGTCTACGCCAGCGGGCTGCACGGCATCGGCTGGACCAACGTCGTGCAGGGCATCATCATGGTCGTCGTCGCCTGGGTGATCGGCCTCGCGGTGGCCAACCGGTTCTACGACGGTGTGGGGCCGATGTTCGTCGAGCTCAAGGAGCGCGCCCCGGAGTACCTCACGCTGCCCGGTGTCGACGGCATGGGCTGGGCCGCGTTCTCCTCCGCGATCCTGGTGAGCAGCCTCGGCTTCGTGATGTGGCCGCACCTGTTCATGAAGTCCTACGGCGCCGACTCCGAGAAGACGATCAAGAAGACCGTGGTCATCTACCCGCTGTACGGCTACCTGCTGATCCCGGTCTTCATCATCGGGTTCGCCGGCATCCTCGTCCTGCAGGACCGCCCGCTGGACAACCCCGACAACGTGCTGCCCGAGCTGGTCGTCAACGTCGCGAACTTCTCTCCCTGGTTGATCGGCATCATGCTGTCCGGCGCCCTGGCGGCTGCGATGTCGACCGGCGCCAACCTCGCACACACCGCCGCCACGGTGCTGGTGCGCGACCTCGTCGTCGCGGTCTTCCGGCGTGACATGCCCGAGCGCAGCGTCGTGCGCACGACCCGCTACTCCGTGGTCGGCATCTCCGTGCTCGCCTACGTGCTCGCGCTGTTCAACCCGGCCTCGCTGGTGCAGCTGCTGCTCGGCGCGTACGGCGCCGTCGTGCAGTTCCTGCCGCTCATCGTCGCCGTCTTCTTCTGGAAGCGCGCGACGACCGCCGGCGCCTACGCCGGGCTGATCGGCGGCAGCCTCGTCACCGTCGTCTACACCTTCTTCGTCGCCACGCCGTTCGAGATCCACGCCGGCATCTGGGGCCTGCTGGTCAACACCGCCCTGCTCATCGGGGTCAGCCTGATGACGCGCCCGATGCCGACCGAGCACGTCGAGCGTTTCGTCGAGGGCTCACGGACGGCGTTGGAGGAGGTGCCGGTCAGCTGACGCGCGCTACCTAGCGAAGTGCGGCCGTCGGCGGCACGCTGGACGGCAGGGCGAGGGGAGGCGAGCTGCCGTGTCCGAGACCGGTGTCGTCCCGGGAGGGCTGCGCTACACCGACCCGGCGGGGCGGTGGACGCTGCTGGCGATGGTGCTCGGCACCGGCATGGCCTTCCTCGATGCCACCGTCGTCAACATCGCCGTACCCAGCATCGGGGCCGACCTCGACGCCGACGCCGCCGGTCTGCAGTGGACGGTCAACGCCTACACGCTGACGCTCGCCGCGTTCATCCTGCTCGGCGGCTCGCTGGGTGACTGGTTCGGCCGCCGCCGCATCTTCGTGCTCGGCGTGATCTGGTTCGCGCTCGCCTCACTGCTGTGCGGCCTCGCCACCTCCGTCCCCACGCTGGTCGGTGCCCGGGCGTTGCAGGGGGTGGGTGGCGCAATGCTGACGCCTGGCTCGCTGGCGATCCTGCAGGCGTCGTTCGCGCGTGAGGACCGGATGAAGGCGATCGGCGCATGGTCCGGCCTCGCCGGCGTCGCCGGGGCGATCGGTCCCTTCCTGGGCGGCTGGTTGGTGGCGGCGGCGAGCTGGCGATGGGTCTTCCTCATCAACCTCCCCATCGCCGCGGTGGTGGTCTGGGTGACACTGCGCCACGTGCCGGAGTCGTCCGACCCCGGCGCGAGCCGCCGCCTCGACCTGGCCGGCGCCGGCCTGTGCGTCGCCGGGCTGGCCGGGCTGACCTACGGCTTCACCGTGTGGCCGGCACGTGGCCCGGACGACCCCTGGGTGCTCGGCAGCCTCGCGGTCGGCGTGGCCTGCCTGGCCGGGTTCGTGGCGACCGAGCGCGCGACCACCAACCCGATGCTGCCTCTGCACCTGTTCTCCTCCTCCGTCTTCAGCGCCACCAACGTCGTCACGTTCGCGATCTACGCGGCGCTCGGCGGAGTGTTCTTCCTGCTCGTGGTTCAGCTGCAGGTCGTCTCGGGGTTCTCCGCCCTGGCGGCCGGTCTCGCCCTGCTGCCGATCACGGTGCTGATGTTGCTGCTGTCCTCCCGTGCCGGTGCCCTCGGCACCCGGATCGGACCACGGCTCCCGATGTCGCTGGGACCGCTCGTGTGCGCGGTCTCCCTGGTGCTGCTCTCGGCGGTGGACGCGGACGCCTCCTACGTGGTCGACGTACTCGGGCCTGTGGTCGTGCTCGGCCTCGGCCTGTCGCTGACCGTCGCCCCGCTGACGTCGACGGCACTGGCGTCGGCCGAGGACCGGTACGCCGGGGTGGCGAGCGGGGTCAACAACGCGGTCGCACGCACCGGCGGCCTGCTCGCGGTCGCCATCCTGCCGCTCGCGTCCGGGGTGGGCGAGAGTCTCACCGACCCCGTCACCCTCGCTCCGGCCTTCCGCACGTCGATGCTGATCTGTGCCGGTCTGCTGGCGCTCGCCGGCGTCCTCTCGTTCGTGTTCATCCCGTCGAGCCTGGACGAGTGCCGCCCGCGGCGCCGGCTGCTGGCCGGTCTGCGCCGCGCGCCGGTCCCGCAGAGCCCGGTCAAGGTGCACTGCGCCGTCAATGGCACGCCACTGCATCCGCCGCCGGAGGTAAAGTCGCAGGCGTGAGGGCACAGACACTCGTCGACAACGAGGTGCTGAAGAAGCTGCCGGACCTCGACACGGTCTCCGGCGGTCCGTCGCACCTACGCATCGAGCAGTGGCTGATGCGGTTGATCAGCGACCGGGAGCTGCTGGTGGGCGATCGGCTCCCACCCGAGGGCCAGCTCGCCACCGCGCTCGGTGTCAGCCGGATGACGCTGCGACAGGCGCTCGCGAGCCTGGAGTCCAAGGGGGTGCTCACCCGCAAGCAGGGCCGCACAGGCGGCACCTTCATCGCCGAGCCGAAGATCGAGTGCGACCTCACCGGGCTCGCCGGCTTCACCGAGCAGATGCGTCGGGCGCACGTGCGGGCCGGCGCACGGCTGGTCAGCGCGACCACCCGGACCGCACCGCGAGCGGTCGCCGAGGCGCTCGACCTGACCCGCGACGCGCCGGTCCACGAGATCATCCGGGTGCGCTCGGCAAACCGCGAGCCGCTCGCCCTGGAGCGGTCCTACCTCCCGGCCGCGGAGTTCCCCGACCTGCTCGAGCACCCGTTGTCGGGCTCGCTGTACAAGCTGATGAGCCAGTCCTACGACCGCGCCCCGCACACCTCCACCGAGGCGCTCGAACCGGTGATCGCGACCGAGGACGAGGCCGCGCTGCTCGGCATCGAGCCGGGGGCGCCGTTGATGCTGATCGAGCGCACCGCCTACACCGCCGCCGGCCTACCGGTGGAGTGCGCGTTCGACCTGTTCCGCTCCGACCGCACCCGGATCACGCTGCGCACCGGCATCGAGGCCCGATGACCCGTCGGCCGGCCACCCCGGCACGGCGTCGAGCAGCCCCGGGCTGAGTGCCGGCACCGTCGCGTCCGCCACCGACGCCACCGCCGTGCGCGCGCCCGTGCCCTCCACGCCGACCACGGCCATGCCCGCCGCCCGGGCTGCGCGCACGCCGGCGACCGAGTCCTCGAGCACGAGCACCGCGGCCGGGTCGAGGCCGAGCAGCGCGGCACCCTTGAGGAAGCACTCGGGGTCGGGCTTGCCCCGGATCACGTCCTCCTCGGTCACCATCAGGTCGAGGTGCCGGCCGACCTCGCTGTGCGCGAGCACGAGCTCCACGTCAGGCCGCTGCGCACCGGTGACGATCGCCATCGGGACACCGGCGGCGGCGAGCCGCGCCACCAATGCACAGGTGTCCGGTCGGACCGGCGACTCGGTCCGCACCAGCTCCCGGTACCGCCGGCGCCGCTCCGCGAGCAGCGGCTCGACCAGTGCTGGGTCCCCGGCGCGCTCGGTCACCACCCGCTCGATGATCTCGCGATCGCTGTAGCCGGCCAGCCGCGCGACGTAGTCCTCCGCCGGCATCTGCCAGCCCAGGTGCTCGGCGAACAGCTCGGTGAAGATCTGCCGCAGGATCGGCTCGTCGTCGGACAACGTGCCGTTGAAGTCGAAGATCACACCACGATCCGGACCTCTCGACCAGGCGCGCAGGACCCGCGGCAGGTTCTCCATCCCGCGGAGACTAACCGGTCGTCGAAATTAGATCTAGACGTTTAGGTGTGTCCCAGGTTACTTTCTCCTGTCATGAGGCAGGAGCTCCCCGACCGTGCTCGCGTCGTCGTCGTCGGAGGCGGGGTGATCGGCACCAGCGTCGCCTACCACCTGGCCGACCTCGGATGGACCGACGTCGTCCTGCTCGAGCAGGGGCACCTCTCGGGCGGCACGACCTGGCACGCCGCCGGCCTGGTGGGTCAGCTGCGCGCGTCGCAGAGCGGGACCAGGCTGGTGCAGTACTCCACCGAGCTCTACGACCGGCTGGAGAGCGAGGTCGGCCTCGGCACCGGCTTCAAGCGCTGCGGGGGTGTCACGGTCGCGCGCACCGAGGACCGGATGACCCAGCTGCGCCGCACCGCCGCGACGGCCGAGGCCTTCGACCTCGAGTGCGACCTGCTCACCCCCGAGGAGGCGCAGGAGCGCTACCCCGTCATGCAGGCCGACGACCTCGTCGGCGCGATCTGGCTCCCGGGGGACGGCAAGGCCAACCCCACCGACCTGACCAGCGCGCTCGCCAAGGGCGCACGCCGGCACGGCGCCAGGATCTTCGAGGGCGTCCGCGTGGTCGACGTCCTGTCCCACTCCGGCAGCGTCACCGGCGTACGCACCGACCAGGGCGACATCGGCGCCGAGGTGGTCGTCAACTGTGCCGGGCAGTGGGCCAAGCAGGTGGGCGCGATGTGCGGTGTCAACGTGCCGTTGCACTCCGCCGAGCACTTCTACGTGGTGACCGAGCAGATCGAGGGCGTGCACCGTGACCTGCCGATCCTGCGCGATCCCGACGGCTACACCTACTTCAAGGAGGAGGTGGGCGGGCTCGTCGTCGGTGGGTTCGAGCCGGAGGCGAAGCCCTGGGTCTCCCCCGACGAGATCCCGTACCCGTTCGAGTTCCAGCTGCTCGAGGAGGACTGGGACCACTTCGCCGTGCTCATGGAGAACGCCCTCCTGCGCATCCCGGCGCTCGACCACACCGGCATCCGCAAGTTCTACAACGGACCGGAGAGCTTCACCCCGGACAACCAGTTCATCCTCGGCGAGGCGCCGGAGCTGCGCAACTTCTTCGTCGGCGCCGGCTTCAACTCGGTGGGCATCGCGTCCGCCGGCGGCGCGGGTCGTGCGCTCGCAGAGTGGATCGTCGGCGGCGAGCCGTCGACGGACCTGTCCGGCGTCGACATCCGCCGGTTCGCCCGCTTCAACGGCAACAACCAGTGGCTGCACGACCGGGTGGGCGAGATCCTCGGCCTGCACTACGCCATCCCGTGGCCGAACCGCGAGCTCGCCACCGCGCGCCCCTTCCGACGCTCCCCCGTCTACCACCTGCTCGAGCAGGCGAACGCCTGCTTCGGCTCCAAGATGGGTTGGGAGCGGGCCAACTACTTCGCGCCTGCCGGCGAGGACCCCGCCCTCGAGTACTCCTGGGGCAAGCAGAACTGGGTGCCGTGGGTGGCTGCCGAGCAACGCGCCACGCGCGAGGCCGTCGCCGTCTTCGACCAGACCTCGTTCTCCAAGTACCTCATGAAGGGACGCGACGCCGAGGAGGTGCTGCAGTGGCTGTGCACCAACGACGTCGCCGTCGAGGTCGGACGCTCGGTCTACACCGGCATGCTCAACGAGCGCGGCACCTACGAGGCCGACGTCACGGTGACCCGCACCGCGCCCGACGAGTTCCTGATCGTCAGCAGCTCGTCGCAGACCGAGCGCGACCAGGACTTCATCACCAAGCGCATCCCGCCCGACAAGCACGCGACGCTGTTCGACGTGACCAGTGGCTACGCGGTCTACGGCGTGATGGGACCGCGCTCCCGCGAGCTGCTGAGCAGGCTCTCCCGCAGCGACCTCACCGACGCCGCGTTCCCGTTCGCCACCAGCCGGCTGATCGAGCTCGGCTACTCCACGGTGCGCGCGACCCGGATCACCTACGTCGGCGAGCTCGGCTGGGAGCTGTACGTGCCGACCGAGTTCGCCGTCGGCGTCTACGAGGACCTGATGGCCGCGGGCGAGGACCTCGGAGTGGTCAACGCGGGGTACTACGCGATCGACTCCATGCGCCTGGAGAAGGCCTACCGCGCCTACGGCCGGGAGCTGACGCCGGAGTACAACCCGGTGGAGGCGGGCCTGCTCTTCGCCTGCAAGCTCAAGACCGACATCCCGTTCCTGGGCCGGGAGGCCGTCGAGAAGGCCCGCGCCGAGGGGCCCGCACGCAAGCTCGTCTCGATCGTGCTCGAGGACGACCGGCCGATGCTGTGGGGTGGCGAGCTGCTGCTGCGTGACGGCGTACCCGCCGGGCAGGTGACGTCGGGTGCGTGGGGCGACACGCTCGGAGCCTGCGTGGGGTTCGCCTACCTCGAGCACCCCGACGGCTCCGTGATCGATGCCGACTACGTCCGCGCCGGCAGCTACGAGGTCAACGTCGGTGGCGAGCGCTTCCCCGTCAGCGTGCACCGCAGACCGCCGCTCGATCCCGCCGGCGAGAGGATCCGCCGCTGACCACTGCCACCACCCAGGGGGTCCGAACCAGGCGAGTCGAAACCCGACAGAAGGTCTAGACGTAATATGGCTACCACGGTTAACCTCCCCCCTATGTGTTCCGAGCCACAGGTTCCGGCCACGGCCACGACGTCCGAGCAGACGCAGTGGGACCCGGTGCTGGACCAGGTGGCGGTGCTGGACGGTCACCCTCGCAGCGTCGAGCCGCTGCCGGGCGGACTGACGAACGTCAACCTCAAGGTCACCGCAGGTGACCGGTGCGTGGTCGTCCGCGTGGCGCAGCAGGGCAGCGACCTGCTCGCGATCGACCGCCGGGCCGAGCACCTGAACTCGGTGTCCGCCGCCGAGGCCGGTGTGGGCGCCCCGGTGATCGAGTACGTCGAGGAGCCCGGCCTGCTGGTCGTGGGCTTCATCGAAGGGCACACCTTCACCGACGACGACCTCCGGCACGGAGGCCACCTGGACCGCGTGGCGGCGGCCTGCCGGCAGCTGCACGCCGGGCCCCGGTTCATCGGGGACTTCGACATGTTCCGGATCCAGGAGCGGTACCTGCGGATCGTGCAGGAGCACGGCTTCCGCCTACCCGACCGGTACCTCGACTTCATGCCGCAGGTGGCACGGATCGAGCGGGCTCTGGCTGCCCGACCGGTGGCCACGGTGCCGTGCAACAACGACCTGCTGGCGGGCAACTTCATCGACGACGGCGATCGGCTGTGGCTGATCGACTACGAGTACTCCGGCAACAACGATCCCTGCTTCGAGCTCGGCAACATCTGGAGCGAGGCCGGGCTCGACCTCGACCAGCTCGCGGAGCTGATGACCGCGTACGACGGCCGGACCCTGCGGCATCGCATCGCGCGCGCCCGCCTGCACGGCCTGATGTCCAAGTACGGCTGGACCCTGTGGGCCTCGATCCAGACGGCCGTCAGCGACATCGACTTCGACTTCTGGGCCTGGGGCATGGAGAAGTACGACCGCGCGGTAGCGGAGTTCGACGGACCCGACTTCGACCGACTGCTCGACGAGGTGCAGCTCGAGGCGTGACCCCACACATTTCACAACGAGGGTGAGAAGGAGCGATCCATGGCTGTCATCGGTCAGGTCGTCATCGCAATCATCATGTGCTTCGTCGTCGTGGGCGCCGTCGCGGCCATCCGCGACGACGAGTCGGGGCTGGGCAAGGAGTTCAAGGAGGGGCTGCACTCGATCGGGCCGATCTTCATCCCGGTCGCGGGCATCATGGCCTCCATCCCCTACCTCTCCGTCTTCGTGGAGAAGGTCATCGGGCCGGTGTTCGGCCTGGTCGGCGCGAGCCCTGCCATCGCCTCCACGACGTTCATCGCCGTGGACATGGGCGGCTACCAGCTGGCCGAGGCGACCGCGGAGAGCACCGACGTGTGGGTGATGGCCGCCGTCGTCGGCTACATGGCCGGTGCGACGCTCGTCTTCAGCATCCCGGTAGGACTGGCGATGCTGCGGCGCGAGGACCACAAGTACATGGCGCTCGGCATCATGTCGGGCATCCTGACGGTTCCGATCGGCGTACTCATCACGGTGGCGATCCTCGCGCTCTCCGGCACGCCGGTGCGTGACGAGGTGTCCACCACGGCGCCGTCGGACCACCCGTTCACGATGGGTGCGCTGACGATCTTCGCCAACCTGCTCCCGCTCACGCTGATCATGGTGGCGATCGCGGCCGGGCTCTACTTCCGCCCCCGCATCATGATCAAGGGCTTCATCTGGTTCGGCCGAGGGATGGACGCCGCGCTGAAGGCGGTGCTCGCGTTCTCGATCGTGGAGTACTTCACCGGGTTCTTCTCGTGGGCGCTGGGCGGCTGGGGCTTCAACCCGATCATCGCCGACGAGGCGGACCAGTTCCGGGCCCTGGAGATCGCCGGCTACATCGGCATCATGCTGGCGGGCGCCTTCCCCATGGTCTACGTGATCAAGACCTACCTCGCCCGCCCGCTGGGTGCCGTCGGCAGCAAGGTCGGCATCAGCCCGGAGGGCACGGCGGGGCTCCTGGCCGCGGCGGCCAACATCCTGGCGCTGTTCCACCTGATCAGGTCGATGCCGGCCAAGGACAAGGTGCTGTGCATCGCGTTCGCGGTGTGCTCCGCCTTCCTGCTCGGCGACCACCTGGCGTTCACCGCCAACTTCCAGCCCAACGTCATCCTGCCGCTGCTGGTCGGCAAGCTCGGCGCCGGCCTGATCGCGATCGGGGTGGCCTACTGGATCGCGGTGCCCACCGCCCGGCGGCTGGAGCAGGAGGACGCGCAGGGCGAGCTCATTCCCGCTCAGGTGGGCATTTCGTCCCCGGCGGGCCATGATGGGAGTCGTGGCGCAGACACGGTTCGGCCCGACAGTGACGATCGGCCCGGTCCGCCTGCCGACTCCCGAGGACGCACGTGAGTCGGCAGCACGTGCGCCGGTTCTCGATGGCTTCGGCCGTCTCGCGACGTACTTCGCCCCGCCGGGCCGCCCGCTGACGCCGAGGGGCAACCTCAAGATCGCGGACGCGCGTGCGCTGGCCGAGCTGCTCGGCACCTCCGACGTCTACGAGGAGCGCGTCGGCGACCGCGTCTGGCGAAAGCGGTCGTCCACGGACTTCATCGAGGTCGACCACTGGCAGTGGTGGGCGCACCAGTGCGGGGCCCTCCGGCACCGCCAGCAGCGGATGGTCGCGGTGCAAGCGTGGCGGAAGCGCCGCCAGGACGACCCCGTCGCGGAGGTCGACAAGGCGTTCCGGGTGCTGCTGGACTTCGGCGTCCTCGGCTCCTACACCGGCCGCGTCTGGGCGTGCGACGAGGTGCTGGACGCGGGCGTGCTGCCGCTCCTGGCGCGCCCGTTGCACACCGACAACGTGGCCCTGTTCGAGGACCTGGTCGGGGCCTGCCGGCTGATGTTGCACCAGCACGCCGTCGAGGAGTACTACCCGCAGCACGCCGCGCACATGGTCGACCGCCAGCTGATGCTGCTCGAGCGCTGCGGGCTGCTCACCCAGTCCGACGTCGAGCACGTGCCGGGACTGTTCGCGCAGACGCAGCGGATCGGGGGCCTCGTACAGCTCACACCGATCGGCGTGTGGCTGCTGGTCGGCCTGCTCGACGAGATCGGCGTGGAGGTCGCCACGCTGTAGGCGCGCCGCCGCCGGATCACCTGCTCGTGGTCGCGTCCGCGAGACCGGACCGGAACCCCTCCCGCCAGCTGGGGTAGCGCGGGGTCCAGTCCAGCTCGCGTCTGGCCTTCGCGTTGGAGGACCCGCGCGCCTGCGTCATCATCGCGACGGCCTGCTCCCCCGCCGCCAGCCGGCCGAGCCACACCGGCAGGTGGCGCGGTGGCTTCGCGCCGAGGACGTCGGCCAGGTAGGGCAGCCATTCCGCCACCGGCGCCGGCTCGTCGTCGACGATGTTGTAGATGCCCGGCGACCCGTGGTCGATCGCCCGCAAGGTCGCACCGGCCGCGTCGTCGATGTGCACCAGCGAGAACAGGCCGGCACCGTCGCCGACGACCGGGAACTTGCGCCCGCGGATCATCTCGAGCATCGGGCCGCCCTCACCCAGACCCGTACCTGGCCCGTAGAAGAACCCGTACCGCAGCACGATGCCCTCCAGCTCAGGCGTCCGGGGCACGGTGCGCTCGACGTGGCCGATGGCCGCGATGGTCCGCCGGGACGTCGCCACAGGGGCGGGGTCGAGCGGGTCGGTCTCGTCCTTGACCAGGCCGCCGGTGCGCGCGTTGGGCCATCCGGTGAAGCTCTGCGCGACGAACCGGTGCGCCCCCGCCTCCACGGCCGCGGCGAGCAGGTTGTCGGTGCCTTCGGTCCGCAGTCGGTTGGTCCCGACGAAGTCCCGGTCGAGGTTGCGCAGGCTGGCCAGGTTCGACAGCGAGGTGAGCTGGTGGATCACGACATCGGGCTCGGCCTCGGTCACCGCCGCCCGCACCGCTGCTCTGTCGAGGCCGTCCATCAGCACCGCGGTGGCGCCGAGCCTGGTCAGACCCTCGAGGTGAGCCGGCGTGCGAGTCGTCCCGACCACGTCGTGGCCGCCGCCGAGCAGCATCGGCAGCAGCCGCCGGCCGATCGCGCCGGTCGCCCCGGCGAGGAAGATGCGCATGGGTCGTGCTCCTTTCGTCTGCCCCTACGACGGGACTGCACCCGGATCTGTGACAGCGGTCGATGTGGTTGCATCGGAGTCATGACCGACCTCGCGGTGAGCCACGACACCCTGCGGCCACTGATGTTCTCCATCGCCTACCGCATGCTCGGCAGCGTCGCCGAGGCGGAGGACGTCGTGCAGGAGGCGTTCCTCCGGATGCACCGGAGCGGGTCGGTCGCGCAGTCGCCGGAGGCGTTCGCCACGACCGTCACCACCCGCCTGGCCATCGACGCGCTCCGGTCCGCGCGACGCCGCCGCGAGCACTACACGGGCAGCTGGCTGCCCGAACCGCTCGTCGAGTCCGTCGACACCGATCCCGCCCATCGCGTCGAGCTCGACGAGACGATCTCGATCGCGTTCCTCGTGCTGCTCGAGACACTGTCGCCGCTCGAGCGCGCGGTGTTCGTGCTACGTGAGGTCTTCGACTACGGGTACGCCGAGATCGCGGCCGTGGTGGAGCGGACCGAGGCGAGCTGCCGCCAGCTGCTCGCGCGTGCGCGCCGGCGGATCTCCGACGGCACGCCGCGGTTCGACCCCTCGCCGCAGCAGCGGGCGGAGCTGGCCACGGAGTTCTTCGCGGCGCTGCGCGGCGGCGACGTCGGCAGGCTCGCGCGTGTGCTCGCCGACGACGCGGTGGCCTACGGCGACGGTGGCGGCAAGGCGCCCGCCGCACGTCGGCCGGTGCACGAGGCCACACCGGTGGCGCGTTTCCTGCTGGGCCTGATGCGCCGCGCCCACCAGTTCGACGTACGGCTGGAGCCGGTGTCGGTCAACGGCCAGCCGGGAGCGTGTGTGTGGAGCGTCGACGGGGAGGTGCTCGGCGTCGTCACGCTGGACATCGCCGGCGGCCGCGTCCAGGCGGTGCGCAACCAGATCAATCCCGACAAGCTCGCCCACCTCGGGCCGGTCGGTGACCTCAGCGGCCTGCTCTCCGGTGCGCCGCGGCGACACGGGTGAGTTCCGTCAGTCGGCCAGCTCCACGGGGACAGCCACCGCGTCGACGAGTGCGCCGTTGCGCAGCACGGTGATCTCCGTGCGGCGGCCGATCGCGGCATCGAAGAGCAGCCGCTGCAGGGACTGGGCGTCTCCCAGCGGGGTGCCGTTCACCGCGAGCACGAGGTCGCCGACCTGCAGGCCGCTGCGCTCGGCGGGGCTGCCGCTCACCACCTCCACGACGCGCAGCGCCGTACGCCGTCCGAACCGCTCGACCCAGGCCTCCCGCAGCGGCGCGGGTGCCGTCACCAGTCCGAGATAAGCGCGCCGGACCCGGCCGTCGTGCAGCAGCGCGTAGACGATCCGCTGGGTCGTGGTGTTGACCGGCACCGCCAGGCCCAGGCCCACCCCTGCCACCGCGGTGTTGATGCCGACCACGCGGCCGCGCGAGTCCGCCAGCGCGCCACCGGAGCTGCCCGGGTTGAGCGCGGCGTCGGTCTGGATGACGTCCTCGATGATCCGGCTGGCGCGACGGGTCCGGGCCGGCATCGCGCGTCCGAGCGCGCTGACCACACCGGCGGTGACGCTGCCGGCCAGGCCGAGCGGGTTGCCGACCGCGACGACGAGGGCGCCGACCCGAAGCGAGTCGGCGTCGCCGTAGTCCGGCGGATCGGGCACGGACCCGCCGGCGCGTACGACGGCCAAGTCGGAGAGCGGGTCGCGTCCGACGACCTCGATCCGTGCGGTAGCACCGTCTGCGAAGGCGGCCTCGCCGGCGCGTGCCTCTCCCACGACATGTGCGTTGGTGAGCAGGTGCCCCTCGCCGGTGAGGACGACGGCCGAGCCTGCGGACTCACCGCGGCGACCACCCGTCCGGAACCTGAGCGCCGCCACGCGCGGCGTCAGCCGGCCGGCGACGCCGATGACGATCCGCGAGTAGGCGTCCAGCGCCTCGTTGTCGACCGACTCCATACCGACCACCTCCACCGCGATTACAGCGTTGCAGGTGAAACGCCTGCACCAGACAGGCTATGCCCGCGAGTCAGCGGCGACGACCGATGAGGAAGCCGACGGCAGCGCCGAGGATCGCAACGACGAGCAGGACCAGCCAGAGCGAGAGGCTGACGTCGAAGCCGAACAGCGCGACCGTGGTCTCGTCGCGGTTCTGCAGGACGAAGATCGCGAGGGCTACGGCGATGACCACTGCAAGCACCCGCCGAGCCGTCAAGCCACCGGCCTTCTCGGTCCTGGCCATCTGTCACCGCCTCGTCCGCACGTCGTCGCCAGCGTGCGGTCGTGGCCGACCACGGCGAATCACCCCGAGCGGGTGATACGGCGCGAGTCCGGCGCGCGCTCACCGCACACAACTGGTCACTTGGGGTATTCACATCGCGGCCGACCGGTCTTAGCATCATGCACATCGCCGGGCGGCGGGGCGCGGCGAGGACCGACGGAGGAGACGACATGAGAACCACCCGACTGCTCGCCGTACCGATCGCCCTCTTCGCCCTCGGCGCGACAGCGACACCGGCCGCCGCGGACCACGTGCACTTCCGGGTCCTCGACGACGGCTCGTGCGTGCTGCTCGCACCCGACGGCGGCGAGAAGTACGTGTCGCTGCCCCAGGCCGACGGGTTCACCGACGACCGCCGTCACCCGCTGCACGTCAACGTGCACCTCGGCCAACCGGGCGAGACAAGCGGCGACATCTACGTCGCGTACGGCGCCGACGGCGTGCTCACCGACGACGCCCTCCGCGAGTGCGGCGGCGAGTTCGTCAACCGGTGAGGCACGGGTGGCCGGGCGACGCGCGGCTCAGGAGCCGAGGACGTCGCCCCGCTCGCCCGATCCAGGCACTCCCGGCGTGCCCTGGCTGACGCCGTCGACGCCCGACGAGGTGAGCCCGGACCCACTGCCGGGCAGCAGCACGACCCAGCCGGTGCGCCGGTTCTCCCCGCGGACGCCGATGGCCAGCTCATCCCTGCCGTCGGTGTCGAGGTCCACCGGGGCGAGAGACGACCCCATCTGGTCGCCTGCCTCGTTCACCCCCGGCACACCCGACGTGTCCTGGTGCCAGGACCGGATGCCGGAGCCGTGCAGTCCGTCGACGCCACCAGGGATCACGGTGACGGCTCCCGTGTCTGTGCGGGAGGCGATGTCCTCCATCCGTACCGAGACGGCCATATCGTCGATGCCGTCGCCGTCGAAGTCGCCCGCGGCGAGCGCGGCGGCGCCGAAGCCGTCGCCCCTCTCGTTCGCGCCAGGGACACCGGAGGTGTCCTGGTGCCAGCCGTCGGCATCAGACCCGGCCAGCCCGCCCGCGGAGCTGTAGAGGACGTTGACCATGCCGACCCGGGGACGTCCGGCCAGGCCCTCGGATCCGACCCCGACCGCGAGGTCGAAGCCGAACGCGCCGTCGAGCTGGCCCAGCGCCAGGCTGGCGCCGAAGCCGTCCGACCGCTCGGGCGCTCCCGGGACTCCCGCGGTGGCCTGGGTGAACGTCGCGACGCTCCCGGCGTCGAGGCCGGACGGCCCACCGCGCAGCACGAAGACCGCGCCGGCGTCCTCGACATCCGCATGGTCCGCGTGCATCGCCCCGATGGCCAGGTCGTCCGTGCCGTCGCCGTCGGTGTCACCCATGGCCAGCGCACTCCCGACGCTGTCCGGCGCATCACCCGACGGGATCGGATCGGCCGGCAAGCCACTGCCACTGCGGTAGAGCACGGGTGATCCGGTCTCCAGCCCGCCGGCGCTGCCGGCGTACGCGACGACGAGCCCGCCGTCGTCCGGGCCGCCGCCGACCACCCCCACTGCCAGCTCGTCGAAGCCGTCGGCGTCGGTGTCGCCGGCCGCGAGTGTGTGGCCGAACCTGTCACCGTCGTCCTTGCCGGCACCGGCTTGGCGAATCGTCAGCCACTCGGTTCCTGCTGCGGTGAGTCCGTCGGCCGAGCCGTAGAGCACGTGCACCGCTCCGTGGCCCTGCTCGATTCCCTCCCTGGCACCGAGCACCTCGAACGGCACACCGATGGCCAGGTCGTCGTAGGAGTCGCCGTTGAAGTCACCCGTCGTGGAGACCTCCCCGAACCGGTCGCCCGCCTCCGGCGCACCGTCGACGCCCGAGGAACGCTGGTTCCACACGGTGGACTCGGCATAGGCGGGACCACCGGACGACCCCGGGACGACGGTGACGGACCCGGCGGCCTGAGCCGGTCCGATGCCCTCGCCGGGGGCACGGAGCACGAGGTCGGTGTAGCCGTCATGGTCGAAGTCGCCGCCGGGTGCGACGGGGGGTGTCTGGTCGCTGTCGGTCCTGGAGGCCGTGCCGCGGCGAATCTCCGGCAGCTCCGCGTACAGGAGCTCACCCGGGCAGAGCGTGGCCTTGACGTCCCGGTGGCCGGAGAGCACGTCGATGGTCGTCGTGGAGCCGTCGGGGGCCTGGTAGTCGACGGTGCCTTCCGGGTCACGGCCGTACATGTCGAGCTTGTAGGCGGCGACCTGCTCGACGGCGTCGACCAGTGGCCCGCTCGGCGAACGTTGCTCGAAGTTGCCGAGCGCGGCCACGCCGAAGGTGTCGGTGTTCATGCCGCCGGTATGACCGCCGATCACCGGCTTGTCGACCCCGCCGTACCGGCCCTCGAACACCTGGCCGTACTGGTCGACCAGGAAGTTGTAGCCGATGTCGTCCCAACCGTTGCTCGTGTGGTACGCGTAGATCGACCGGACGATGCCAGGCGAGTCCTCGGGCTCGTAGTCGGCCGCGGTTGCCGTGTGGTGGACGAAGCCGGCCACGATCGTGTCGCCGTACTCGGGGTCGTCGTGACGCAGCGACTCGTCCGCGCCCCACTCCTCCCGGCTGAGGTGGTCCGGCATGGGGGTGGCCGCCGAGGCGGCTGCGCCGGAGACCGGCGACGTCATCGCGAGGTCTGCCTCGGACTCGCCCGGGTCGACCAGCATGACCCGAAGGTCACCGGGCAGCGACGCCGATGGCGTGCTCACCGCGATCTGGACGCCATCGGCGACGTCGGTCCAGACCGGCTCTGTCACCCCGCGGATGCCCGTGCCGTCGTCGGGCCGCTCGCCGTCGACGACGGCGAGCCGCTCCCAGCTGCTCCAGCCCCCGCTGCCACTGCGCGTCCGCACCCGGACGTCGAGCTCAGGGGTCGCCTCGACCTGCCGCCACGTCACCCCGACGAGCTCGAAGCGCTGCGTCGGTGTCTTGGCGGTGAGCACGCGCAGGTCGCGACGAGCGGCGAGCCGACGCCCCGCCGGATCGTCGCTGTTGCGCAGCCCACGAGCCGCATCGGCGTCCACTCCGGCGAGACGCAGGCTGTGCACCTCCGGCGTGACCGGCCGGGGCGGGGCCTTCGAGGCCGCGGCCATCGGCCAGGCGAGGGGCACCAGAGCGAGCAGGGAACTGACGAGCGCGATGCGGAGGGGACGCATGGGGCCTTCCGAGAAGATGGCAGGGCGCGAGGACGCTAGCAGTCCCCTCGACCGACCCGCGAGGACCCGCTCCCGAATCGTTACCGAGGACGGTTACTGCACGCGCCGCCGGAAGGCCCACATCGACAGCGGCCCGAACACCGCGATGATCACGAGGGCCCAGACCAACGAGCCCATCACCGGGTCTCCCACGGGTCCGCCGACCATCAGGCCGCGGGTCGCGTCGGCGAGGATCGTCACCGGGTTGACGTCGACGATCGCCTGCAGCCAGCCGGGCATCGTCTCCGTCGGCACGAATACGTTGCTCACGAACGTGAGCGGGAACAGCGCCGTGAACCCGAAGATCTGCACGTGCTCGGGGTCCTTGGCGAGGATGCCGACCAGCACCGAGACCCACGAGAACGCCAGCGCGAACACCAGCAGCAGCGCCACCGCGCCCAGCAACGCCGTCCACGACGTGCCGATGCGGAAGCCGAGGATCGCGCCGACGCCCAGCAGCAGCACGATCGACCAGGCCTGCTTGACCAGGTCGGCGGTGATCCGTCCGGCCATCGGGGCCCAGCGTGCGAGCGGCAGCGAGCGCAGCCGGTCGAACACGCCCTTGGTCAGGTCGGTGTTGAGGCCGGTGCCGACGTACATCGTCACGAACAGCATGTTCATGACGATGATCCCGGGCAGCGCGAAAGTGAGGTACTCCCCCGTCGAGCCGGCGATCGCGCCGCCGAAGACGTAGGTGAACAGCAGCACGAACATGATCGGCTGGAAGCTGAAGTCGCCCAGCTCCCACGGGTTGTGCCGGATCTGCACGAGCGTGCGCCAGGCCAGGGTGCCGGTCTGGCGCAGCCCCTCGAGCGGGCTCACCCGAGACGAGAGCTCAGGTGCGGCCGGCGTGGTCGTCGGGTCTGCGATGGTCATGCCGGGATCCCCTCCCGCTGGTTCGTTGCGTCGGACTCCTCCGCCGGGTGGCCGGTCAGCGAGAGGAACACCTCGTTGAGGCTGGCGTTGCGCAGGGTCAGCTCGGTGATGACGACGCCCGCGTCGTCGAGCCGCCGCACCGCTGCGGGCAGCACGGCTGGATCGGTGACCGGCGCGGTCACGAGCTGGCCCTCCAGCTCCGGCTCCACCCCGACGAGCTCGCTCACGACTGACAGCACGGTCGGCAGGTCGGCCTCGTCGGCGGGGCGTACGGCGAGCGACTGAGCGCCGGTCATCGCCTTCAGCGCGGCCGGCGTGCCGTTGGCGATGACTCGCCCGTGGTCGATGACGGCGATCTCGTCGGCGAGCTCGTCGGCCTCCTCCAGGTACTGCGTCGTGAGCAGCACCGTGACGCCGTCGGCCACGAGCCCGCGCACCAGCCCCCACAGGTCGAGACGGGCCCGCGGATCCAGGCCGGTGGTGGGCTCGTCGAGGTAGAGCAGCTGAGGCCTGCCGACCAGGCTCGCGGCCAGATCGAGCCTGCGCCGCATGCCGCCGGAGTAGGTCTTGGCCGCCCTGCCCGCGGCGTCCGCCAGCCCGAACCTCGCCAGGAGCTCGCGTGCCCGGCCCTTCGCCTCCGCCCGCGGCTGACCGAGCAGCCTTCCGATGAGCAGCAGGTTCTCCGACCCGGTCAGGTTCTCGTCGACCGATGCG
>Ga0075331_1000049_pt1 | contig 21607 bp, 24 predicted proteins | sample MayberrySE_TuleA_FD_120090 | JGI IMG/M metagenome (GOLD analysis project Ga0075331, IMG submission 120090) | Natural and restored wetland microbial communities from the San Francisco Bay, California, USA, that impact long-term carbon... | ecosystem: Environmental > Terrestrial > Soil > Wetlands ... | reverse complement strand
TCCGCCGAAGCACCGTTCGGCCATGCGGGCGAGCGCTTGCACGAGTGGATGATCGGTACCCGGTTCTGGGATGCCGGCGGAACCGCCGGAGTCGACGACGCCTTCGCGCAGCGCCACAGCTACGGCATCGGTGCCGAGATCATGGGCGCCAACAAGTTCGGCCCGCCCGGCTGGCAGGAGGACCCAAGCTGGAAGGGCTGGTGGGGCCCGAACCCGCCGTTCCACACACCGACTTTCGTGCTCACGCACCGCACACGCCCGCCGATCGAGATGGAGGGTGGCACCACGTTCCACTTCCTCGACGCCGCTCCGGCCGAGGCGCTCGAGGCCGCCCGCGAAGCAGCCGCTGGCCAGGACGTCCGGATCGGCGGGGGCCCCACCGTCGTACGCGACTTTCTCGCCGCCGGGCTCGTCGACCACATGCATCTGGTCCAGGTCCCGATCGTGCTCGGCCGCGGCGTCCGCATTTGGGATGGCCTGGAGGCCCTCGAGGACACCTACGACATTGAGGCGGTCTCATCGCCCAGCGGCGTCACCCACCTCACGTTCACGCGGAAGGTCGATGCGTGAACGCCGGCCACAACCGGGCATCCGGTCCAACGGGCCGCGGCTGGCAGTACACCGTCCCCTAAGAACTGTTCCATGCCCGGCACGTGTGCATCGCTGGCGCCACCTGAGCGCGCCAGCCTGCCGAGCCGGTCGGAGGGCGCCACCGGCCCCTGTCCGCGGCTGGGCCGCGTTCAGTGCGGTGCCGAGTCGTAGGCGGGGGGACGGTACCGGCCACACGGTTCCTGCGCGTTCGCCGGGTAACGGTCCCGGACCGAGCAGACCCGGCGCATCTGGTCGCGGGCGTCGGCCGGCAGCAGCCAGCCCTGGCGGACCGCCCGGTCGGTGGCCAATGCCATCCGGCGCCGGTAGTCGGCGAACGTCGGGTATAGCTGCTGAACCTGGGCGTCGGTGAACGGGACGGTGATCCCCCCGAGGTTGCACAGGGTCGACTTGTAGGTCGCAGCCGGCGCCTCCACCGGCGGCAGCCGGATCCCGCCCCGGGTGTTGCCGTGCTCGTCGGTGGCGGAGCCTGCCGCCCTGGAACCGGTATCGCGGGGTGGCCCGCGGAGCCACGCCGGTGCGCACCCAGCGGTTCAGCTGGTGGATCGCGGAGGAGGTCGCGTAGTGCATCGGCATGGTGGCGCCGGCCACCGTGCAGGTGGCCAGGAGCGGCGCCGGGTCCTGGCGGTAGTTGTCGGCGGCGTCGATGATCTCCCGGTAGCCGGCGCGGTCGGCGGCCGGCTGGTCAGCGACGCGCGGGCCGTTGCCGAAGACCGACTGATAGCCGATGAAGCGGTCCGAGTGCGCCGTCGCGGCGACTTCCCACAGCCGGTAGAGCGGGTCGTCGGTCGGCTCGGCGGGATCGCCCTCACGGTCGCTGAGCAGGTGCAGGACCGGCACGTCCAGCGGTACCGGGAAGGTCTTCTCGCCCTCCCCGTGGCTGAGGAACCCATCGATCACGCCTGCGCCCTGGCGGGTGGAGACGAAGTCGTGCAGCTTGTTCGCCGACTGGGACTGGCCGGAGGCGAGCACACGTCGCACGTCGAGGCCGGCGAGCGGGCGGCGCCCCTCCGTGCCGGCGTCACGCACCGCGCGGGCGACCTGCGCGAACATGTCGGCGGCATAGGTGTCCCCCGGGCGGGCATGGCGGATCCTTCGATGACTCGATGGGCTGGGCGCGCTCCAAGAGGAGCTGCGCCAGGATGGACCGCAGCTGCGCGGAAAACTCATCGCTGTGCCATCGAGGTCTACGCTGACGGCTGACGTCAGTTCAGGGCAAACGAATAACGGCTCCCGGCGAGGCCGCTGGTGGAGTCACACCCCCGAAGCGGAGACGTTGGCGCGCAGGAACGTCGCCGTCGCCGCGTCGGCGGGGAAGAACGACTCGATCGCCAGCTCCGCCAGCGTGATGTCGAGCGCGGTGCCGAAGGTGGCGATGATCGCGAGGAACGACAGGACGTCGTCACCTACCCGGACCCGGAACGGGACGTGGACCCTCCCGTGAATCTCCAGGACGTCGGCGTCGTCGTCGCACGGGTACCCGCGCAGCTCGTCGTACAGCTCCATCATGTCCGCGTCCGCGCGCGCCACGGCGCTGCGCCGCAGCGACGAGAGCACCGCGGAACGCCACTCGGCAAGGTTCTCGACGTGGGGTGCCAGGCCGCGTGGGTGCAACGTCAGCCGGAGCGCGTTGACGGGAGGATCGAGGAGCTCCGGCGAGGCAAGCGTGGTCATCAGCGAGACTCCCGCGTTCGCGTCGACGATGTTCCACATCCGGTCGACAGCCAGGGCGGGGTAGGGCTCGTGGGCCGTGAGCACATCCCTGACCGCGCTGCGCGCAGCAGCAAGGTCGGGATGCTCGAGGTCGTGCTCGGGATACACGGGCGCGTAGCCTCCCTGCAGCAGCAGCCGGTTGCGTTCCCGCAGCGGCACGTCGAGCTGCTCGGCGAGACGGAGGATCATCTCCCTGCTGGGGTGTGACCGCCCGGTCTCTACGAAGCTCAGATGGCGCGCGGAGATGCCCGCCTCGATCGCCAGGTCCAGCTGGCTGGTCCGACGCTGCTGCCGCCAGTGGCGCAGCAGGTCACCCACGGACAGGTCCGGCTTGGTCGCGAGCGTGGGCACTGGTTCCTCCTTCGTCGAAAGGCCGCACACGGACAAGGTGCCGCCTCGAGCGCCGGACGTCCATGACCTCGGAGGTAATCGACGCCCCTACCTGACCCGGTGCACGGTTGTGCGGACGGTTCCTGACCCCCCTTGGAAGGAGACACAGATGATCGACCTCCGCACCGCACTCCGTCTCGACGCCGGCGCCACAGCGGCTCTCGGAGTCGTGCTGCTGCCGCTCGCCGGGCCGGCCGAAGGCCTGCTCGGCGTCCCCGCCTCGCTGTCGGTGGCCGCCGGTCTCGGCCTCCTCGCGTGGGCGGTGGTCGTGGCCTGGGTCGCTACGCGTCCGTCGCGGACGCTGGTGATCGACGTGGTCGCCGGCAACGCCCTTTGGGGGGTCGCCAGCCTGCTCTACGCCATCCTCGCCCGCGGCTCGCTGACCGGGCTCGGCACGGCCTTTGTGGCGGCCCAGGCGGCAGCGGTCCTGGTCCTGCTCGAGGTGCAGATCCTGGGGGTACGCCGCCCGGGGGAGACCGTCACCGCGTCATGACCCCCGCGAAGGGGTCACCGCCCAGAAGACGGCGGCGACGCGGGCACCGGCACGCCCTCCCTCAGGTCGGGGTGGGCGTGCCGGCCGCGGGCCGCAGGACCCTGTAGCGAGCACAGGCGAAGTCGCGGTTGCGAGCGAGCTCGACCAGCTCGAGCTCGACGTGGCGCGGCAGCACCGGCGCCCCCGCGCCCAGGGTGACCGGCGCGAACTGGATCCACACCTCATCGAGCAGCCCGGCTTCGTGGAACTGCCCGACCAGGTTGCCACCGCCCATGATCCAGAGGTTTCTGCCACCGGCCGCCGCCACCATCGCGGCGTGCACCTCTATGACCGGCGCCCGGGTGAACCGCACGTCCCCTCCTGGTTCCGGGAATCGGCGATGCGTGAACACCCATGCGGGTTGGGTGTAGGGCCAGCTGCCGGGGCTGTGGTCGACGATCCACTGGTACGTCGTCGCGCCCATCGCCAGCGCTCCGACGTCCTCCAGGAACCGCTCGTGGTGCATCGGGCCGTTCGGGTCGATGTCGCGGCTGATCAGCCAGTCCAGGTTGTGGTCGGTCGTCGCGATGAAGCCGTCGAGACTGCAGCCGGTGAAGTACTGGGTTGCCATGCGTTCCCCTCGGTGAAGCGGCCGGCGGACCCGCCGCAGCCGCGGTTCAGGATTGTTCCCTGACGTCCGGGATCACGCGACCGAGATTCCGGCTGCAGTGACGGCACGCTCCGCGTCGACGGTGGTAGTAGGCCCAGGCCGCGCCGCCGAGGCCGAACGCCCACAGCAGCCAGAACATGCTCGGCAGCCAGACTCCCCAGTTGGCCACGTCGAAGCCGCCGTTGATGCCGGGGCTCGCGAACATCACCGAGGCAGGCGGCAGACTCACGGCCACGATCGCCGCCGGAATCACGGCGAGCATGACCGGGACGCGCTTGCCGGCGACGCCCGGGAGCCAGCGCGGGAACACCTCGCCCCAGCGAGCGACAAGCCCGTGGGTCAACAGGGCTCCCGTGGTGGACAGGATGCCCAGCGCGAGACCGACCGCGAGGAGCTCAGGCGGGTCCTGCAGGCTCTCGTAGACCCTTTCGGTGAGCCCGAGCGGCCAGCCGAGGTACCAGGCGATCCGGGTGACGTCGTACGGCAGCGTGGCGAGTACGGCGACCCAGACGAACCGGCGACCGAGGAGCAGCAGACAGGCCCGATCCTCCGCGGTGATCTCGGCAGGTGCTCCGGGTTTTCGACCGCAGTGAGCACAGGCACCGCGGAAGCGCCGGTGGGCGGCGAGGGTGGCGCCGCTCCAGAGCATTCCTCCGACGAAGACGAGGATGAGGTTCACCCGGTGCCAGTAGAGGATGTCGCCGATGCCCTCCTGGGAGCCGCCCTGGGTGCCGGTGAAGGCGAACAGCAGGAGGACCGGCCAGAGCGCGAGGAGCGCCAGGATCGTGTAGTCGGGAATCAGGCTCGTCGCCGCCACCGCCCAGCACGCGCCGACCACGAGCGCGGCCCGGCGCAGACGCTGCGGTGCGTGGCGCCGCAGGAGGACGGCGGCCGCCGCGACGCCCAACAGGCCGAAGCACAGGAAAGCCGGGCCCAGGATCGAGGCCGGCGCGCCCTCCAGGAGCGAGGAGCTCGCGCGGTCGAGGGGCACCTTCTTGAACGGGTACCACTCGACGCCGGCCCACCAGAGGGCTCCGGCGATGGCGTAGCCGGCCGACCACATGAGTGCGCCCCACGCAGCGAAGCGTGGCCACTGGCTCCACGCACGAGCGAGCCGTCCGTGCGGCCTTGATCCGTCGCGAGCAGTCTCAGTGGCATCGGTCAGGTCCAGCATGACAACCTCCTGCGGCTCTCGGTGCCTGTGCGCCGAGCCTGTCGGGAGTCGCGCCGGGCTGGTATCCGCCGTCTGGCAGACCAGCGCGGAGGCGGGGCGTGGCGCAGATGTGGATCAGGACTGCCATTCTGTGCGGTGCATGGCGCCCGAGGACCATGCCCACGCGGCGATGCCGACCCTGTTCGAGACGCCGAGCTTGGCCTGGATGCTTGCGAGGTGTGTCTTGACCGTGCCCGGGGTGATGTAGAGCTCGCGGCCGATCTCAGCGTTCGTCCGCCCCACAGCGACCAGACGCATCACCTCCTCCTCCCGAGCCGTCAGCTTGCTGGCCATCGGGTGGGCGGGGTGGTCCGGATTCATCCGTGCGCTGCGCAGCAGCCGGACGGTCAGCTGCGGACTGATCAGGGTGTCGCCCGCCAGCGCGGCGAGGACGGCTTCGACCAGCAGCTCGGGCCTGGAGCGTTTGAGCAGGAATCCTGAAGCGCCGTGGCGCAGAGCTTCGGCGACGTACTCGTCGTTGTCGAAGGTGGTGACGACGAGGACGCGAGTGTGCGGGTCGCCCGCAAGCTCGCGGCACAGCCGCAGCCCGTCCATGCGCGGCATCCTGATGTCAGCCAGGACCAGGTCGGGCTTGAGCCGCCGGGCAAGGTCGAGGGCGGCGACACCGTCGGCTGCCTCGCCGATCACCGTGAGCTCCGGGTGGCTGTCGAGGATGAGCCGGAAGGCGTCACGGACCTCTGCCTGGTCGTCGGCCAGGACGATGCGTGCGGACGTCACCCGTGCTCCCCTCGTCACCGGACAGCCTTACGGTCAACGATCCCAGTCTGAACCCGGTCGAGGAAGGTGTTGATCACCGACAGCAGGGTTCCTGGTTGCTCTTCGGCGATGCTGTGCCCGGCATCCGTGACGTTGACGAGTCGTGCGGAGAGCTCCTCGGCGTAGGTGCGGGCGATGTTCGCCTCGATGTAGTCGCACCGGCCGCGGATGACGAGTACGGGGAGCGTGGCGAGCCCTTCGACCTGCGTGGGATTCACGCCTGTGCCGTCGGGGTGGAGCTGCGGCACCTGGGCGGCGTAGTAGCCGAGGGCCTCCGGCGGCTGGTGTCGGGTGTGCTCGCACGTCAGTCCCAGCTGCGCCAGGCGGTACAGACGGGCGAAGCGGCGCTCCATCTCTTGGTCTCCGGCGAACCACTGTGCGGTGTCGGGGTCGACGGCGGTCAGGGCGTAGATGAAGAAGTTGCGCGGTTCGAGGGCTTCGGCATACAGCCGTGCGCGGTCGCCGGGACCGAGCCGGTCCTGCGGGGCAACTGCGGGCCAGGACCGGCCGCGCCAGGGGAAGGGGCCTGGCGAGGTGAGCACCAGCCCGGCCGTCTTGCCGGGGTTCTGTGCTGCGTAGGTGAGGGCGATCAGGGTTCCCCAGGAGTGGCCCAGGAGCACCGGCTCGCTGTCCGTCGTCGCAGCAACCACTGCGGCCAGGTCGTCAACGGCCCGCTGGAGCGTGTACGCCGACGCCTTTTCCAGCCGCGACGATCCACCGACGCCGACCTGGTCGTAGCTGACGACGGTGCGGGTATCGGCGAGGCGCGCCATAGCGTCCTCCTCGGCTCGGCTGAGCGGCACTCCCGGGCCACCGTGGACCAGGACCACAGGCGCGTCGGTAGGTCGTGCCGGCCCGTATCTCCTCACGGCGATCTCCTCGCCGTCCCGCAGCTGGACCAGCTGACTGCCCGGCATGGTCGGCGTTGGACCGGAACAGCATGGGCGAAGGTAGGTGACCCCGGACAGCAACCCAGCGACGACCGCGGGAACGATCCACCGCACCCAGAAGGTCGCGCTGCGTCGGCGGCGTCGAAGGTGCGCCCACCCCGCGGACGCTGCCACCAGCACCGCGAACGAGCCGCCCAACGCCAGCGCGGGAGGGACGTTCGCGGCGACCATGAGCAGGATCGACGCCGCCTGCAGGAACGACAACACGACGGCTACCGCAGCCGTCCGAGCGGCGGCTGCTGCGATCGGGAGTGCGGCGTCGCCGCTTGGGAATCTCCACCAGCCCATGGCGCTCTCCTCGGGGGCGACGGGATTCACCCGCCGAGCGTGGCGACGGTGTCGGCGATTGCGGCAGGCGCCTGCTCGGAACGGACGAGCCGCCGTAGCCGCTGAGCGTTCGCAGCGTAGGCGGGCTCGCGTACGGCTGCCTGCAGCGCCTCGGCCAGGGTGGTTCCGCTGAGCCGATGCTCTCCGAGTGGCCGGGTCGCCGCGCCGAGACGGTGCACCCGCCCTGCCCAGAAGTGCTGGTCGAGCGCGATGGGCACGGGCACAGACGGAATGCCCGCGTGCAGGGCGGCGGCGGTGGTGCCCGCGCCTGCGTGGTGGACGGCCGCGGCCGTTCGGGGTAGCAGCCAGGAGTGCGGAACGTCACCGACAGCGAGCACGTCGTCTCCGTCGAGCCCGAAGTCCCCCCAGCCGCGGTGCACCACTGCCCGCAGGCCTGCCTTGTCGAGTGCCTGCCGGACAACCCGCGCGAGCTGACGGCGGGGGAGTGGGGTGGCGGTGCTGCCGAAGCCGACGTAGACCGGTGTGGGCCCGTCGGCGAGGAAACGGGTCAGGTCCTGCGGAGGATGCCAGCCCGGCGGTTCGGGTGCAGACAGGTAGCCCAGGATGCCGATGCTGTCACGCCAGTCCGGTGGCCGCGGTACGACGTAACGGCTGAAGGCGCACGCGACGGGAAACCGGTCCTCCTCGAGCAGGCGAACGTGCTCCCCGGCCGACACAGGAGCGAGTCCGTGGAAGCCACGGAGCCGGTTGATGGCATCGAGGAACGGGCCGACCATCTGACGCTGGGCCAGGACACCCAGCCGCCTGTTGAGGCTCCCCGGCAACCGCCTGGTGGTCAGGGCCGGCGGCGGCCAGGCTCTGGTCGGTTCCAGGGGTTGGAGGTGGACGCTCATGCTGGGGATCCCGCGCGCGAGAGCGCTGTGATGACCCGGCCAGGCCAGCGGTGACAGGATCAGCACGTCGGCGTCGTCGGCCGCGCGGTCGATCCCTTCGCAGAGCGACGACACCCATGGGGCAAAGGCCTCTGAGACGGTCCTCGCAGCCGTGGCTCCTCCGCGACGCATCGCCACCGCACGGTCCTCGGTCATCAGCTCGCGCGGATCCATGGGCAGCGGGCGGAACTCGAGCCCGTAGGAGGTGACGAGCCCGAGGAAGCACTCGTGGGTGGCGACGCTGACCTGGTGGCCGCGACGGCGCAGCTCCTGGCCGAGTGCCACGAACGGCAAGACGTCGCCATGGCTTCCGATGGCGACCGCAGCAATGCGTCTTCCGGTAGTCACCTTCCACAGGATGAACCATCCCCTCGCCCACGGGATCTGCCGTTCGGCGGATGCCTTCGTCCCAGCGCCGGAACGATGCTCGTCGAGTGAGCTCGAAGGCACGGGACTGGACCGAACGTCGGGGTGCGCTGTCGGCCGGCCTCGCGGTCGGTTCCCTGATCTACCTCGCCGCTGGTGCTTTCTGGTCCTTCAGCAGCGCCGGCTTCCCGTTCGGCCCCGAGAAGGACCCGCTGGGTGAGAACCAGTCGATCCTGGGGACGGGATCATGCGACCGCGGCTCCCTACGTGATGGCGCTCGGCGCTGTCGGCCTCCTCACCGCCGTCGCCCTTCCCGGCGAACAGTCGTCTCGGCGCGCCCACCTGGTCACCGTCCTGGCACCTTCACAAGGCGTCCTCTACGCGATGGTCCTGCCCGACGGCCGGCCGCTCGTAGCCGCAGCGCACGTTCCCGTCCTGCTCGCCGGCAAGCTTCTCGGCTGGCCTCCGGGCGTCCCATCGGCAGCCAGCTGCCGTGGCCGGTGGTCCACCAGCTGATCCTGATGCTGCGCGGCGCCGGGTGGTTGACCGCCGCGCTGCTGCATGCCCGGGTCTCGCGCGACGCCTGTGTGCGGTGCGGGCGTTCCGACGTCGTGCAACGCTGGGCAGATCCCGCGGCTGCGCTGCCTTGGGTCGATGGGCAGTCGCCGTGGCCATGGCTGCACCGGTGTCGTACGCGAGCTCGCGGCCGGCCTGGGTGCTCGACATCCCGTACGGCGTCACGCGTGAGGGCTGGTCGACATGCGAGAAGACGAGCCGACGATCTTCGTGGCAGGCGCCATGATGGCGCTCCTCGGACTCGCCGGTGCAACGCTGACGATCGGGCTGGTGGCCCCATGGGGGGAGCACTGGCCCCGGTGGATCCCCTACCTGCGGGGCCGGCGCATTCCGCCGCCCGTGGTGATCGTGCCCAGCATGGGCGTGGCCGCCCTCCTGGTCAGCGCTGGAAAGGGCTGGTACGTTTCTGCGGCCCTCGGCCGCCTTCCGGAGGAGCTCTTCGGTCCGAACTGGGCCACCGTCGTCTTCGGCGCGACCCTCCCGATCTGGGCCATCGCCCTGGGCGCTGCCGGCTACGCGTACTGGCTTCGTCGCCGCGGCGTCTGCAGCAGGTGCGGCCGCGGCCGTCCGGACACCGCCAACTCGACCTGCGGAGCGCTACTCGACTGAGGGCCTGGTCCGCAGAGGCAGGCTGGTGCCGACCCGCCAGCCTGTCTCCGCAGCGCATGCCGACAGTGTTCCGCCAAGCGCCTCCACGCGACCCTGGGCGTTGCGAAGGCCACTTCCTCCTCGGGAGCGGCGTCCCGATCCGGTTCGCCGTCCGTCGTCCCGCACCATCAACGTCGCCGAGTCGGGCGTGATCACCAGATCGATCGTGACCTGGCCGGCTGTGGGGGCGTGGCGCCGGACATTGGTCAGTGCCTCGACGCATACCCGGTACAGGGTCTCGCTCACCTCGCGTGGGAGCCCGTCGAGGACGCCGTCGACGCTGAGACGGACCTCGCGGTGGTCGGTGTCTGCGAAGTTCGCCACCAGCCCGTCCAGCTCCTCGAGACCGGGGTGGTGCAACCGCGCTCCGGCGTCGGGGTCCTCGTGCCTGAGGAGCTCCAAGGCGCGGTCCATCGAGGACATCGCCCGCTGACCGGACTCCTCGATGCGGCGGAGCGCGTCTCGCAGGCGGTCGGGATCGCCGCCTGCGGCGTACCGAGCCGCCTGTGCCTGCGCGATCATCGCGGTGACGTCGTGAGCTACGTAGTCGTGCATGTCCCGCTCGAGCGCCCGCCGCTGCTCCGCCCTCGCGCTGGCCACAGAGTTACGCAGTCGTCTGGCTGTGAGCCTTGGGTAGCCACCCACCACGACCGCGATGAGCGACGGGATCGACCACAGCGCGCTGCCACCGATCAGTGCACCGAGGTCCCGGTCAGGCAGGAAGCGGAGGATCCAGCTGACCTGGCCCACGGCGGTCAGCAGTCCGCAGACCCAGACCTTCGGCGATGGCAGCCATCGGACGGTTGCGGCGAGCAAGACGAACAGCATCGCGGTCTCGGCAAGCCCGTACAGACCATCACGGGTCGTCAGCTCCAGCTCGAGAGACAGGACAGTCGCGGTGGTGCCGAGCGAGACCAGGCCCGGCAGTCCGCAGACCCACGTGACCCTGCTGCCAGGCGCCGGCCGGCCAACGGCCAGCCCCACGATGCAAGCGCCGGCCACTGCGGGCGGGAAGGCTGCAGCCAAGCTCGTCGCCGCGTCGACGGACAGCAGGAGGAAGAAGGTACCGACGCCCGCGGCCAGGCCCATCCATCCGCGCCTTGACACAGCCGGATCCTACGCCGCTCGGCGTGTCGCTGCGCCGACTCGACCGTCGACAGGAATGTCATCGCTCAGGACGATGGGCAGCTGGGCGCCTCGTGCCTGCGCCGCCGCCATGCTGCACCGGTCCAGTACGTCGAGGCTGGCCACCACCGCACCGGATAGGGCAGCAGCGTCGAGACCGACCACGGTCGCCTCGATTCCTGGCGGCACCACAACCGGCTCGTCGTCCAGGACCTGCGAGAGGCCGTGCCATGGGTACGCCGCGCCGGCGGCGGCCCACAGCATCCACATATGGTCCCGTGCCTCGTGTAGCCGGTCATGGGCCTCCCACAGCGAGCCGCGTCGCAGGTACTTGTCCGCGTCGAGCAGGGCGCGCCAACCCAGGAATGACCAGTTCCGAATCTGTTCAGCGCTGACGTCGCGTGCCGAGGGTTCGCCCGTCCTGGGTGGTCGGTCGGCCGACCAGTAGAGCGCCCACGAAGTCCGGTGCGGCGTCCCCCCGCCGTACCTCCTCCTCCGCCACCACGGCCAGGTCGAGCTGCAACCGGTCGGCGAACTGGACGAAGACGCGGCGGATGAGAAACTCGCCGTTGTCCGTCCGACTCCTGGCGCAGAACGTCGATCACGCGGCCGAGCCGGGGCAGGAGCGCAATGACAGCTTCCTCGACCGCTCGCACTTGCTCGGCGCCGGCGGAACCCCGCGGCGCGTGGACCCCGATGGCAGCGTCCACATCAGACAGATGGTCACCGACACCGCGACCGATCGAGCAACCCACGGAGAGCGACGACATCGAGGGCGAGGCCTCGCAGTGATCGAGCAACGCCGCGATCGCCTCCTGCTGGCGCCTGAGCTCCGGACCCAGGGAGGAGAGCCACGCACGGTCACTCGGCATGTGCCACTCCTTGTCATGGGTGCGTCCGGCCGGCCCTGCTTAGGGGGACGAGGAGACGCCAGGCGCCTGGAATCGTACGCGATGCCGCTTGCCCCGAGATCGCGTTGTCGCGGCGACGGCGCCGACCCAGTCCTGGCGCCACAGCCCGACCGGCCTCGACGAATCGAGACGTGCGCGAAGTCTCGTCCGTCCGGACGTCAGGCGTCGATCCGCCGAACGGCATACGTCCGGCTGCGTACCAGAAGAGTCGCTCCACGTACGACGGCCAAAGCCCGCGAGCCGCGAAAGATCCTCGGTGAACAGCGTCGTCTCGAGGAGGACAGCAATGGTCATGACAAAGGCCCTCACCGCATCGAGGGCACGAACGTCCGCCGCGGCCGGCCTGGGCCTGGCAGCGGTGGGGATCGCCGCCCAGATCGCGGGGGGAGCCGACTACCCGCCTGTGCCCCCCGGACTGGTGATCCTGTCCGTCGCCGCTGGGCTGATGCTGCTGACCCGTCATCGGTGGCCACTCGTCGTGGCCACCGCAGCTGCGGTCTTCATCAGCGTGGGTGCGGTCGCCGCACCGAACCTGCGCGAGCAGCTCACCGACCTCGACGAGCCGCTCGTCTTCGCCGGCAGCGGGGTGCAGGTCGTCGGACTCCTCACGGCGCTCATCTTCTCCGCCGCCTCCCTTCGCGAGGTGTTCTCAGGCGGCGGGCGTTACGAGGACCAGATCGAACCAGTGAAGGAGTGATCGAGTTGTCGACCAAGAAAATGCATCTGAAGGCCGTGCTCGCCGCGGCGTCGGTGCTCCTCGCCACGGCGGCGCCGAGTGCCGCCGAGAGCAGCGGACGGAGCGGAGGGGGAGCAGGGGAGGACTGGTCCGCGTCCTGGGCGACCGCACCGCAGTACCCCTGGACCGGGTTCGGCCAGACCCCGAACTGGTCGCTCGAGGGGTTCGAGGATCATTCGGTCCGCCAGGTGGTCCGTCTCAGCTCCGGCGGCGCACGAGCCAGGATCCGGCTTTCGAACCGGCACGGCACACAACCGCTCCGGATCGCAGGAGCGACGATCGCGAAGGCGGCAGAGGGTCCTTCCATCGTGGCGGGCTCGGCGAGGCCCCTGAAGTTCGACGGGCGTCCGTCGACAACGATCCCCGCTGGTGATGAGACCCGGTCGGATCCGGTCGACTTCGCTAGCTCCCCTCTCGACGAGGTGACGGTGACGCTCTACCTCGAGGCGGCCACGGGCCCGGCGACGTACCACAACGCCGCGCAGACGACGACCTACCGCGCACCGGGGGACCATCGCTTCGACCGCGGTGGCGACGCATACGCCGAGCGCAGCGAGTCGTGGTACTACCTGACCGGGGTCGAGGTGCTGGGCAGGTTCGATGCGGGCGCGGGCACGGTCGTCGCCTTCGGTGACTCGCTCACCGACGGATACGGCATGGCGGTCGGTGTCGACAACCGGTACCCCGACGAGCTCGCAGAGCTGTACGTGGAGGCGGGGCAACCCACCGCGGTGGCCAACCTGGGAATCAACGGCAACAAGCTCCGGGTCAGCTCGCCATGCTTCGGCCCGAGCGGGGTCGACAGGTTCCACATCGACGCGCTCGATCAGCCGGCGGTCCGGGCCGTCGTCGTCTCCATCGGCCTGAACGACATCGGCTCCGGCGGATGGACGGGCACCACGTGCGGCGCCAACCCCGTGGTGACCGCAGCGGACGTCATCAACGGCCACCGCCGGCTCATTCGTCTCGCCCGCGACAGGGGGCTGAAGGTCATCGGCGCGACGCTGACGCCGATGAAGGGCAGCGACTACTTCTCTTCGGAGAAGGAGGACGTGCGCGACGCGGTGAACGCATGGATCCGCACCAGTGGCGAGTACGACGCGGTCGCCGACTTCGAACGGGCGCTGGCGAGCCCTGACGACCGGGATGCGTTGAACCCGGCCTACGACCACGGTGACCATCTTCACCCCAACGACGCCGGTCGGCGGGTGCTGGCCGAGACCGTGCTCGCGGCGCTCGAAGGAGCGTGACCCATGAACATGGTGGAAACGTCCGGACTGACCAAGCGCTACGGACACACGCCGGCCGTGGACACCCTCGACCTGACCGTGCAACGCGGAGAGGTCTACGGCTTCCTCGGCCCCAACGGCGCCGGGAAGACCACCACCTTGCGCATGCTGCTGGGACTCGTCAGGCCGACTTCCGGGTCGGTGCTGCTCAACGGGAGGTCACCCACCGATCCCGGCTCTCTCAAAGGCGTGGGAGCCCTCATCGAAGGGCCGGCGTTCTACCCGTACATCTCAGGCAGACGGAACCTGGAGATCCTCGCCCGGCATGCCGGGCGTAACCGCAAGGCGGTGTCGCACGCGCTGGAGCTGGTTCGGCTCGCTGAGAGGGCGGACGAACGCTACGACCGGTACTCGCTCGGCATGAAGCAGCGGCTCGGACTGGCTGCCGCGTTGCTCAAGGACCCGGAGCTGCTGGTGCTGGACGAGCCGACCAACGGCCTCGACCCAGCGGGCATGGCCGAGATCCGCAACCTGGTCGCAGCTCTGAAGGTCAGGGGCGTGACGGTGCTCCTGTCCAGCCACATCCTGGCCGAGGTCCAGCAGATGTGCGACCGGGTCGGTGTCATGTCGGACGGCGTCCTGAAGGCGGAGGCCTCCGTCGCGGAACTGCGCGGCGCGGGAGCCGTCGAGATTGCCGCCCACCCGCTTGACCGGGCGGTGTCCGTGGCACGTGCGCTGGTTCCGGAGGGTGTCTCCGTCGACGGAACGACGATTCGGCTCAACGTGCATCGTGGTGAGGCCGCGGAGATCAACGCCGCCCTGGTGAGGGCTGGTGTCGAGGTGCACGCGCTCAGCTGGCGAGAGCCCGAGCTGGAAGAGGTCTTCCTGGAACTCACCGGAGGGGTGGGCCGTGATGTCTGACATCCGCGCAGAGCTGGCGAAGCTTCTCCGTAGGCCCGCCTCATGGCTGCTCCTCGGCGTCGCGGTGACGCTCGGTCTGCTGTTCAACTACGTCGTGCCGTACCTCGGCTACGCCGGGGGTGTCGGAGCGATGCCCACCAGCGAGCGCGGTCTGCGCAACGCACTGCCCGAGAATCTCGTCGGCAACTCGGTCGCGGGCTCGCCGGTCTTCGTGGGGGCGCTGGCGCTGGTCCTCGGCGTGCTGGCCGTGGGAAGCGAGTACGCCTGGTCCACGTGGAAGACCGTGCTGAGCCAGGGGACGAGCCGCGTGCGCCTGTACGTCGCCAAGGTCGTCGCCGTAGTGACCGCGACTCTGGTCACCACCCTCTGCATCTTCGGGACCGGCGCCGCAGCGGCGATGTCCATCGCGACTGCCGAGGACATGCCCGTCGACTGGCCAGCACCGTCCGAGCTCGTGGTCGGCGTGGCCGGCGGTTGGCTCGTGACGTCGATGTGGGCGACGTTCGGTGTGCTCCTGGCGGTGCTGCTCCGATCGGTTGCGCTGCCGGTCGGGCTCGGACTGGTATGGGTCCTGGCCGTTCAGAACCTGGTTGCAACGCTCGCCGCGCCCCTGATCGACTGGGTAGCCGATCTTCAGCGGTACCTCCCGGGGCCGAACGCCGGCTCGCTCGTCGCCTCGCTGGGGGCGGGCGCGGATACCCCCGGCGTGGCCGAGATCGTGGAGGGGGGCCAGGCCGCGCTCGTGGTCGGGGGCTACACGGCCCTCTTCGTCGTTCTCGGAGGGTGGATGCTGGTGCGCAGAGACATCATGTAGAGGAGCGAGTCGATGCTTTCGTGGGGTCGCGCGACATGGGCCGACGTCGCGCTGGCCGGCGGGTTGGCCGCCGCTGGTCTCATCGGCGTAGGGCTCACGCACCTGCCGAGTGAGCGCGCCGTCGACGCCTTGGCCTTCGGTCTCGCCGTCGGGGCGGGGCTGGTGCTGGTGCTTCGCCGTCGGGAGCCTGTCGCGACAGCGCTCGTCGTCACCGCAGCGACGTCCGTCTACCTCTTTCTGGGCTACCCGTACAGTCCCATCCTGGTGTCGTTCTTCGTGGCCATGTACTCGCTCGCGCGCCACCGACCGCTCCGCCCAGCGCTGCTTGTCGCGTCGGCTGCGCTTGTCCTCTTGCTGTTGCACATCCTGGAGGGGAGCAGGCCCGGCGAGCTGTGGATCAGCGTCCTGCCGCGAACCGCCTGGGTCCTGCTACCCGTCGTGCTCGGTCTCGCGGTGCGCCAGAACGCCGAGGCAGCAGCACGGGCTCGCAACGAACTGGTGCGAGAGCAGGTCCACGACGAGCGGATGCGCATGGCGCACGAGGTACACGACGTGGTGGGACATGGCCTCGCCGCCATGAAGATGCAGGCGGACGTCGCGTTGCACGTCCTCCCCAAACGTCCCGAGCAGGCGGAGGTAGCACTGAGGGAGATCAGTCGTACCAGCGCGGCCGCGCTCGACGAGCTCCGCGCCACACTGTCCTCCTTCCGACACGCCAACGAGGGACGCGGACCTGTCGTCGGTCTGGCCAGTCTTCCCGACCTCCTGGCGCGTATGGCACACGCCGGCGTACACGTCCAGGTCCTCGAGCACGGCAAACGGCGGCCGGTCCCGGCGAACGCCGACCTGGTCGCGTACCGGGTCGTCCAGGAGTCCCTGACGAATGTCCTGCGGCACACCAGCGCCGGAACCGCAAAAGTCACGCTCACCTACGGCGACCACGCACTGCGGGTCGAGGTCTCCGACGACGGTGACCATGCCCAGACGCCGAGCACGCACAGAGGGTGGGGGATCGACGGCATGCGGGAACGAGTGCTCGCGGCCGGCGGTGAGTTCGCCGCAGGTCCGCGACCGGACGGCGGGTTCCTGGTCAGCGCAACGCTGCCGCTGGGAGGTGCCTCGTGATCAGGGTGGTGGTGGTCGACGACCAGGACGTCGTCCGGCTGGGACTGCGGACCTTGCTCGAGACCGAGGAGGACATGATGGTCGCAGCAGAGGCTGCCGACGGTCTCGCCGCCGTGGCGGCAGTCCGCGCGGCACGACCCGATGTCGTGCTGATGGATGTCCGGATGCCCGGAATCGACGGCATCGAAGCGACCCGCCGCATCGCCGCCGACCCTGACCTGGCAGCTACGCGCGTCATCGTGCTGACCACCTTCGAGCTCGACGACTACGTCTTCGACTCGCTTCGGTTCGGCGCGAGCGGCTTCCTGCTCAAGGACACCAGCCCGGGGAACCTTCTGCAGGCCATTCGCGTCGTCGCGGCGGGCGACGCGCTGCTCTCACCGTCCGTCACCCGCCGAGTCGTGAAGGAGTTCGCACGCCGCTCCACGCGGCCGCTTCGCCCGCATCCGCGGCTGGCCAGTCTCACCGCCCGAGAGCGCGAGACTGTCGCTCTGGTCGCCGAGGGTCTCAACAACGAGGAGATAGCCGAGCGGCTGGTGGTGAGTCCGGCGACGGCGCGCACCCACGTCTCACGCGCGATGGTCAAGCTGTCGGCGCGTGACCGCGCCCAGCTGGTCGTCTTCGCCTACCAGTCCGGCCTTGTCGGGTAGCCACGGCATCGCGCGACCCCTTCGACCGCATCGATCGGGAGCACGCAGGAGTCGGTACTCGCGGCGTCCGCTCCACGCGCGGTGCGCGGAGCAGCGTGCCCTCAACCAGCACGGCGCTGGTGGAAGATGCGGCTGTTGACCAGGCCGGTGGCGACCAGTTGCCCCTCGGCGTCGCGGACTTCGACTGACGTCTGCGTCTGCGTGCGGGTGCGCTCCGTGACCTCTGCAGTCGCCTCCAGGTGGGAGCCGACGGCAGGCCGGAGGTAGGCGATGGACAGGTCGGCGGTGACGCCTCCTGTGGCCTCGTCCTGCTCCCGGATGCCCGAGGCGGACGCCGCGGCTCCGGCCACGTCCACAACCGTTGCGATCACACCGCCGTGGACGGTGTTGCCGACCGTGGTGAGTCCGGAGTCGAACGGCAGCCTCAGCCGCACGTGATCCACTTCTGCATGGAGGAGCTCGAGCCCCAGCGTCTTGGCCACCGGGGAGCTGAGAAGCACTCCGTCGATCCACATCATCGCAACCTGGTCCATGTCGATCCGCCTTTCGTTGTGCAGGGTCATCAGGGCTGAACTGTGCGCCGCGCCGCGTCCCCCCGCAATGACCTGGCAGGTAGGGGCGGACTGGGCGTCCGGCTGCTGTTCTCCATCCAGCCAACCTGGCCCTGCCCTCGGCGTCACTCTCCCGAACGGCAGACCCGTGACCCGGCTGCCTGTTCGGCGCTCCCACGGCTGCCTCGTACGTCGTGGTTTAGTCGTTGATGGCCTCGATGCTCAGTCGTCTGAGCTCTTCGAGGTGGTCCCGCATGTCTTGGAGCACCTCGGAGGAGTGCGCCTCCTCCGGTGAGCAGATCCGGCACCGGCTCTCCCGGGCCGGGAACCGGCGGATGAACCACGTCATCCACATCGCCGCGATCGTGCAGATCCGCCACGACACTCCAGGCCGCACCTACTACCGGCGCAAGCTGGCCGAGTCCAAGACCCCGATGGAGGCGCTGCGCTGCCTCAAACGCCGGATCTCCGACGCGATCTACCGCCAGCTCGTCGCCGACGTCGGCCTCGCCGACCAGACAGCCGCGGGCGCTGCCGCACCTGACGCTGAGGCGGGTCCGGGAGGGCACTCGGGGGCGTCTTCGCGATCCAGCGCGGCCGACCTGTCCACCCCGGTCATCGGCTCTTCGGAACAGCCACTTCCCGGACCCGCAACACCGACGCTACCCCCGCCCGAACCCGCTGCGAACCCCCACGCGGGCTCGGCTCCCCGGCCCCCGCGCCGACGCCTCGGAGCCGTCAAGGTGCAGCGCCCCACCGGACGAACGACCTTGACGGCGACAAGCGCCGGCGCACACTCCAGAAAGCCGAAACCGCGCTCTTGACACAGAGGGGAACCAGTTCCGGACGTTTCTCAGGGAAGATGGACGCGTGCTCAGCCAAGAGAGACAGTCTCTCGCCCCTCGTTGGCAGCGACACATCGATCGACCCTTTCCTCCGCGACTGCGCGGACAAGAAGTCGAGGGCGTCGACATGGTGATGCTGGGCGCAGACATCGCGGGCTGCGTGGACACGTGGCTCAACTCTTCGACGCATCTCGACACGAGCAGGATGGGTTTGCTCCGCGACTGTCTGGATGACCTGGACAGAGTGCTGCCACAACTCACCGACCCCGAAGAGGCCGACTACTACGCCGGCCTTCGAGACCTCACGGTCAGCGTGCTCTCTGCCCAGAAGACGCGTCCGTCACGCTGACCGCCTGGCGCGGTGGTCGTCCTGGGCATGACCCGCGCGGATCGCGGCATGTGCGGATGGCCGCAGCGCACGCCATCTGCGGCAATCGAGCTCGTTCTCGACGTCTCAGCGAGCGGTGGTAGAGGACTCCCGAAGTGGTCCACGCCTGTGTGTCCGCATCACCAGGCGTCGCCAGGGCGATCCTCGCAGGTCACTGCGACGGACAGTCCTGGGACCACGGAGCGATCGAGACGGAGGATCATGAGCCCGCCATGCTCGTCGTCAGGGATGACGCTGCTGGCAGTCTGGGTATACGACAGCCCACGCCAGCGCTCCCAGCCGAGCAGCTCGTAGAAGCCGGGCGCGCGTCCAGTCGAGAGCAGCGCAACTGGCCACCGCAGGGAGATCTCGGCGTGGAGCGCCTGCATCGCCCGTCGACCTATGCCTCCGCCCTGGTGCTCGGGATCCGCAGCCACTGCTTCGACGTAACCGACAGTGCGCCATGGCTCGTCGCCGAACTTGATCCGTCGAGGTACGGCGCTGGCATGGCCGATCAGACGGTCGGAGCTAAGAACGAGCACGTGCCCACCACCGTAGGCGTGGTCGGCGTCTTCGTCGCTGAAGCGGTCGCCGAAAGCCCGATGCCAGAGATTGCGCAGGGCCACCCGAGTCGCGCCGTCGATCTGTTCACTTTCGACTACAACGACGTCCACTGGGCCAATGTAGGCGTTCAGAGCGCGCCGGGTGACCCGGAACCGCGTGATGGTTTGTAATGCCCTCTCCGCGGCAGATGCGGACGTGTGAGCCCGTTCAACGCAGCGACCCGTTGCTCATCGCAAGGAGCACGAGGGCCGACTGCGCCAGCGCCGTGACGCGCCTTTGAGCCCATGACGGGCGAGGAGCGCCGGCCTCCGGCGCGGATCCTCGGCCTACACCGGGCACCTAACCAGCTACGGGACCGTTCGTGCCACCTCTTGGCTCCTCATGGGAGCGCAGGCGTTCGGGATCGTAGGACTCTGACACAGCCAGGCCGAGGGCTCGCAGATGCTCGGGCGTGGGGAGGGCGTCATCGAAGATGCCGAACGGTCGGCCGTCCTCTTTCCACAGGCTGTCCACCTCGTCACTGCGCATGAGCACCACCACCTCGTCCTCGTCGAGGCCGGTGTGGCGGCAGAAGTCCTCGATGCGCAGCACCCCGCGGCTCGGGAGAAGGGGACTGGGGTCTGCTGTGTGGTCCACGGTGTGAGCATCCCATCGCGATGGAGAGTCGGTTGACGCATTGCGCTTCACGCCACGTCATCCGGTACACGTAGGCGTCCCGATCGTCCGCCCGTCGCACCTTGGCCCAGGAGGTGTAGCGCCGCACCAAGGTCGTCTGCGCGCGTTCGTCGGCTTCGTCCAGCGAGCAGCCGAGGACGATGGCGGAGTGTCACTCACCGGGTCGGCTACCGGGTCCGCTGCGCCCAATGCCGCCGAGGATCTGAGTATCGGGACGGATGCTCGCTCCGCGGTGTACGGAGACGATGGAAAGCACCAGCACCACCGTCGCAGCCCAAGAGGACCACAGGAACATGACCACGAGCAGCCACAGCCCGGCGTCGCCATCTTATGTGCTGCGTCGGATTGGGCGCGGTGCCCGGCGGATCAGCCGCGGCCTCGGCCTGCGGCTGCAGCCGCGCCCTGCCTGGGAAAGGGCCCTCACCGGTGTGGTCGGTCTCGGGTACCTGGTGGTCGCGTTCTTCGCGCTCGGCTTTTTCGACGTGCCGTCCGGGTTCCACGGCTGGCTGCCGACCGCGCTCGGCTACACCCCCGGCCTGCTGTTGCTCACTCTCGGACTCGGGATCGGACGCTGGCCTGTCGCAGTGGCCTGGGCCGCCGGGTCAGCCCTTGCGATGGGGTCGTGGGCTTACTACATGGCCGCCCCGATCCACGAACGGATCGAAGCCGAGGCCATGGAGGTTGGCACCCCGGCGGGGTGGACGGTGGTGGAGGACGGTGCGTGGACCGGGAACACCTGGGGACTGTGGAATGACTGGCCGGAGGTCACCTACACCTACGCCACTGGCGATTCTGCGCGGGTGGCCGCCGAGGAGTATGTCGCGCTGTTGGAAGCCGACGGGTGGGAGCGGAACCTTGGGTACCGGGTCGATCCGTCGCCGGGCACGGTGGCCCAGGCGTGGGAGAAGGGCCGCTGGAACGTTCAGATCCGGGTCGCCGGACCGGGCTCGGAGCCCCGCCAGATCGGCACGCTCGTGCCCGCCGCGCTGACGAAGGTGGACTTGTACTTCAACGGACAACGCTGAACCACCCACGTCAGGAGCCATGGAACGCGTGACCACTACATGAGAACGCGCTGTCATCGGCATGAGAGTGAAACTCGATAGCCGCTTCGCGGCGGTATGACGCGGCGGCGCAACGCCGCTGTCCAGCCGTGCAGACACCTAGTTCCTCGGCCCGGAATTTCGGGGTGTCTGGCGCCGTCGCAGCGTCTCAACGCTCACTGCCCGTGCGCGACCGGGTCAGTATTGGATCGACTCGACCTCCTCGAAGATCTCGATGCGGGGGACGCCCTTGACGCCGGCTTCGCCCATGGCGCCCTTGAGGTCCGGATTGTCGCGGAACTGCAGTGCGGCATCTGCGGTGTCAAATCCGGCGATGCTGGTGACGTTGTTTGCCTTGTCCATGCGGCGGTTGATCCGGTGGAAGCGCGCGCCGCCACGCGCGGGTGGGATCTCGTCGAAGACCCTCTTCCACTGCTCGTAGTCCTC
>Ga0075331_1000048_pt1 | contig 21696 bp, 20 predicted proteins | sample MayberrySE_TuleA_FD_120090 | JGI IMG/M metagenome (GOLD analysis project Ga0075331, IMG submission 120090) | Natural and restored wetland microbial communities from the San Francisco Bay, California, USA, that impact long-term carbon... | ecosystem: Environmental > Terrestrial > Soil > Wetlands ... | reverse complement strand
CTGTCCACCGATCACCGCTCCTGCGGCGATCAGTCCTGCCACCGCCCAGTCGACCTCGGCCACGATGATGAACAGCAGCGCCGCGACACCGTTGACGATCATCGCGAGCACGTTCTTGGCCGCGTTGACCCGCTGGATGGACTCGTCGAGGCCGAGCCCGAGGATGGCGATCAGCAGGACCCCCTGCGCCGCACCGAAGTAGCCGCCGTAGACGCCCACCGCGAGCACGAGCAGCCACACCCAGGCCGAGCCGTGCGACGGCGCGTCGTGCGGGCGGGCGACCCGCGCCGCGACCCACGGCTGGACGACCACCAGCGTGCAGCCGAGCAGGATCAGCCCCGGCACGATCGTCGCGAACGCCTCGGCGGGCAGCACGAGCAGCAGCAGCCCGCCGATGGCACCACCCAGGGCCGAGGCGATCCCCAGTCGCACCAGTCGGCCGCGCTGGCCAACCAGCTCGCGGCGGTAGCCCACCGCACCCGAGAGCGAGCCGGGGACCAGCCCGACCGTGTTCGACACGTTCGCCAGGACAGGCGGGTAGCCGAACGCGAGCAGGGTCGGAAACGTCACGAGAGTGCCTGATCCGACGACCGTGTTGATCGTGCCTGCGGCCATGCCCGCGGCGAGGATGGCGAGGCCCTCGAGCCACGTCATGGGGGCGTCACCGCTGCGGAGGTCCCTGCTCCCCCGCCCCACCGGAGGACTCGGGCCCGCTGGGGTCCGCCGACGACTCGTCGTCGGCGGGCGCTCCGAGCTGACCCGGGTCCGTGCCCTCCTGCTGGCCGATGCCCGACTTGGGACGCTTGCCCTGCGCAGCGGCCTCCGCCGAGGCGATCGCCTCGGCGACGGCGTCGTGCGCGCTGCTCAGGGACGATCGTGCGGTCTCGTCGGGACCGCCGACCAGGTCCTCCGGGGGCGCGCCGAGGTCGATACGCTCGCGCGGCCCGTCGCTCTCGGCCGGGATGCCCTGGATCGAGCCGATCGTGGAGCCGAGCCCCTCGAGTGCCTTGCCGATCTCGCTCGGCACGATCCACACCTTGTTGGCGTCGCCCTCGGCGATCTTCGGCAACATCTGCAAGTACTGGTAGGCGAGCAGCGACTGGTCCGGCGAACCGTCGTGGATGGCCTGGAAGACGGTCTGGATCGCCTGCCCCTCGCCCTGGGCCCGCAGGATCTGCGACTCGCGGTCGGCTTGCGCGCGCAGGATCTGCGACTCGCGGTCACCCTCCGCGTTGAGGATGGCCGACTGCTTGTTGCCCTCGGCGGTGAGGATGGCGGACTGCCGCTGTCCCTCGGCGGTGAGGATCACCGCGCGCTTGTCGCGGTCGGCCCGCATCTGCTTCTCCATCGAGTCCTTGATCGAGGGCGGCGGGTCGATGCCCTTCAGCTCGACCCGGTTGACCCGGATGCCCCACTTGCCGGTGGCCTCGTCGAGGACGCCCCGTAGCGCGCGGTTGATCTCCTCGCGGCTGGTCAGCGTCTGCTCGAGGTCCATGCCGCCGATGATGTTGCGGAGGGTGGTCATCGTGAGCTGCTCGATCGCCTGGATGTAGTTGGCGATCTCGTAGGTCGCCGCGACCGCGTCGGTGACCTGGAAGTAGATGACGGTGTCGATCGAGACCACGAGGTTGTCCTCGGTGATCACCGGCTGCGGCGGGAAGGAGACCACCTGCTCGCGCAGGTCGATGACGTAGCGCACCCGGTCGACGTACGGCGTGACGACGTTGAGACCGGCGGACAGCGTGGTGCGGTACTTGCCGAACCGCTCGACGATGCCGGCGCGTGCCTGCGGGATGATGCGCACGGCCTTCATCAACGTCACGACGACGAGCAGTGCCAGCAGTACCAGCACCACCAGGATTGCCGTGTTCATGTATGCCCCCTTGCGGCTGAGACGAGTGTTCGGTTGTGGTGGGTCAGAGGAGCTCGCCGGGACCGTCGGCGGGATAGACCATGGCGGTGGCGCCGCTGATCTCGAAGACGTCGACCGAGGCGCCGACCGGGATGGTGATGCTGTCGTCGAAGGGGCGCGCGGTCCAGATCTCGCCGGCGAGCTTGACCTGCCCCGTGTGCGCGGTGATCTCCTCGATCACGACGGCGCGGCGGCCCACCAGGGCGGCATGACCGGTCGTGAGCTCGGGACCGGAGTGCATGCGGCGCACGACCGACGGCCGGACGAAGATCAGGCTGGCCAGGGCGACGCCGACCGCGACGATGATCTGGGCGGGCAACGCACCGCCGAGCAGGTCGGTGACGGCACCCCCTACAGCACCGGCGGCGAGCATCAGGAGCACGAAGTCCAGGCTCAGCAGCTCCGCCACCGCCAGCAACGCCGCGGCGCCCATCCACGCGGCCCAGGCGTTGTCCCCCAACCAGTCCTGCATGTGCGAAGGGTAGCCGAACGTCCAAGCTCACGCGCTCCGGTGGGCAGGAACGCGCCGACGAGCGGTCCAGCGGCCGTCGTGGTGCTCCAGCTGCAGCGGCATCCCGAAGGTCTCTGACAGCCCCGCCTCGGTGAGTGTGGTCTCGATCGGCCCCGCGGCCACGACCTGACCGTCCCGCAGCATCATCACGTGGGTGAACCCGGGCGGGATCTCCTCCACGTGGTGCGACACCAGCACGGTAGCCGGTGCGTCGATGTCAACAGCGAGGAGCGCGAGCGTGCTCACCAGGTCCTCGCGCCCGCCGAGGTCCAGCCCGGCGGCCGGCTCGTCGAGGAGCAGCAGCTCGGGGTCCGTCATCAGGGCACGCGCGATCTGCACCCGCTTGCGTTCGCCCTCGGACAGGGTGCCGAAGGTGCGTTCGGCGAGCCGCGCCACCCCGACCTCGGTCATCAGCCGGTGCGCACGCTCGTGGTCGAGGCTGTCGTAGTGCTCCCGCCAACGCCCGAGAACGGCGTAGGAGGCCGAGACGACCACGTCGCGCACCGGCTCCGAACGCGGGATGCGCTCGGCCACCGCGGCGCTGGTCAGGCCGATCCGTGGGCGCAGGTCGAAGACGTCGGTGGTGCCGAGCACCTCCCCCAGCACACCGGCCACACCGCTCGTGGGGTGCAGCTGCGCGCCGAGCACCTGCAGCAGGGTGGTCTTGCCGGCGCCGTTGGGCCCCAGGACGATCCAGCGCTCGTCCTCCTCGACTGTCCAGCTGACGGTGTCGAGAAGCCTGTGCTGCCCCCGGACCACGGAGACCTCGGCCAGTTCGATCACGCCGGACATCGCGCTCCTGTCGACGGGGTGGGGGGTCGGTCGCAGACAGGCTACCGTTCCGGTCGTACGCTCCTTCGGGTGACAACCCCCGTCGCACTCGACCTGCCGTACTCGGCGCGGTTGGCGTGCTGGCTGCGTGCTCTCGCGGTCGATGGCACGAGCCCGGACGAGGCGCTGGCCGCCGTGGCCCGCGACGGTTCGGCCCACCACGTAGCCGGCCTCGACGACACCTCCGCACAGCCGCTGGCCCTGGTACTCGGCCGGTTGCGCGGCTCGGCGAGGGAAGGGGTGCACGTCGCCATGCCGGTGGCGGGCGACCCGGTCGGGCTCGCCGGGCCGAGCGGCTTCAACGTCGAGGCCCTGGAGGTGGGCGAGTGCGTCGTGCTCGGTGACGGCCGGGGCCCGGTCGTCGGACTCGTTCCGCACGCCACCGGGGCGGGCGTCGTCTGGCAGTCGCGGCCGGCGAACCCACCACCGCCCTACGACCCGGGCGAGGCCCGGCGCGGGCTGCACAGCGCCCTGTCCGCCACCGCTGATGCACTCGGCGAGCTCGACCTGGCGCGCTGGAGCCCGGAGGCGGCAGACCTGCTGCTGGACCTGCGCTCGAGCGTGCGGCTCGACCTGCCTCCCGGCACTCCCGCCGAGACCGCCGCGACGCTCGGCACCGCGCTGCGCTGCCAGGCCATCGTCGAGGTGGCGCTCGACAGCGCATCCGCGGCCGTCACCGCGGGCCAGTCGGACCGGCGGGAAGCCGCGTTGCGCCCGCTCGCGCGGGCGTCTCGCCTGGCGATGTCCGCCGCCTGCTCCTCACCCTGACAGCGCTAACGTGGGTGCGTGGTTGCCGCTGTGCCCGAATCGCCCGGAGCGTCCGACGCCCGGCCAACGTTGCTGGTCACCGTCGTGGGCAAGGACCGCCCCGGTCTGACGTCGGCGGTCTTCTCGGCGCTGTCGTCGTACGGCGTCGAGGTCCTCGACGTCGAGCAGGTCGTCCTGCGGCGCCGGCTCGTGCTCGGCGTCCTCGTCACGCGGCCACGTGACGTGAGCGGTGTCAGCCGCTCCCTGCAGGCGGTTGCCGCGGAGCTCGGACTCGACATCGACGTCGACCTGGGCACCGGTGACAACCGGCCACGCCGGGAGGGACGCAGCCATGTCACCGTTCTCGGCACCCCGCTGCGGCCGCCGGCGTTCGCCGCCATCGCCGGCCGGATCAGCGACATGGGGGCCAACATCGACCGGATCGTGCGGATGGCCCGCTACCCCGTGACGGCGATCGAGCTCGATGTCTCCGGCGCCGATCCGCAACGGCTGCGTACCACGCTCGCCGTCGAGGCCGCGAACCAGCGGATCGACGTGGCGGTGCAGCCGAGCGGCCTGCACCGCCACGGCCGCAGGCTCATCGTGATGGACGTCGACTCGACGCTGGTGCAGGGCGAGGTCATCGAGATGCTCGCCGAGCACGCCGGCACCGCCGACGAGGTCCGCGCCGTGACCGAGCGGGCGATGCGCGGCGAGCTCGACTTCGCGGAGTCCCTCGTGCAACGCGTCGCGACCCTCGAGGGCCTCGATGTCCATGCGCTCGACCGCGTCTATGACGACCTGACCCTCGCCCCGGGGGCGCGCACGTTGGTCCGCACCCTGCGCCGGCTCGGCTACCGCTTCGCGATCGTCTCCGGCGGCTTCAGCCACATCACCGACCGGATCGCCGGGGACCTGGGCATCCATCACGCCGCCGCCAACGTGCTCGAGATCGCCGACGGCCGGCTGACGGGGCACCTCGTCGGACCGGTGCTGGACCGTGCGGGCAAGGCCGACGCGCTGCGTCGGTTCGCGGCCGAGAGCGAGGTCGAGATCTCGCACACGGTCGCGATCGGCGACGGCGCCAACGATCTCGACATGCTGGCCGCCGCCGGGCTGGGCGTCGCCTTCAACGCCAAACCGGTCGTGCAGAAGGCGGCCGACACGGCGGTCAACGTGCCGTACCTCGACACGATCGCCTACCTGCTCGGGATCTCCCGCGAGGAGATCGAGGCGGTCGACGCCGAGTCGGGTCTGGTCACGCCGCACCCTCCTGTCTAACCCCTCGGCACATCGAGCGCGACGATCCGGAGCCGCCGGGCGTTGACGTCCTCCCACGGCACGGGTACGTCGAAGCTCGCCAGCGCCGCCGTCGGCAGCCCGTCGGCGACGGCCGCCTCCAGCGCAGCATCGGCATGGCCGTCGCTCAGGGCTGCCGCGGCGGTCGACATCGTCGGGTTGTGGCCGACCACGATCACCGAGCGGACGTCCGCGGCCACCGCCGCCACCAGCTCCACCACCGCGGGTGCGCCGCCGTCGTAGAGCGTGCGGTCGAACCATGCCTCCGGCGCTGCACGCAACCCGGCGCACAGCGACTCCCAGGTGTCGCGGGTGCGCTGAGCGGTCGAGACCAGCGCGAGCTCAGGGACCTCGCCACGCTCGGCGAGCAGGACGCCTGCGGCATGGGCGTCGCGCCGCCCGCGTGCCGACAACGGCCGCGCATGATCGGTGTCCGCGTGCTGCTCGGCCTTCGCGTGGCGCATCAGGATCAGTCGTTGCACGCTCGCCTCCTCACGAGATCAGTCTGGCCTTCAGCACGTTGGCACCGTCGGTCTGCACCAGCCAGGCAGCGGGCTGGAACGCAGGCTGACCCTCGGTGTCGACAGACGTGGGCACGAACGCCACCCGGACCCTGCCGGACTCCTCCGCGGCGAACTTGGCGCCCACCGGGTAGGTCGACAGCGGCAGCTCCTTGGCGTAGCGCTCGAGGTCGGGCGTGCTGGCCCACTCGCACTCGGGCTCGCACGCATAGTTCTCCCACCCCGGCGGGGTCGACACCAGCACGTAGTAGGAGCCCCCCGCGATCGCGTCCTCGGCCTCCCAGGTCACGTCGACCATCAGCATCTGGTCGGCGGGTGCGTCCTCCCGCAGGCTGTCGGGGACCGTGGGGCTCGAGGCCTCGACGTAGGCCACTCGCCCACTCGTGACGACGTACTCGACGGTGTGCGCACGGCCCTGGAACCACAGGTAGCCGACGAAGGCGATCACCACGGCGGCCACGACCAGCGGTGGTGCGAGATCGCGCCCGCGCATGCCAGCCACTCCTCGTACGGTCCGTCCGAGCTCGTCGCCGACGTCCCGGCGCTCCATGGCCGCATCCTAGGACCCGACGGCGCGAGGCTACCTCTAGGCTGCAGCCATGCCTGAGCCCGCTGGGTCCACTCCCGACACGGACCCCGTCCCCGCCGGCGGACCGCTCTTCGCCATCGGTGGCGCCGAGGACAAGGTCGGGCGGCGCACCGTGCTCTCCGCCTTCGTCGCGCACGCAGGCGGACCCGACGCGCGCATCGTCGTGGTTCCCACCGCCTCGTCGATCGGTCCGGAGATCATCGAGGTCTACGACGCCGTCTTCCGCCGGCTGGGCGCCGCCGAGGTGACCACGGCCGGCCCGTCGTCTCGCGCCGACGCCTACGACGCCTCCCTGGTCGAGGCGGTCGGCAAGGCGACCGGCGTGTTCATGACCGGGGGCAACCAGCTCAAGCTGTCGTCGATCATGGCGGGTACGCCGTTCGGCGACGCGATCCGGGCCGCGCACGCGCGCGGTGCGGTCGTCGGCGGTACCTCCGCCGGGGCCAGCATCCTGTCCTCGCACATGGTGGCGTTCGGCACCGGTGGCGCGACGCCGAAGCAGCGGATGACCCAGGCCGCGGCGGGGCTGGGGCTGCTGGAGACCTGTGTGGTCGACCAGCACTTCGTGCAGCGCAACCGCTACGGCCGGCTGCTCATGCTGGTCGCGCAGAGCCCACAGCTGCTGGGAGTCGGCGTCGACGAGGACACGGCGGCGGTGGTCACCGAGCGGCGGCTCCTCACCGTGCTCGGACGGGGGGCGGTCACGATCGTCGACGGCTCCCACGTAGTGTCCAACGCCGCGACCGCGAAACGCACCGACCCGCTGATGGTGTCCGGGGCGACGGTGCACGTGCTGCCGGCGGGCAGTGGCTTCGACCTGCAGACCCGCACGCTGGTGCACGGCCCCGAGCCGCGCCGGAGCAAGGCCCGCAACGACGACGGAAGGGACCTCTCGTGACCCAGGCAGCGACCGGACAGGTGCGCAAGTCGACGAGACCGGAGCCTGACCTCGCGATCCTCGAGACGCGCGTCTACCGCGGACCGAACCTGTGGTCCTACGACCGGGCGATCCACCTCGTGGTCGACCTCGGCTCGCTCGAGGACTGGCCGACCCACACCCTGCCCGGTTTCACCGACACGCTGCTGGAGCTGCTGCCCGGGCTGCGCGAGCACTCCTGCTCCCGCGGCCGCCGCGGCGGGTTCGTCGAGCGGCTCGTCGAGGGCACCTGGCTGGGCCATGTGACCGAGCACGTGGCGCTGCAGCTGCAGCAGGTCGTCGGGCACGACATGCGCCGGGGCAAGACCCGCCAGGTCAAGGGCGAGCGAGGCCGCTACAACATCATCTACGGCTATGCCGACGAGCAGGTGGGACTGGCCGCCGCGCGGCTCGCGGTCCGGCTGGTGAACCACCTGGTGAGCGCCGATCCCGACTTCGACTTCGACGAGGAGCTCGAGCGGTTCATCGTGCGAGCGGAGCGCACGGCCTTCGGCCCGTCGACGCAGGCGATCATCGACGAGGCCGTGTCACGGGACATCCCGTGGATCCGGCTCAACCAGCACTCCCTGGTCCAGCTCGGGCAGGGCGTCCACCAGCGGCGCATCCGGGCGACGATGACGTCCAACACCTCCTCCATCGCCGTCGACGTGGCCTCCGACAAGGAGCTGACGACCAGGCTGCTCTCGGCTGCCGGGTTGCCGGTGCCACGCTCGGAGTCCGTGCGTACGGCGGACCAGGCCGCAGCCGTCGCCAACCGGATCGGCTACCCCGTCGTCTGCAAGCCGCTCGACGGCAACCACGGCCGCGGCGTCTGCCTCGACCTCCGCGACGAGGTCGCGGTGCGTGAGGCGTTCCCGGTCGCCCGCGAGCAGTCGCGGCGGGGATGGGTGGTCGTCGAGAGCTTCGTGACCGGTCGCGACTACCGCTGCCTGATCATCGACGGCCGTCTGCAGGCGGTGGCGGAGCGGGTTCCGGCCCATGTCGTCGGAGACGGGCGGCACACCGTGCGCGACCTGGTCGACCTGACCAATGCCGACCCACGTCGCGGAGTCGGCCACGAGAAGGTACTGACCCGGCTCAAGGTGGACGAGGCTGCCGTCGAGCTGGTCCGCAGCCAGGGCTTCGAGCTCGACGACGTGCCGCCCGAGGGCACGACGGTCAAGCTCACCCTGACCGGCAACATGTCCACCGGTGGGATCGCCATCGACCGCACCTTCGAGGCGCACCCGGAGAACGTCGAGATCGCCGAGGAGGCCGCCCAGGTCATCGGGCTCGACATCGCCGGGATCGACTTCATCTGTCCCGACATCACCGAGCCCGTCCGCGAGGCCGGTGGCGCGATCTGCGAGGTCAACGCCGCACCTGGCTTCCGGATGCACACCAACCCGACGATCGGCGACCCGCAGTTCATCGCCAAGCCGGTGGTCGACATGCTGTTCCCGTCCGGTGCGTCGAGCCGGATCCCGATCGTCGCGGTCACCGGCACCAACGGCAAGACGACGACGTCCCGGATGATCTCCCACATCTTCAAGGGCATGGGGCGCAAGGTCGGCATGACCTCCACCGACGGGGTGGTGATCGACGAGCGGCTCGTCATCCGTTCCGACGCCTCAGGTCCGAAGTCCGCGCGGATGGTCCTGCAGAACCCGCGTGTCGACTTCGCCGTCTTCGAGGTCGCCCGCGGCGGCATCCTGCGTGAGGGTCTGGGCTACGAGCGCAATGACGTGGCGGTGGTGCTCAACGTCCAGCCCGACCACCTCGGCCTGCGCGGGATCGACACCGTGGAGCGGCTGGCCGACGTGAAGGCCGTCACGGTGGAGGCGGTGCCTCGCACCGGGGCCGCCGTCCTCAACGCCGACGACCCGTTGGTGCGCGCCATGCGCCGGCGCTGCTCGGGCGAGGTCGTGTGGTTCAGCATGGAGCCCGCCGGTACGGAGGTGCGTGACTTCATCGACGCCCACTGCCGCCGAGGTGGCAAGGCGATCGTGATCGACCACGGCGAGCGCGGCGAGATGATCGTGGTCAAGCACGGGCGTCGCGAGATGCAGCTGGCCTGGACCCACCTGCTCCCGGCGACGTTCAACGGCCGGGCGAAGATGAACGTGCAGAACTCCCTGGCCGCCGCGGCGGCGGCGTTCGCCGCGGGTGCCCCGTTGCACGACATCCGGCAGGGCCTGCGCACGTTCTCCACGTCCTACTACCTCTCCCCCGGCCGGCTGAACATGCTCGACGTCGGCGGTGTGGAGGTCATCGTCGACTACTGCCACAACGCCCCGGGGATGCGGATGCTCGGCGACTTCGTCGACCAGCTCGGCGAGGCGATGCAGGCCAGCAGCGACCTCACGAAGTCCTCCCGTCTGGGCGTGATCGCCACCGCCGGCGACCGCCGCGACGACGACATGCGCGAGCTCGGCGAAGTGGCGGCTGACCACTTCGACGTGCTCGTGGTGCGCGAGGACGTCGCGCTGCGCGGCCGCGAGCGCGGGGAGACCGCGGCTCTCGTGGCTGAGGGGGTGCGCGCTCGCTCGGCCGACGGCGGGCGCTGCCGGCAGGTCGACGTGGTCGTGGACGAGATCGAGGCGGTACGACAGGTCATGGCACGTGCCCACCCGGGCGACCTGGTGGTGCTGTGCGTCGACAAGCACCCCGCGGTGCTGGCCGAGCTGGAGAGCTGGTCCCACCACGCCCAGGCCGGGTCCGGCGGCGACCAGGTCGGTGACCCCGACCTCACGACCTCCCGCACCCCGCCGGCCGGTCGCCCGGCGGGGCGCTGAGCCGCACCTTCGCCCGCAGCTCATCGGGGCCGTCCACCGTGGCACCCCGAGCGGCCAGCCACTCCTGCAGCTGGTCGCGGTCCTGGTGGCACATCACCGCCACGACATCATGCGGGCGCGCCCTGCGGACCAGCTCCTGCAGGCCACCCAGCTCGGTGTCGACCGCGTCGAGTCCGGTCACTCCGACGGCGGCGGCCCCGGCACGGAACTGCGCAGCCAGGTCATCGGCGTCCCGGCCGCGCAGGTAGCGGTCCTTGTGCACGATCAGCACCTCGTCTGCACGCCGGGCGGCCAGCTCCCCGAGGCCGCGCACGATCTCGTCGGTGCGGTCGCCCGGCGAGCCGAGCCCGAGCAGCAGTCGCCCACCCGGCGGCCGCACGCCGTCCATGATCTGCAGCAGCGCCTCCAGGCCGGCCTCATTGTGGGCGAGGTCGACGACCACCGTGACCTCGCCGAGGGTGTAGACGTTCATCCGGCCCGGGTTGAGCTCCGGCCCGGGATGGAAGGTGCGCAGACCCTCCACCACCGCCGACCGCGGCAGCCCGGCGCCGAGGGCGGCCGCGGCCGCGGCGAGGGCGTTCTCGACGTTGTGCTGGGACAGCCCGGCCAAGGTCATCGGCACGTCGACGACCTCGACCAGCGGATCGGGGTCGTCGCCCCGTTCAAGCACCGAGACCCAGCCGTCGATCATCGTGATCGCTCGTCCTCCTGCGGAGAGGACCTCACGAATCGCGGGTGAGTCGGCATCACGGGAGAACACCCAGACGCGCGCCTTGGTGCCGGCCCGCATCGCGAGGACGCGCGGGTCGTCGGCGTTGAGCACGCACCAGCCGTCCGGCCGGGTGATGCGGGTGACGACGGCCTTGACCTCCGCGAGCTGGTCGACGCTGTCGATGCCGTGCAGGCCGAGGTGGTCGGCGGAGACGTTCGTGACGACGGATACGTCGTTGTGGGTGACACCGATGCCGCGCAGCAGGATGCCGCCCCGGGCCGTCTCGGTCACGGCGAGCTGGACCTGCTCGTGCGCCAGCACCCGGCCGGCCCCGCTCGGGCCGGAGTAGTCCCCCCGCTCTGCCAGGGCGCCGTCGACGAAGATGCCGTCGGTGCTCGACCAGCCGACGTGCAGGCCCGCTCGCCGGCCGATGTGCGCGACCATCCGCGACGTCGTGGTCTTGCCGTTGGTGCCGGTCACCGCGACCACCGGCACGTGCGGCCGGACCGTCCGGGGCGGTCCCCCGAGCTCTGCCTCGGCGACCCGCGCGGCCGCCGCCGCCACCACTGCGTCGAGGTCGGCGGTCGGCAGCGCGTCGAGCACTCCGGCAACGGCCTCCCCCAGCGCTGTGGCACGGACCCGGTGTCTCCACGGGTAGGCGACGATGAGCCGGTCGACGTCGGAGGAGACCCGCACCCGCACCGCGAGCCGGTGGATGCCCGACTCCGCGGCGACCTGCCGTACCAGCCGGGCGACCGCACGGGACGCGAAGCGCTGCCGGAAGCCGCTCCCCTGCGCCCCGGGGCGTGGGTTGCGCAGACCGATCCTCGCGGCGAACGCATGTGCGTCCGCCTCCGCGAGGCCGCCGAGTCCGCGCAGGTCCAGGGTGAGCTTGACCGCTGCCCGCGGGAAGTAGAGGTTCGGCCCCTCGAGGACGCGGAGCTCGATCAACGACGTCTGCACCCGCCGCACCCTAACGTCCGGCGTGAGGTGGCGGACCCTCAGGCGCCCATCGCGTGGTACCCGCCGTCGACGTGCACGATCTCACCGGTCGTGGCAGGGAAGAAGTCGCTGAGCATGGCCACGACGGCGCGGGCTGTCGGCTCGTTGTCCTGCTCGTCCCAGCCCAGCGGCGCGCGGTCGCTCCACACCGACTCGATCTGCTCGAAGCCCGGGATCGCCTTGGCCGCCAGGGTCTTCAGCGGACCGGCGGAGACGAGGTTGACACGGATCCCTTTTGGGCCGAGGTCACGGGCGAGGTACCGGGCACACGACTCCAGCCCCGCCTTCGCGACCCCCATCCAGTCGTAGGCCGGCCACGCGACGGTGGCGTCGAAGGTCATGCCGACCACCGAGGAACCCTTCGACATCAGCGGCAGGCAGGCCACCGACAGGGACGAGAGCGAGTACGCCGACACCTGCAGCGCCTGGGACACGTCCGGCCACGGAGCGGTGAGAAACTTGCCGCCCAGGGACGTCTCGGGGTTGCCGTAGGCGATCGAGTGCACCACCCCGTCGAGCCCGTCGACGTGCTCTCCGACCCGGTCCGCCAAGCTCTCCAGGTGCTCGCTGTCGGTGACGTCGAGCTCCACGACGGGCGCCTCCTTCGGTAACCGTCCCGCGATCCGGCGGGTGATGCCGAGGGCACGACCGAAGTTCGAGATCACCACCTCGGCGCCTTCCTGCTGGGCGATGCGCGCCACCGCGAACCCGATCGAGGAGTCGACGGTGACACCGGCCACCAGGATCCGCTTGCCGTCCAGAATTCCCATCTGCGCTCCCGTGCGTGTGTCGAGGGTGGTTGTCGAGACGTGCTGGTCAGTGGCCCATGCCCAGGCCGCCGTCGACCGGGATGACCGCACCCGTGACGTACCCGGCCTGCTCCGAGGACAACCAGACGGTCACCCCGGCGACCTCCTCGGGAGTGGCGTAGCGCTGCAGCGGGATGGCGGCGAGGTACTCCTTGCGCTTCTCGTCCGGGAGCTCCGCGGTCATCTCGGTCTCGACGAAGCCCGGTGCCACCACGTTGGCGGTGATTCCGCGGCTGCCGAGCTCCCTGGCCAGCGAGCGGGCCATCCCGACCAGGCCCGACTTGCTGGCCGCGTAGTTGACCTGCCCGGCCGAGCCCAGCAGGCCGACGACCGACGAGATCAGCACGATCCGGCCGCGCCGCAGCCGCAGCATGCCCTTGGCGGCGCGCTTGGCGACCCGGAACGCCCCGGTGAGGTTCGTGTCGATGACGGAGTCCCAGTCGTCGTCGCTCATCCGCAGCAGCAACGTGTCACGGGTGATGCCGGCGTTGGCCACCAGCACCTCGACCGGGCCCTGCTCGGCCTCGATCGTGGCGAAGGCCTCGTCCACCTGCGTCGCGTCGGTCACGTCGCAGCGCACGCCCAGGAAGCCGTCCGGCGGCTCTCCGCTCCGATAGGTGACCGCCACCTGGTCGCCCGCGTCCTTGAACGCCTGCGCGATCGCGCGTCCGATGCCCCGGTTGCCGCCGGTGACCAAGACCGATCTGCCCACGTGTGGACCTCCTCGGGTGCCGATATGCGTGCTCTGCCGTGACGCTATCGGCTACCCCCGAGTACGCCACACCCGCGGTTACTCGTCGTCCTCGAGCCGGAAGCCGACCTTCATCGTGACCTGGAAGTGCTCCACGGTGCCGTCCACGATGTGACCGCGGGTGCCGACGACCTCGAACCAGTCGAGGTGGCGCAGGGTCTGTGCCGCCCGTTGCACGCCATTCTGGATCGCCTGGTCGACGCCCTCGGGTGACGTCCCCACGATCTCGGTGACACGGTAGGTGCGACTGCTCATGCTCACTCCCTGGGTCGTCTCGGACGGCGGGTGCCGCCCCACTCCCACCATCCTTGCAGGCGACGTACGCTGGAGGTGGCGGGCAGCCGAGGAAGAGAGCCATCCATGAGCGACAAGGGCTCGGTGCACATCACCAGCGCCCGCACCAGCCACAGCGAGGAGCTGCGCGGGCGGCAGAACCGCTACCTGTTCTCGATGGCGGTGCGCACGCTGTGCGTCGTGCTGGCCGTGGTCTCCACCGGCTACCTGCGCTGGGCGTTCATCGTCGGCGCCGTCTGCCTGCCCTACATCGCCGTGGTCATCGCCAACGCCGGCGCCCGCGCCGACCCGGCGGGCCCAGAGCCGTACGTCGACGACAGCCGCCGGATGCTGCCGCCGGGCGAGACGACCACAGGGGGCACGCCGGACGTCGAGTGATTGGCTTAGCAGCGGCGGCGTGCCACACTTCTTGGCGCGGAGCCGGACAGCTTCCCCCGTGGCTGTTCGGCTCCGTCTTCAGCTCCGGACGCGCCGACGAGGGACGCGATGACCGACGAGGACCCGATCTGCTCGGCCAAGGGCTGCCGTAACCCGGCGACCTGGCAGCTGCTGTGGAACAACCCCAAGCTGCACACGCCCGAGCGGCGCAAGACCTGGCTCGCGTGCGACGAGCACCGCAGCACGCTGGGCGACTTCCTGGGAGCGCGCGGCTTTCTGCGCGAGACGGAGCCGTTCAGCCCCCGATAGCCGACATCGGGCGAGTGGGCTGGAGGAACGTCGGGTCGTCGATCCCGTGGCCGGCGCGTTTGCCGGCGACCGCAGCCACCCAGCGACGCGCGATCTCGTCGTCGTCGGCACCCTCGCGCAGTGCCCCGCGCAGGTCGGACTCCTCGCGCGCGAACAGACAGTTGCGCACCTGGCCGTCCGCGGTCAGCCGCACCCGGTCGCAGTCACCGCAGAACGGCCTGGTGACCGACGCGATCACGCCGACGGTGGCCGGTCCGCCGTCGACGAGGAACTTCTCCGCGGGGGCGCTCCCCCGCTGCTCGTCGCTGGGCGAGAGGGTGAACTCGTCGTCCAGGCTGGCGAAGATCTCGTCGGCCGTGATCATCGTGTCGCGGCGCCAGCTGTGCTGGGCGTCGAGCGGCATCTGCTCGATGAAGCGCAGCTCGTAGCCGTGGTCGATGGCCCAGCGCAGCAGCTCGGGTGCCTCCGATTCGTTGATCCCGCGCATCAGGACGGCGTTGATCTTCACCGGAGTCAGCCCCACGCGCGCCGCCGCCGCCAGGCCCGCGAGGACGTCGTCGAGCCGGTCGCGCCGGGTGATCTCGACGAAGCTGTCCCGGCGGATGGTGTCGAGGCTGACGTTGACCCGGTCCAGGCCAGCCTCCCGCAGCGCCTCGGCCTTGCGGTCGAGGCCGAGGCCGTTGGTCGTGATGGCCGTGCGCGGGTGCGGGTGCAGCGCGGCGGTGCGACCGACGATGTCGACCAGGCCGGGCCGGATGAGCGGCTCTCCACCGGTGAACCGCACCTGGTCGACCCCCAACCGGGTCACCGCGATCTCGATCAGCCGGACGATCTCGTCATCGGTCAGCGTCTCGTCCGTCGGTAGCCAGTCCAGGCCCTCGGCAGGCATGCAGTACTGGCACCGCAGGTTGCAGCGGTCGGTCAGCGACACCCGCAGGTCGGTCGCCTGACGGCCGAAACGATCCAGCAACGAAGCTCCGTGTGTGCCCATCACCCCTCCACCATACGGGTGCCGACCGACGGTTACCGTCAGACACGTGTTCGGCTTCCTGCTCTCCCGCCGTTGGGTGCTGTTCGGCATCGCCGTGGCGGTCCTCGGGGTCGCATGCTGGCGGCTCGGCGAGTGGCAGTTCGACCGACTCCAGGAGCGCCGGGCGGACAACGCGGTGATCGAGCGCAATCTCGCCGCCGAGCCGGTGGACGTACGCGAGGTCATGACCTCCGAGGCGGACCTGCCGCACGAGGCGCAGTGGCGGACGGTCACCATGCGCGGTACGTATGACGAGGGCGAGCAGGTGCTGGTGCGGTACCAGACCCGCGACGGCCAGGCGGGCGTCACGGTGGTCACCCCACTGCGGTTCTCCGACGGCACCCAGGTGCTGGTCGAGCGCGGCTGGGAGCCCGCGCCCAACACCGCGTCGGCCGAGGTCGACGTGCCGGCGCCCCCCGACGGCTCGGTGACGGTCCACGGCTGGGCCCGGCCGGACCAGAGCGGCGACTCCGACGAGATCACGCCGGCCGACGGGCAGGTGCGCCTGATCTCGAGCGAGGGATTCGAGGACGTCGTCGACGGTCCGCTCCTCGACGGCTACGTCAGCGTCGACTCCGAGCAGCCGCCGCCGTCCCAGCCGCTCACGCAAGGTCCGCAGATGCCCGAGCTGGACTCCGGACCGCACTTCTTCTACGGGCTGCAGTGGTGGTTCTTCGGGCTGCTGGCGGTCGGCGGGTTCGGGTACTTCGCCTACCTCGAGGCCCGAGACCGGCGACGGAGCCGCTAGGCGCGAGCAGGTAGACAGGAGACATGGCACTCATCGAGGACTATGCCCTCATCGGCGACACCCAGACCGCGGCGCTCGTCTCGCGCGAGGGGTCGATCGACTGGCTGTGCCTGCCGCGCTTCGACTCACCCGCCTGCTTCGCTGCACTCGTCGGCACCGAGGACAACGGCCACTGGCAGATCGCCCCCCGGGACGGCCGTGCCTGCACCCGCCGCCGCTACCGGGGCGACACCCTCGTGCTGGAGACCACCTGGGACACGACCGACGGCTGCGTCCGGTTGATCGACTTCATGCCTCCCCGCGATCACGCGCTCGACGTGGTGCGGATCGTCGAGGGGGTCTCCGGCAGCGTCGACCTGCGCAGCGTGCTCAAGCTGCGCTTCGACTACGGACGCTCGGTCCCGTGGGTGCACCGGGTCGACCACCAGATCGCTGCCGTGGCGGGTCCGGACTCGGCGTACCTGCGCAGTGATGTCGAGCATCACGGTGAGAACTTCGCGACGGTCGCCGACTTCCGGGTGTCGGCGGGCGAGCGAGCCCGATTCGTCCTCACCTGGCACCCCTCGCACGAGCCCGCACCGACCCCGGTCGACGCCGACCACCACCTGGCCGTCACCGAGGCGTTCTGGACCGAGTGGGCCCAGCCGTGCAGCCCCGCCTCGGAGTTCCGTGAGCCGGTCACCCGCTCGCTGCTCACCCTGAAGGCGCTGACCTACTCCCCCACCGGTGGCATCGTGGCCGCCCCCACGACATCACTGCCGGAGGATCCGGGTGGGGTGCGCAACTGGGACTACCGCTACACCTGGCTGCGCGACGCGACGATGACCTTGGAGGCGCTGCTCAGCGCCGGCTTCACCGAGGAGGCACACTCGTGGAAGCGCTGGCTGCTGCGCGCGATCGCCGGCTCACCCCGGGAGCTTCAGATCATGTACGGCGTCGCGGGCGAGCGTCGCCTGCCCGAGTACGAGCTGGAGTGGCTGGGCGGCTACGAGAGCTCGCAGCCGGTCCGGGTCGGCAACGCCGCCGCAGGTCAGCTGCAGATCGACGTGTTCGGTGAGGTGATGGACTCGCTGTTCATCGGTCGCGACGCAGGGGTCGAGCCGAGCGTCGAGTCGTGGGACCTGCAGGTCGCCCTGGTCAACCATCTGGCCGACATCTGGCAGCAGCCCGACGAGGGCCTCTGGGAGGTGCGCGGGTCCCGGCAGCACTTCACGCACTCCAAGATGATGGCCTGGGTGGCCTTCGACCGGGCGGCGCGCGCAGTCGAGACGCAGAACCGTCAGGGGGACGCGAAGCGCTGGCGGGCGATCGCCGACCAGATCCACGCCGACGTGTGCGCGAAGGCATGGGATGAGGACCGCGGCGCCTTCATGCAGGCCTATGGCAGCAAGTCCCTCGACGCGGCGGTGCTGCTCATGCCGCACGCCGGCTTCCTCCCCGGCGACGACCCGCGGGTGGTCAGCACGGTCGACGTCATCGCACGGGAGCTGACGACCGACGGACTGGTGAACCGGTACGAGACGTCCGGCCACCCCGAGGAGAGCGTCGACGGCCTTCCCGGCCACGAGGGATCGTTTCTCGTGTGCTCGTTCTGGCTGGCCTCGGCGCTGCACCGCACCGGCCGCCGCAAGGAGGCGCGCGAGCTGTTCGAGCGGCTGCTGGACCTGCGCAACGACGTCGGCCTGCTCGCCGAGGAGTACGACGTGAGGGGCGGTCGCCAGCTCGGCAACTTTCCGCAGGCGTTCAGCCACATCGGGCTCATCAACACCGCCTACCAGATCCTCAAGGACTGACCCGTAGAAGCCCCGGTGCGCGCCGCCTCAGTACGTCGGTGCTCTCACCTCGGCGGACTCCACCGGCCCTGCCGGCGCGAACTGCGTCCGGTAGAGGTCGGCGTACAGGCCACCACGGGCGAGCAGCTCCTCGTGCGTGCCGCGTTCGACGATGTCGCCTCGGTCGACCACGAGGATCTGGTCCGCGTTGCGGACCGTGGACAGGCGGTGCGCGATCACCAGGGAGGTCCTGCCCTGCAGGGCGGAGTCCAGGGCCTGGTGCACCGCCACCTCGGACTCGGAGTCGAGGTGCGCAGTGGCCTCGTCGAGCACCACGATCGACGGGGCCTTGAGCAGCAGACGGGCGATCGCGAGACGCTGTCGCTCACCACCCGACAGCCGGTAGCCGCGGTCGCCCACGACGGTGTCGAGGCCGCTGGGCAGCGACTCCACCAGCTCCCACACGTGGGCCGCCCGTAGCGCCTGCTCCATCTCCTGCTCGGTGGCATCGGGCCGGGCGTAGCGGAGGTTGGCGCGGATCGAGTCGTGGAACATGTGGGCGTCCTGCGTCACGTAACCCACCACCGAGTGCAGCGACTCCTGGGTCACCGAGCGCACGTCATGACCGTCGATGCGGACCGCACCGACGTCGACGTCGTAGAGGCGCGCGACCAAATGGGTGATGGTGGTCTTGCCGGCTCCCGACGGGCCGACGAGCGCGACCAGCTCCCCGGGCCGCGCGGTGAAGCTCACACCGTGCAGCACCTCGCCACCGACCTTGCCGTCGAGGACGGCCACCGTCTCGAGGCTCGCGAGCGAGACGTCGCCGGCGCCGGGGTAGCGGAACCGTACGTCGTCGAACTCCACGGTCGCCGCCGACTGCGGGAGCGCGACCGCGTCGTCGGCGTCCTTGAGCGCGGGCTCGAGGTCGAGCACCTCGAAGACCCGCTCGAAGCTCACCAGCGCCGTCATCACGTCGACCTGCACGTTGGAGAGGGCGGTGAGCGGTCCGTAGAGCCGTCCCATCAGGGCGGCCAGGGCCACCAGCGTGCCGACGGTCAGCGTGCCCTGGATCGCCAGGTGCCCACCGAGGCCGTAGACGAGCGCGGTGGCGAGCGCGGCCACCAGGGTCAAGGCGCTGAAGAAGATGCGGCTGATCATCGCGATCCGCACGCCCAGCCCGCGCACCTGGTCGGCCTGGTCGGAGAAGTCCCGGTCGTCGTCGGCCGCCCGGCCGAAGAGCTTGGCCAGCAGGGCGCCGCCCACGTTGAACTGCTCGGTCATGGCCGACGACAGGCTGGCATTGACCTGCATCTGCTCATGGGTGAGCCCGGCCAGCTTGCGGCCCGCCCACCGAGCCGGCAGCAGGAACAGCGGCAGCATGACCACCGCGAGCAGGGTGATCTGCCAGGACAACAGCAGCATCGCCGCGCCGACGAGGACGAGGGTGATGACGTTGGACACCACCCCGGACAGGGTGGAGGTGAAGGCTCGCTGTGCACCGATCACGTCGTTGTTGAGCCGCGACACCAGGGCGCCGGTCTGGGTGCGGGTGAAGAATGCGAGCGGCATCCGCTGCACGTGGGCGAACACTCGCGTGCGCAGGTCGTAGATGAGACCCTCGCCGATGCGGGACGAGAAGTAGCGCTGCGCCAGGGTGAGGCCCGCCTCCAGGAAGGCGATCAGGGCCACCAGCAGGGACAACCAGGTGACCAGCTCGGCGTCACCCGTGCGGACGCCGTCGTCGATGATCTTCTTGAACAGCAGCGGAGTCGCGACCACGAGCCCCGAGGAGATCACGACGAGCACCAGGAACCAGACGATGATCGCGGTGTAGGGCCGGGCGAAGCTCGCCACCCGCCGTACCGTGCCCTGGCTCAGGCGACGGGACTTGATGTCCTCGTCGCCGAGTGTCCGCAGCATGCGCCACTGAGCGCCCATCGATTGGTTCATCACCGCACTTCAACAGCGCAGGTCAGACAGTTGTTCCCGCCGCCATCTCGCGCAGGCGCCCGACCTGGGCCATCCGTTCGGCATGCAGCTGGTCCTCGTACGAACGAGACCCCGCCGCCGCGAGCAGCTGCTTGGTGGCACGGATGGCGCCCGCGGGCGCGCTGAGCACGGCCGCAGCGAGGTCTCGCACGGTCTCGAGCAGCTCCTCCGCAGGCACGACCGCGGTCGCCAGCCCGAGATCGGCCGCCTCCCCCGCCCCGACCCACCTGCTGGTGGCGCAGATCTCCAGTGCCCGTGCGTAGCCCACCAGCTCCACGAGCGGCCGGGTGCCACCGAGGTCCGGCACCAGCCCGAGCGCGGGCTCCCGCATGCACAGCTGGGCGTCGTCGGCGAGGATCCGCAGGTCGCAGGCGAGCGCGAGCTGGAATCCGGCGCCCACCGCGTGCCCGTGCACGGCTGCGATCGTGACCCGGTCGCTGCGCCGCCACCACGAGAAGCCGCGCTGGTACTGCGCGATCTGCTCCGCCAACGCGGTGTCGTCGAGCTGCAACAGGCGCGGGAACGACGTACCCCCGGGGATCCCCTCGGGGGTGAGCATGCGGCGGTCCATCCCGGCGCAGAACGACGTCCCCTCGGCGCGCACGACGACGATGCGGACGTCGTCGGCGAGGGCGCCCTCCACGGCTGCCAGGGCCTCCCACGTGGCGGGTGTCTGGGCGTTGCGCCGGTCCGGCCGGTCCAGCACGACGGTCGCCACCGCGCCGTCGACCTCCAGACGCAGTCCTCCGGCAGCGAGCAGGGCAGGGTCCACAGCAGGCATGGCGCGACCTTATGCCAGCGCCACCAGCTCCAGGTATCCGGAGTTCCACAGGTCCTCGTCGCCGTCGGGCAGCAGCAGCACCCGGTCCGGCTCCAGCGCCTCGACCGCACCCTCGTCGTGCGTGACGAGCACGATCGCGCCCTGGTAGGAGCGGATCGATGCCAGCACCTCCTCGCGGGAGGCGGGGTCGAGGTTGTTGGTGGGCTCGTCGAGCAGCAGCACGTTCGCCGCCGACACCACCAGCGACGCGAGTGCCAGCCGGGTCTTCTCGCCCCCGGACAGCACGCTCGCCGGCTTGTACGAGTCGTCGCCGGAGAACAGGAACGACCCGAGCACGCTGCGGGCCTCGGTGTCGGTCAGCTGCGGCGCCGCACTCTGCATGTTCTCGAGCACCGTGCGGCCGACGTCGAGCGTCTCGTGCTCCTGTGCGTAGTAACCCAGCTTCAGCCCGTGCCCAGGCTGGACCTCCCCGGTGTCGGGCGGCTCCAGGCCGGCAAGGATCCGCAGCAGGGTGGTCTTGCCGGCGCCGTTGAGGCCGAGTACGACGACCCGGCTGCCCTTGTCGATCGCGAGGTCGACGTCGGTGAACACCTCGAGGGAGCCGTAGGACTTCGAGAGCCCTTCGGCGGTCAGCGGGGTCTTGCCGCAGGCGGCCGGAGCCGGGAAGCGGATCTTGGCGACCCGGTCGCTGCGCCGCTCCGCCTCGACGCCCGCCATCAGCCGGTCGGCCCGCTTGAGCATGTTCTGGGCGGCCGTGGCCTTCGTGGCCTTGGCCCGCATCTTGTTCGCCTGGTCGGTCAGCGCGGTCGCCTTGCGCTCGGCGTTCTGCCGCTCCCGTCGGCGCCGGCGCTCGTCGGTCTCCCGCTGCTGCACGTAGGCGTTCCAGCCCATGTTGTAGATGTCGATCTCGGCGCGGTTGGCGTCGAGGTGCAGGACCCGGTTGACGGTCTTCTCGAGCAGCGCGACGTCGTGGCTGATCACCACCAGGCCGCCGCGG
>Ga0075331_1000047_pt1 | contig 22141 bp, 18 predicted proteins | sample MayberrySE_TuleA_FD_120090 | JGI IMG/M metagenome (GOLD analysis project Ga0075331, IMG submission 120090) | Natural and restored wetland microbial communities from the San Francisco Bay, California, USA, that impact long-term carbon... | ecosystem: Environmental > Terrestrial > Soil > Wetlands ... | reverse complement strand
CGCGGGAGAGGGGTGGCGGTCCCGGTCAGGCGGGGGTGCGGTCGGGGGCGTTGTCGAGTACGCCGCCGGCGGGGTCGTCGGTCAGGCCGTCCGCGCGCACCGGATCACGCCAGGGCTGGAATATGTCGCGCAGCACCAGGCCGCCCAGCCAGAGCTGTCCGGCGACCCGGACCACGATCGCCAGGATGTAGGCCGTCGGCGCACCGCCCGAGGTGGCCGACGCCAGATCGCCCTGCAGGAAGATCCAGACCGCGACGAAGTAGACCGCCTCGCACGCCTGCCACACCAGCAGGTCGCGCCACCGTGGGCGGGCCAGCGCCGCCAGCGGCAGCAGCCACAGCACGTACTGCGGTGAGTAGACCTTGTTGACGAGCAGGAAGGCGAGTACGACGAGGAACGCCAGCTGCGGCAGCCGCGGCCGACGCGGCGCGAGCAGGCCCAGCACCGCGACTGCCACGCAGCAGCCACCGAAGAACACCCACGACACGAGGTTGATCGTGTCGCTCGAGGCGGCCGGCAGCCCGAGCAGGCTCCAGGCGTACCACAGCGACCCGAGGTCGACCCCGCGGTCGGAGTTGAACGACCAGAACGCCTCCCAGCCCGGGTAGTTCAACACCATCACCGGCCCGTTGACGAGCAGCCAGGCCGCCACCGCACCCCCCAGCGCACGCCCGAACGGCGCCCACCGACCGGTCCGCGCACACAGCACCAGCAGCGGACCGAGCAGGAACAACGGGTAGAGCTTGGCCGCGGTGCCGAGCCCGATCAGCACCCCGGCCAGCAGCGGGCGCTCGCGCGACCACGCCAGCAACGCGCCCGCCACCAGGGCGACCGCCAGCAGGTCCCAGTTGATCAGCCCCGCCAGGGCGAGCGCCGGGGCCGCGGCGACCAGGGCGGCGTCCCAGGGCCGTCGTCGGTGCACCTTGGACAGCGCCCACACCGCGGCAACGGCGCAGAGGAACAGCAGCACCGCGTTGACCGCGGTGAACGGCACGACGTTGCTGGCGACGACAGGATCGGACCAGACCTGGTCCGGTGGCAGGTCGGACACCTGCGGGGTGCCGAAGACGGCGTGCGTCGCGACCGCCGCCCCGTAGACGAACGCGCCGGAGAGCACGGGGTACTCGAAGGAGCGGTAACGGCCGCTGTCGTCGAGGTACGGCAGTGCCTGCTCGGCGAAGCCGCGGTTGGCGTAGAGCTTGTCGATGTCGGAGTAGCACAGGCCGTTGTAGCTGACGTCACCGACGATGCACGGCGCCTTCTGGACCATGCCCAGACCGAAGCACACGGTCACGAGCACCAGCAGCACCCGCAGCGGGGTCCACCACGAGCCTCCGGTCCGCGCATGCTCTCCGAGCGGCCCCCCGACCACCTCGTTGCCGGCACGCAGCCACGGGTCGTCCACCGACGGCGCGACGACGTCCCGCCCGCACCGGTTCATTCACCCTCGGGTTCCGGTGAGGACGTCTCCTCGTCCTTGCACTGTCCCGGCGGGCTCAGACAGACCGTCGGGTCGTCGCTCGGGGACGGCGACGGCTCCTCGGGAGTCGGCGACGGCTTCGGCGGCTTGGAGGTCGGCGTCGGCCGCGGCGTCGGGCTCGGGCTCGGCGACGGCTCGGGCTCCGGCGTCGGCGACGGCTCGGGCTCCGTCTCCGTGGGCGTCGGCGGCGGGGTGTACGGCTCCTCGATCAGCTCGTCGTCGGCCGGTTCCACGAAGTCCCGCTCGGGCATGCCGCGCAGCGCACCCTCCATCGCGGTGGTCCAGGTGCGCGCCGGGTAGGCGCCGCCGAAGAACGTCGACAGGCCCCCTGCGCCGTCGAGGTTGCCGGTGCCGTCGGGCCCCCGGACGTACATGACGGCGGTCGCCAGCTGAGGCGTGTAGCCGACGAACCACGCCGACGTCACGGTCTCCGGCCGCAGGGCCGCCGTACCCGTCTTGCCGGCGGCGGGCCGGCCCAGCCGCTGCGCCTCGTTGCCGGTGCCCTCCGGATCCTCGACGACCTGCTGCAGCGCGTAGTTGACGCTGTTGGCGATGTTCTTGGTGTAGGCGCGCTCGGTGCCGTTGTCCTGGTGCCGGTAACGCACTTCGCCGTTGTCGTCGGACACGCGCTCGATGACGTACCAGTCGCTGCGCCTTCCTTGCGCGGCGAACGTGGCGTAGCTGTTGGCCATGTCGACCGGGGTGACGTCGGCGACGCCGAGCGTGGCGACGTCGACCGGGTCGAGGCCCGGCGCCTTCTCGGGTACGCCGGCACGCACGGCGGAGTCGACCACGTCCGCGCCGGCGCTGTCGAGCTGCTGGGTGAGGTCGACGTAGGCGGTGTTGCTGGAGATCTTGGTGGCGTGCTCGAGCGAGATGGGTCCGTAGTTCTCGTCGAACTCGTTGTTGACCGTACGGCCGCCACCCACCTCGATCTCGTCACCGGTGAAGGTGTCGTAGAGGGTGAAGTCCTGCTCCAGCCCCGCTGCCAGGGTGAACGGCTTGAACGACGACCCGGGCTGACGCCCGGTGAGGGCCCAGTTGCGCTGGCTCTTGATGTAGTCCGACCCGCCGTACATCGCACGCAGGGCACCGGTGCCCGGCTGGACCGAGGCGACCGCCGCGTGCACGCCCTTGGCCGACTCCCGCGGTCGCTCCTCCCGCACCGCGCGGACCGCGGACCGCTGTGCCTTCCACCGGAACGTCGTCACCACGTCGAGGCCGCCGCCGTAGATCTCGTCGTCGGAGAACCCGTGCTTGCGCAGCCGCTTCTCGACCAGACTGAGCAGGAAGCCGCGCTGCCCGCCGAGCCGGTTGGTGTCCTCGGGCTTGACCGTCCTCGGCAGCTTGCGGCTCAGCTTGGCGGCCCGGTCCGACTCGATGTCGCCGGCCTCGGCCATGCCGGAGAGCACGTAGCGGTAGCGCTCCAGCAACCGCTCCCGGTTCGCCTTGCCGAGAGCCGGGTCGAAGTTGGACGGTGAGTTGAGCACCGAGGCGAGCAGGGCGCTCTCGCCGGCCTTCAGCTGCCGGGACGGCTTGCCGAAGTACGCCTGCGAGGCCGCCTCGATGCCGTAGGCGCCCCGGCCGAAGTAGATCGTGTTGAGGTAGCCCTGCAGGATCTCGGACTTGGACAGCTCGCGCTCGACCTTCAGCGCGAGGAAGGCCTCCTTGGCCTTGCGGGTGTAGGTGCGCTCCTGGCTCAGGTAGAGGATCTTGACGTACTGCTGGGTGATGGTGGACGCGCCCTGCGTGCTCTCGTTGCGCACGTTCGAGAACGCCGCGCGCGCGATCCCCTTCAGGTCGATGCCGGGGTCGGTCCAGAAGGTGCGGTTCTCCGCCGCGACGACGGCCTGCTGCGTGTGCTCGGGCACGTCGGACAGCGCCACCGCGTCGCGGTTCTGCACCGCGAACGTGCCGATCTCACGCTTCCCGTCGGCGTAGTAGACGGTCGTGGTCTCAGCCTGGAACTCCCGGTTGGGATCCGGGATCTCCGTCCGCTGGTAGACCAGGAAGAGCGCGACCGCGCCGATCGCACCCGCCACCAGCCCGAGGCCGAGCATCCACTTCAGGGCGCGCCGCAGCACACCGCCCTTGGCGGCCTGCCTTCTTTCGCCGTTCGCCTTGCGGAGGCCATCTGCCATGTCGTCAGCTCACCGGTCCTGGTCGGTATCGGGGCGACCCCTAGCCAAAATTCCCGGACAAGGGTACGCGGACCCTCAACAGACGGCGACTCCACGGTGATGCGCATCACGTACCCTCACGCCAGCACCACCTCGACGCCCGCCGCCCGCAGCATCTCGACGTACTCGGGGTCGGCAGCGGTGTCGGTCACCAGCGTGTCGACCGCCTGGAGGTCGCAGATGCGCGCGAAGGTGCGGCGCCCCAGCTTCTCGGCTGCCGCGACCACCGTGACCGTGCCGGCGCGCTCGACCATGAGGGCGTTGATGCCGGCCTCCCCCTCGTGGACGCAGGACACGCCCGTCTCGGTGTCGATGCCGTCGGCGCCGAGGAACAGCAGATCGAGCCACAGCTGGTCGAGCACGCCTGCGGCGAGTGGTCCGACGAGCTCGTAGGACTGTGGCCGCGCGACCCCGCCGAGGCTCACCGTCCGCACGTGCGGACGCAGGACCATCTCGGTGGCGATGTTGAGGGCGTTGGTGACGACGGTGAGGGACGGCTGCGTCGCCGCCTCGGCGAGGTCGGACCTCGCGGCGAGCCGGCGTGCGGTCGCCGAGGTGGTGGTGCCCCCGTTGAAACCGACCACCTGGCCGGGGGTGACCATGTCGGCCGCGACCGCCGCGATCCGCTCCCGGACGTCGTCGGCGCCACCGCCGCGGTAGCGGACCGGCAGGTCGTAGGCGACCGAGGCGGCCACCACCCCGCCGTGCGTGCGCGTCACCAGCTGCTGCCGGGCGAGCGAGGTGAAGTCACGCCGCACCGTGGCCTCCGACACCCCGAGCGCCTCCGCGGCGTCGGTGACCGAGAGCCGGCCGTTGTCGGCGAGCAGGTCGAGCAACGTGCGGAGCCGCGACGACCGGTCCCCGCTCGCCTCGGGGCTCACTTCACCCCACCGGCGGTGAGGCCCGCCACCAGCCGACGCTCGATCAAGGCGAAGAGCACCACGACCGGGATGATGCCGACGATGGAGACGCCGAAGACGTACTGCCAGGACGTGGAGTACTGCCCGACGAACTTCGTCAGGGCGACCGACAGCGGCTGGTTCTCCGCGGTCGTGAGCACGACCAGGCTGGCGGCGAACTCGTTCCACGCGGCGACGAAGGTGAAGATCACCGCGGTGACGATGCCGGGCCAGACCAGCGGGAGCGTCACCTGGCGCAGCGTCTGCAACCGCGACGCGCCGTCGAGGGTGGCCGCCTCGTCGATCTCCTTGGGCACGCCCGCGAAGAACGAGTGCATGATCCACACCGCGAACGACAGGTTGAAGGCAGCGTTGACCAGGATCATCGCCAACCAGGTGTCGTTGATCCCGATCGCGAGGAACTCCCGGAACAGACCCGCCGCCAGCACGGTGGGCTGCAGCATCTGGGTCACGAGCACGAGCAGCAGGAAGACGAGCCGGCCGGGGAACCGCGTGCGTGCCGTGTAGTACGCAGCCGGCATCGCGACGGTCAGCACCAGCAGCGTCGCGCACACCGAGATCACGATCGTGCTGACCATGTTGTAGGGCAGCGGCGTCTCCGGCGTGCTCCACATCGACAGGTAGTTCTCGGGGTGCCACTCGGTCGGCAGGTACGTCGGGGGGACGCCGAGGATCTCCGCACGGGTCTTGAACGACCCGACGATCATCACCAGGTACGGCGCCAGGAAGACCAGCGCGACGACGAGCCCGGCGAGGGACAGCACCCAGCGGGGGGTGCGCGTGCGCTTCGTTGCAGCCATCTGCTCAGTCCTCCCGCATCGGGCGCACGATGCGCAGGTAGCCCAGGATGATCACCAGCACCAGCACGAAGTTGACGACGCTCATCGCGCTCGCGGTGTCGACCTGCCGGTCCGCCTGGATGAACTTGAAGATCAGCGTCGTCGTCGTGTCGGCGTCGTAGCCCGGGATGCTTCCGGTGATGGTCCGCAGGATCGGCAGCGAGTTGAAGACGTTGATGATGTTGATGATCGTCGCGACAGCGAGCGCCGGTCGCAGGCTCGGGAGCGTGATCTCGAGGTAGGTCCTGCCCGCTCCGGCCCCGTCGACCTGGGCCGCCTCGAAGGTCTCCTCCGGGATGGCCTGCAGACCGGCGAGCAGCGTGTAGGTCGTGAACGGCAGCGACACGAACACCGCGATCGCCATCGACACGAGGAACGCCGGGACCGCGTTCTTGGTGAATCCGTACGGCGCCTCGAGCAGCCCGATGTCGACGAGCATCTGGTTGAAGATCCCGTAGAACGGGTCGAGCCCGTAGTAGAAGACGACCGAGGTCATGACGACACTGGACGCCCACGGCACGATCACCGCGAGCCGGACCAGCCGGCGCCCCGGGAACGCCTTGTTCAGCAGCTGGGCGAGCGCGAGCGAGATGAGCACGGTGATCGCGACCACGCCGACGACCCACACGACGGTGTTGAGCAGGACGCGCGGGAAGGCGTCGAACTCCAGCAGCCGCTGGTAGTTGTCCAGGCCGGCAGGCCCGCGGTCGACACCGAAGGACGACACGTCGCGGACCGACGTCCAGACCATGTAGGCCGCCGGGAAGAGCACGATGGTGAGGATCAGAGCGAGCGTGGGCCCGATCCAGGGCAGCGCGGCGACCAGCTCCTGTCGCCGCCGGGAACGCTTGCGAGGGCGCTCGGGCGGCGCGGTGGTGGGTCGTGCTTCGGCCTTGGCCGAGGTCATGGGTTCGTCCCCTTCTGCAAGCAGGCCGACCGGGCGCGCCGGGCACCGACGACGTCTGTGCGTCACCGGCGCCCGGCGCCTGAGCGGTCGGTCAGCCGGCCTCGGCCCTGGCCTGGATCTCCGCCATCACCTCTGCGGCGGGTTTGCCCTGACCGATCTGGCCGATCTGGGTCTGCATCGCGCCCTGAGCGGCGGGCCATGCCGGGTTGGTGCTCGGGTAGAACTTCGCGTCCGGCAGCGCCTCCAGGAACACCTCCATGTCGGCGTTGTCCATCTGCTCGGCGGCCGACTGGGTGACCGGGAGGAAGTTCTCCGTCTGCACGAAGTTGGTGTAGACGTCGGTGGAGTAGAAGTAGTCCAGGAAGGTCCTGATCGCGTCCTGCTTGTCACCCTCGTTCTTGAACGCCATCAGGTGGTCGGCGACGCCGAGGGTGACCGACGAGCCGTCCTTGGTGGGGATCGGCGTCAGCTCGTAGGCCAGGTCGGGGTTCTCCTTCTCGATCTGGTCCACGGTCGGCGGGAGTGCCTCGATGAAGCCGATCTTGCCCTGCACGAAGACGTTGATCAGCGGGGTGCGGTCGGTGGCACCGGGGTCGGGCTGGGTGGCGCCCTCGTCGATCATCCGCTTCATGAACTCGACGGCCTCGACGTTCTCCGGGGTGTCGACGGTGATCTCGCTCTCGTCGCCCCAGTCGCCGCCGTTGCCGAACACCCAGATGGAGGTCTCGGCCTGGGCCTCCTCGTTGCCGAGCGGCATGCCGTAGCCGTGCACTCCGCCGCCGAGCGCGCTGATCTTCTTCGAGGCGGCCAGCAGCTCGTCCCAGGTGGCGGGCATCTCGGTGACGCCGGCCTGCTGCATCAGCTCGGTGTTGGCGAAGAGAGTGCGCGCCGACGCGATCAGCGGAAGTCCCATCTGCTCGCCGTCGACCGAGGCGTTCTCCACGAACGACTCCTGGAAGTCGGCCAGGGTCTCCTCACTGAGCACGTCCTGGGCCGGGTAGAGCAGGTCGTCAGCCGCGAAGCTGGCGAAGGCGTCGATGTTGAGGATGTCCGGCGCGTCGTTGGCCTGGACCTTGGTGCGCACGACGTCGTTGATGTTGTCCCACGACTGCACCTCGAGGTTGACCTGGATGTCGGAGTTCTCCGCCTCGAAGTCGGCGATGATCTCCTCCCACAGATCCTTCGTGCCCCCGCTGTAGGTCGGCACGAGCAGGTCGATCGTGCTGTCGCCGCCGCTCTCCGATCCGCCGCCGGTGCCGCCGAAGCCGCAGGCGCTCACCGCCACACCGAGCCCCAGCACGACTGCGCTGGCCCGGATCGCTCGTCTGGTGCTCTTCACGATTCCGCCTCTCCCCCGGCCCGGTGTGCGACGCCGAAGTGTGATCGTTTACGCGTGAATCAAGCGGATTTCACGCATCGGATGTCAGATGGGCTGATCATCCGGCCCCGGGGAGGGCCCGTCAAGGGTCTGGCCGAAAGTGTTGCGAACGCGCGACCTGCTTGTTTGTGATCGAGTATTGACTGATTCAGGCATGATCACGCATGCTGCTGCCCTCACGACTGAAGGTAGGTCCGCATGACCGCTCCCACCGGCTCGACGTACCTCGAGGCCGAGATCGCGACCCAGCCACGGGACTGGCAGCGCGCCGCCGGTGTCGCCGAGCGGCACGCGGCCGTGCTGCCCCAACCCGGTGAGCGGGTGGCGGTCATCGGCTGCGGGACCTCGCTCTACATGGCGCAGGCGTACGCCGTGCTGCGCGAGGAGGCCGGTCACGGCATCACGGACGCCTGGCCGGCCAGCGAGCACCGCCTGGCCCGCGACTACGACCGGGTGCTGGCCATCACCCGCTCCGGCACGACCACCGAGATCATCGAGGTGCTGCGGCTGTGCCAGAGACGCTGGCCCGCCACGGTCATCACGGCCACGGCCGACAGTCCGGTGCTCGAGCTCGCCGACTCCGTGCTGACCCCCGAGGTCGACGAGCACTCGGTCGTGCAGACCCGGTTCGCCACCGGCACGCTCGCGCTGCTGCGCAGCCACCTCGGCGAGGACCTCGCAGCTGCTGCCGCGCAGGCTCAGGCAGTGCTCGACGCCGACGAGTCCGCCCTGGGCCCGGCCACCACCGCGGAGCAGATCACCTTCGTCGGCCGCGGCTGGACCAACGGCCTGGCGAACGAGGCCGCTCTGAAGTTGCGCGAGTCGGCGCAGTTCTGGACCGAGGCCTACCCGATGACGGAGTACCGGCACGGGCCGGTGAGCATCAGCGCGCCCGGCCGGGTGGTGTGGGCCTTCGGTCGGCCGGTCGAGGGTCTGCCCGACGAGGTGGCCGCCACCGGTGCGCACTTCGAGTCCTCCGACATCGACCCGATGGCGGACCTGCTGCGGGTGCACCGGCTGTGCCTGGTCAAGGCCCGCGCCGCCGGCCTCGACCCGGACCGGCCACGCAACCTGACCCGCTCGATCATCCTCGAGCCCCGCACCTGACCCGGCCGTCTGGAACCCTGGCCCTGTGGACGTCCGCTCGCGTGACCTCGCTGTCCTGGCCTTCGACGTCGGCGGTACGACGATCAAGGCCGAGGTGCTGGGGCCCGACCTGCGGCCCTGGGCGCGCACCGACCTGCGCACACCGCCGGGTGCCACCCTGGTCGACGCGCTGGCCGACACCGCGCACGCCCTGCTGGCCGGGCTCGACCCTCGCGACCGGTCGGCGGTCGCCGCGCTCGGACTCGCCCTGCCGGGCATCGTCGACACCGTCCGCGGGGTCAGCGTCTACGCCGCGAACCTCGACCTGCGGGACGTCGCGATCGCCGAGCCGCTCGCCGCGCGCGTCGGCCTGCCCGTGCGGCTCGGCCACGACGTGACGGTGGCGGCGGAGGCGGAGCGCCGCTCCGGTGCCGCATCCGGGATGGCCGACCCACTCGTCGTCATCATCGGCACCGGCATCGCGGCGGTCAGCTACGTGCGCGGAGAGGTCGTGCGCGGCACCTCCGGACAGGCCGGCGAGCTCGGACACGTGGTGGTCCGCCCGGACGGACCGCTGTGCGGATGCGGCGCGCGAGGATGTCTGGAAGCGGTGGCCTCTGCGTCGGCCGTTGCCCGCGCCTACACCGCCGCGACCGGCGAGCCGGTGCTCGGTGCGCAGCAGGTCGTCGAACGGCTCGGCGCCGACCCTGCCGCCGATGCGGTCTGGTCCGCCGCCACCCGTGCCCTCGGCGACGGCCTGCTGACGGCCACGGCCCTGCTGGCTCCCGGCGCGATCGTGCTCGGAGGTGGGCTGGCGGAGTGCGGCCCCGCGCTGCTCGAACCCGTCGAGGCGCGCATGCGGGAGCGCGCGACCGTCGTGACGGTGCCGCCTCTGCTCACCGCCCGGCTCGGCAGTCGCGCCGGGGTCGTCGGTGCGGCGCTGATCGCCCGCGACGCCGCTGGCCTGTCCGGACGTCCCTCGCCCCAGGAGGCGTGATGGCTCGCGAGGTCGTGCGTGGTCGGGTCGTGACGCCGACCGCCGTGCTGGCGGACGGCGTGGTCGTCGTCGACGGCACCCGCATCGACGCGGTCTGGGAGGCCGACGCCTTCACGGGGGACCTGCCCCCCGGCTCCGGCACCGTGCTGCCCGGCCTGGTCGACGTGCACTGCCACGGCGGCGGGGGTGCGTCGTTCACGCTCGGCGACCGGGAGCAGGTCACCTCGGCCGCCGCGCACCATCTCGGCCAGGGCACGACGTCTGTGGTGGCCAGTGCCGTGACGGACAGCCCCGACCGGATGCTCGCGGCCGTGCGCGCAGCGGCGAGCGCGGTGGAGACCGGCGAGGTGGCGGCGATCCATCTCGAGGGGCCGTTCCTGTCCCCGGCTCGCTGCGGGGCGCAGGACCCGCGCCACCTGCGCGACCCCGATCTCGGCCTCGCCCGTGCCCTGCTCGAGGCAGGCGCGGGGCACGTACGGGTGATGACGGTGGCGCCCGAGCTGCACGGCGCGGAGGTGCTCGTGGAGCTGCTGGCCGACCACGGCGTCGTACCCGCGGTCGGACACACCGAGGCCGATGCCGACACCACCGAGCGTGTGCTCGGCACCGGTGGAACCGGCCTGGCCACCCACCTGTTCAACGGCATGCCCCCGATGCACCACCGCGCGCCCGGCCCGGTGGCGGGTGCCCTGTCGGCAGCCGCCCGCGGAGTCGCTCGGGTCGAGCTCGTCGCCGACGGCGTGCATCTGGCCGATGCGACCGTGCGCACGATGTTCGCCCTGCTCGGGCCGGCCCGGATCGCACTGGTCACCGACGCGATGGCCGCTGCCGGCATGCCCGACGGCGACTACCGGCTCGGGCCGCAGGAGGTCAGCGTGGTCGAGGGAGTCGCCCGGCTGCGCGGCGAGGGCGAGACCTCCATCGCCGGAGGCACCGCACGGCTGGTCGACGTGGTGCGGCGCTGCGTCCAGCACGGCGGCGTTCGGCTCGAGGACGCGGTCGCCGCGGCCTCGACCACACCGGCGGCCGTGCTGGGGCTCGAGCGCGAGGTCGGTGCGCTGCTCCCCGGTCTGCGCGCCGACCTGCTCGTCGTCGACGAGGAGCTGCGCCCACGACGGGTGATGCGTGCCGGGAGCTGGGTCACATGATCGTCACCGTCACCTGCAACCCCGCGGTCGACGTCACCTACCGCGTGGACCGGCTCGAACCGGGCGAGATGCACCGCGTCCAGGACGTCGCCTCGCGTCCCGGTGGCAAGGGCGTCAACGTCTCGCGGGTGCTGCATCAGCTCGGCGAGCCCACCACCGCCACGGGTCTCGCCGACCCCTTCTTCGCCGCCACCGTCGAGGCGCTGGGCGTGCGCGCGGCGTTCGTGCCCGCGCTGCCCGGCGTCCGCCGCACCCTTGTCGTGCACGCCGACGATCGGACCACCGCGCTGTGGGAGCCGGGCACCTCCCCGCCCGACCCGACGGCGGCAGCCGTGCAGCTCGTCGACCAGGTCACCCGGCTGCTCACCGGCGCGAGCGCGCTGGTCGTGTCCGGCAGCCTGCCGCCGGGCGTCGACCCGCACCTGCCGGCAGGGCTCGCGAAGGTGGCTGCTGCCGCCGGCATCCCCGCCGTGCTCGACCTCGACGACGAACCCCTGCAGGCAGCGGCCGACGACATCGGTGCCGTCCTCGTGCCCAATCGCGAGGAGCTGGGTCGGCTGTTCGGTGCTGGACCGGCCGTCGACGTGGTCGCGGCGGCGCGTGAGCTCGTCGAGCGCAGCGGCGGACCGGTCGTGGTGACGCTGGGCGCCGACGGCATGCTCGCGGCCACCACGGAGGGCTGCTGGCACGCGCAACCGGCCCGGCCGGTCGAGGGCAACCCGACCGGCGCGGGCGACGCGGCGGCGGCCGGGATCTCACGCGGCCTGGCCGGTCGCGCGGCCCATGAGGTCGACTGGCCGGAGCTCATCGCCGACGCGGTGGCGCTGTCGGCAGCGGCCGTCGTCGCGCCGGTCGCCGGCGAGGTCGACCTCGACTCCTACCAGCGGTGGCGTCCGGACATCCGGGTGCGACCGACCGACTCGTTCACGACCTGGACCTGACGATGCCGCTCACTCCCCTGACCGACCTGCTCTCCGCGGCCCGCACCGCCGGGCACGGCCTCGGCGCGATGAACGTGATCCAGCTCGAGCACGCCGAGGCCATCGTGGCCGGCGCCGAGCAGTCCGGCCGCCCCGTCGTGCTGCAGATCTCCGAGAACACCGTGGCCTACCACGGATCGCTCGCGCCGATCGCGCTCGCGTCCATGCGGGTCGCCGAGCAGGCGTCGACAGACGTGTGCGTCCATCTCGACCACGCCACCGACGTCGACCTGCTGCGCGAGGCCGTCGAGCTCGGAGTGCCGTCGGTGATGTTCGACGGTTCGGCGCTGCCGCACGCCGACAACGTCGGCGCCACGGCCGAGGTGGTCCGCTGGTGCCACGAGCGGGGCGTCTCGGTGGAGGCCGAGCTCGGTGAGGTGGGCGGCAAGGACGGCGTGCACGCGCCCGGCGCGCGCACCGACCCGGCAGACGCGGCCGCCTTCGTCGAGGCGACCGGCGTCGACGCGCTCGCGGTGGCGGTCGGGTCCTCCCACGCGATGCTGACCCGCGACGCCGTGCTCGACGACGAGCTGATCGCATCGATCGCCGCGAAGGTCCGCGTACCGCTGGTGCTGCACGGCTCGTCCGGCGTACCCGATCAGGGCCTGGTGAGCGCCATCGCGGCAGGCATGACCAAGATCAACATCGCCACCCACCTCAACGCCGCGATGACGGCAGCGGTGCGGTCCGTACTCGACGCCGACGACGGGCTGGTCGACCCCCGCAAGTACCTCGGCCCCGGCAGGGACGCGGTCGCCGCAGAGGTCGCCCGGCTGCTCACCCTGCTCGACTCCTGAGCCCCCTCAGCGTGGCGCGTTGCGAGGGTCCGGCGCCCGATGTGTCACCGCACGACGCGCCACGCTGGTGGGGTCACGGGTGGCCCGTGGCCTATGAGTCCGTTCGTCCGGTAGCCGAGTCCGTACCGGGCGTTCACATCGTAGCGATGTATCGCTACGATACGTTGTGTCGATAGGTACACGGTCTCGTCCGGGGTGGGAGCAGATGGCGAAGCGGGGTGACGCGCTCGAGCTGGCGGTGCTGGGCCTGCTGCACGAGTCACCCATGCACGGCTACGAGCTGCGCAAGCGGGTGTCGGCCCTGCTCGGCTGGGGTCGCGTCCTGTCCTACGGCTCGCTGTATCCCTGCCTGAAGCAGATGCAGCGCTCCGGCCTGCTCACCGAGGACACCGCGGCGTCCCAGCCGTCGCGCCGGGCGGCCCGGACCGGCAAGACCGCGGCGGCCAAGAGCAGTGCGGCCAAGACCAGCAGGCGCAAGATCGTCTACAAGCTCACCGCCGACGGCAAGGAGCGCTTCGAGACCCTGATGTCCACCGCCGGGCCGTCGGCGTGGGAGGACGAGACCTTCGGCGTGCACTTCGCGTTCTTCGGCCGCACCGACGCCGCGACGCGGATGCGCATCCTCGAGGGTCGACGTACCCGGCTCGAGGAGCAGCTCGAGCGCGTCCGCACCTCCTTCCAGCGCAGCCGGGAGCGCGTCGACGCCTACACGTTGGAGCTGCAGCGCCATGGCCTGGAGCTGGTCGAGCGCGAGGTCAGCTGGCTCACCGACCTGATCGACGACGAGCGGTCCCGGCACGCACCGAACCTGCGGCGGTCCGGCCGGCACGCACCCCACGACCCAGCCCGACAGACACAAGACCCAAGCCAAGAAGCAATCGAAGAAGAGGAATGAGGAGACCGATGGGATCGGTACGCGTAGCCATCGTCGGCGTCGGCAACTGTGCGGCGTCACTGGTGCAGGGGGTCCACTACTACCGTGACGCCGATCCAGCAGGATCGGTCCCGGGGCTCATGCACGTGACGTTCGGCGACTACCACGTCGGCGACGTCGAGCTCGTCGCCGCCTTCGACGTGGACGCCAAGAAGGTCGGCTTCGATCTCTCCGAGGCGATCTTCGCCAGCGAGAACAACACGATGAAGATCTGCGACGTGCCGCCGCTCGGTGTGACGGTGCAGCGCGGTCACACTCTCGACGGCCTGGGCAAGTACTACCGCGAGACGATCGAGGAGTCGTCGGCCGACGCGGTCGACATCGTCAAGGCGCTCCGCGACGCCGAGGTCGACGTACTCGTCTCCTACCTGCCCGTCGGCTCGGAGCAGGCGGACAAGTTCTACGCCCAGTGCGCGATCGATGCGGGCGTGGCCTTCGTCAACGCGCTGCCGGTGTTCATCGCCTCCGACCCGGAGTGGGCGGCGAAGTTCGAGTCGGCCGGCGTGCCGATCGTCGGCGACGACATCAAGAGCCAGGTCGGCGCCACCATCACCCACCGCGTGATGGCCCGCCTGTTCGAGGAGCGCGGCGTGGTGCTGGACCGCACGTACCAGCTCAACGTCGGCGGCAACATGGACTTCAAGAACATGCTGGAGCGCGACCGGCTCGAGTCCAAGAAGATCTCGAAGACCCAAGCCGTCACCAGCAACATCGACCACGACCTCGGCTCCCGCAACGTGCACATCGGGCCGTCGGACTACGTCGAGTGGCTCGACGACCGCAAGTGGGCCTACGTGCGGCTGGAGGGCCGTGCCTTCGGTGACGCGCCGATCAACCTGGAGTACAAGCTCGAGGTCTGGGACTCGCCCAACTCCGCCGGCATCATCATCGACGCGATCCGCGCCGCGAAGATCGCCAAGGACCGCGGCATCGGCGGGCCGATCCTCTCCGCGTCGTCCTACCTGATGAAGTCGCCGCCGGTGCAGCGCCCCGACGACCAGGGCCGGGCGAGCGTGGAGGCCTTCATCCGCGGTGATGTGGAGCGGTGAGCCGAGCAGCTCGCTGCGAGGCGAACGCGACCTCAGGCCCCGCGCGGTGAGCCGAGCAGCTTGCTGCGAGGCGAACGCGACCCCAGGCCCCGCGCGGTGAGCCGCTGAGATCTCTGGCGAGCCGCCATCTCGAGTACGTCGAGGTGGCGGCTCGCCCTTCTGTGCACAATAACTATGCACAGAATCTATGCACAGTTATTGTGTAGCTCATGAACGACCGCCCCACGTCCACCCGTCTCGACGCACGGGCCCTCCGGGTGCTCGCCCATCCGCTGCGCAGCCGGCTGCTGAGTGCGCTGCGCATCGACGGCCCGGCAACGGCGACCACGCTCGCCCACGCGCTCGACACCAACACCGGCGCCACCAGCTACCACCTGCGAAAGCTCGCCGAGGTCGGCCTGGTCGAGGAGGTCCGGGCCGAGCAGGGCGGCCGCGAACGCTGGTGGCGGTCGACCCACGAGTCGCACTCGTGGAGCTCCAGCGACTTCGATGCCGACCCCGACGCCGCGGCCGCGCGGGACTGGCTCGAGGGCGCCTACGCACGGCTGTTCGGCGAGACCCTGCAGCGCTGGCTGGACAGCCGTGACCAGTGGTCGGCCGAGTGGCGCGACGCCGCCGGCATGTCCGACGTACTCCTCGAGCTCTCACCCAGCCAGGTGCGGGCGTTGACCGGTGAGCTGCGAGCGGTGGTGGATCGCTTCCGCCACGTCGAGCCCGAGGAAGGCGCCGAGCGCCTGGCCCTCTACCTGGCCGTCTTCCCCCGACCGCACGGAGACCGTTCATGACCCCGTTGACCTCGGCGGCCGTGACCCGCCGGTTCCTCGTGCTGACCGCACTACGCTGGCTGCCGGTCGGGCTGCTGGTCCCGGTCATGGTCCTGCTGCCGCTCGAGCGCGGACTCACCCTGAGCCAGCTCGGCCTGGCCGTCTCCCTGCAGGGCTTCGTCGTCCTCGTCCTCGAGCTGCCCACCGGTGGTGTCGCCGACTCACTGGGCCGGCGCCGGGTGCTGCTGGCCGCCTCCGTGGTCGGCATCGCCTCCGTGGGTCTGCTGCTCGGGGCACACAGCTTCGCTGCGTTCGCAGGCGTCTATGCGCTGCAGGGCGTCTTCCGTGCGCTCGACAGCGGACCGCTCGAGGCGTGGTATGTCGATGCCGCGCTCGCCGCCGATCCCGATGCGGCCATCGACCACGGACTCAGCGCGCACGGCGTCGTGCTGGGGGTGGCGGTGGCCGGCGGAGCGCTGCTCAGTGGCGGCATCGTCGCCCTCGACCCGATCTCCACCCTGGACGCGCTCGCCGTACCCGTCGCCGTGTCCCTGGGCCTGCAGGTCGTCGGGCTGATCGGCGTCGCGGCGCTGATGACGGAGCACCGCGCGGCGGCAGGCCTGCGATCGGCGGCCCGCGCCGCGCTCGACACGCCGAGGACGATCGCCGACGGCGTCCGCTTGCTGCGCCGCTCCCGCGTGCTGCTCGCGATCGTCGGCGTGGAGCTGTTCTGGGGCTTCGGGATGGTGTGCTTCGAGGGACTCTTCCCGGTGCGGTTGTCCGAGCTAGTGGGTGACGCCGACCAGGCCGCCGCCATCACCGGGCCGGCGAGCTCCGCCGCCTGGCTGGCCTCGGCGGCGGGCGCGGCGTGCGTCCCGCTGCTGACCCGGCGGCTCGGTGTGGCGCCGGCCGCCGCCGCCATGCGCATCGTGCAGGGTGTCGCGGTCGTCGGCATGGGGGTCTTCGGCGGGGTCATCGGCGTGGTCACCGCCTACCTCGCCTGCTACGCCGTGCACGGCGCCTCCAACCCCGCGCACATGACGCTGCTGCACCGCCAGGTCGACGGCTCGGTCCGCGCGACCGTGGTCTCCCTGAACTCCATGGTCGCGCAGCCGGCCGGGGCGCTCGGTGTCATCGCGCTCACCGCGCTCGCCGATGCCAGCTCGGTCAGCGTCGCGATGTACGTCGGTGCGGCCGTGCTCGCCCTCGGCGCACCGCTCTACCTCCCGGCGTGGCGGCAGGAGCGCGCGCACCGCGAGCGAAGGCTGGAACACTTGCCCGCATGAGAGTGCTGCGTGACCTCGGCCTGCTGCTGCGGGGTCACGACTTCCGGCGACTCTTCGCGGTACGCATCGCCAGCCAGACCAGCGACGGCATCTTCCAGGTGGCGCTGGCGTCCTACGTCTTCTTCTCCCCGGAGCGGCAGGCGTCACCCCAGGCGATCGCCGCAGGTTTCGCGGCCATCCTGCTGCCGTTCAGCCTGCTCGGTCCGTTCACCGGGGTGTTCATCGACCGCTGGTCCCGGCGGCAGATCCTGGTCTGGTGCAACCTCGCCCGGATCCCGGTCATGCTGGTGATCGCCGGCCTGGTGGCAGCGGGTGTTGCCGACCTCACGCTGTTCGTCACCGTGCTGGTCGCGCTCTCGGTGAACCGGTTCCTGCTCGCCGCCCTCTCCGCCGCGCTCCCGCACGTCGTGCACCCGCGCCGGCTGGTCATGGCCAACTCCGTCACCCCGACCTGTGGCACGGCCGCGTTCCTGGCGGGTGTCGCCATCGGCGGACTGGTCCGCGAGGTGGTGAGCGTGTACGGCGGTGCGCGCAACGTCAGTGTCCTCGTGGTCGCCGCGGCGGGGTACGGGCTGGCCGCCTGGTTGGCCACCCGCATGCACCGGGAGCTGCTCGGACCCGACTACGACCCCCGTCTCCCAACGGTCCGTGAGCACGCCCGGCACGTGCTCGTCGGCCTGGTCGACGGCCTCATCCACGTATGGGCCCGGCGGCCGGCGGCCTACGGCCTGCTCACGATCGGTTCGCACCGCTTCTTCTACGGCCTGTCGACCGTGGCGACGATCCTGCTGTACCGCTCCTACTTCCACGACCCCGGCCAGCCCGATGCGGGATTCGCCGGCCTCGCGCTCGCCGTACTCGTGTCGGGCGCCGGGTTCGTCGCCGCCGCGTTCGCCACCCCGATCGCCACCCAACGACTCAGCCTGCGGCAGTGGATCCTCACGCTCCTGCTGCTGGCCGCCGTGGCCGGGGTGTTCCCCGGAGGCTTCTACACCGAGCCGACGTTGCTGTGTGCGGCGTTCGCGCTCGGCCTCTCCGCGCAGGGGGTGAAGATCAGCGTGGACACGATCGTCCAGGCGACGGTGGACGACGCCTTCCGCGGACGCGTGTTCGTGCTCTACGACGTGGTGTTCAACGTCGCGTTCGTGGCGGCCGCGGTGGCGGGCGCGTTCGTGCTGCCGCAGGACGGCAAGTCCTACCCGGTGCTGGCGCTGGTCGCGACGGGTTACCTGGCCACGGCGGCCGCCTACGCCTGGGCGCCACGCCCTCGCCTGCTGCAGAACTGACCGCGCGGTCGATTCTGACGACGGATCGGCGCGATCACGACCGAATTCTCACCGCACGGTCACAATTCGCCCCCGGCGCCGCAGCAGCGACCCGGTGCGCCCGCTCAGCGCTCGGCCCACCAGCGCAGCAGCTCCTCACGGGCGCGCTCCTCACCGAGCGGACCGTGCTCGATCCGCAGCTCGAGCAGGTGCTTGTAGGCCTGCCCCACCAACGGTCCCGGCTCGATCTCGAGGAGGTCCATGATCTGCCGCCCGTCGAGATCGGGCCGCATCGAGGCCAGCTCCTCCTCCTCGGCCAACCGGTCGATGCGCTTCTCCAGCGCGTCGTAGGTGCGTCGCAGCCGTTCGGCCTTGCGCCTGTTGCGGGTGGTGCAGTCGGCCCGGGTGAGCACGTGCAGCCGCTCGAGCTGGTCACCGGCGTCGCGCACGTAGCGCCGGACCGCGGAGTCCGTCCACTCCCCGGACCCGTAGCCGTGGAAGCGCAGGTGCAGCTCCACCAGCTTCGCGACCGCGTCGGTCTGCTCGGAGGAGAACCGCAGCGCCTTCATCCGCTTGCGCACCATCTTCGCCCCGACCACGTCGTGGTGGTGGAACGTCACCGAACCGTCGGGCTGGAACCGCCGAGTGCGCGGCTTGCCGATGTCGTGCACGAGCGCGGCGAAGCGCACGACGAAGTCCGGGGTGTCGACCGGCAGCCGCGGCTCGAGGTCGATCGACTGCTCCAGCACGGTGAGCGAGTGCTCGTAGACGTCCTTGTGCCGGTGGTGCTCGTCGCGCTCGAGCCGCAGGGCGGGCAGCTCGGGCAGCACGTACCCGGCCAGGCCGGAGTCGACCAGCAGGGTCAGCCCGCGGCGCGGGTACGGCGAGCAGACCAGCTTGACCAGCTCGTCGCGGACCCGCTCGGCCGAGACGATGCTGATCCGCTCGGCCATCCCGGTCATCGCCTCCACGACCTCCGGCGCCACCTCGAAGCCGAGCTGGGCGGCGAACCGGGCCGCGCGCAGCATCCGCAACGGGTCGTCGTCGAAGGAGTCGTGCGGCGTCCCCGGCGTGCGCAGCACACCGGCGGCGAGGTCGGCCAGCCCGCCGTAGGGGTCGACGAAGCTGCGGTCCGGCAGCGACACCGCCATCGCGTTGACAGTGAAGTCGCGCCGGTGCAGGTCCCCCTCGATGGTGTCGCCGTACGCCACGTCGGGCTTGCGTGACGACGGGTCGTAGGTGTCGGAGCGGTAGGTCGTGATCTCGAGCTGCTTGTCGTCCTTGCGGCAGCCGATCGTGCCGAAGTCGCGACCGATGTCCCACACGGCGTCCGCCCAGCCCGTCACGAGCCGCTCGGTGACCTCGGGACGGGCAGAGGTGGTGAAGTCGAGGTCATTGCCGAGCCGGCCGAGCAACGCGTCGCGCACCGGTCCACCGACCAGCGCGATCTCGTGGTCGGCCCGGGCGAACATCGCGCCGAGCTCGTCGATCACCGGGGCGACCCGCAGCAACGACTGGACCGCCTGACGCTGCACGCGACTGAGGGCAGACTGAGCGGAGGTAGGCGAATCGACCACGGGCATCCACTCTAAGCGGTGCGTCCCGGCCGCTTCCGCACCGCCCGTTAGCATGCGGACCGTGACCCGCCGCCCCCTCCTCCGCGTGGTTCTGTGCGCGCTGGTGCTGTCGGCGACGATCCTGCTCCAGCCCGTGCCGAGCGCCGAGGCCCAGCCCCAGCCGGCCCCCTCTCGGCTGGGGCCGACGACGGCCTCGACCGCGTCCGACTCGACGCCGGTCGCCCTCAACCAGCTGCGGCCCAGCACGTTGCGTCCCGACCGGCCGGTCAGCCTCGGCGGGGTGGTCCGCAACACCACGGAGGAGAGCTGGGGTGCGGTGCAGGTCAGCATGGTGATCACGGAGAGCCCGGTGACCACGGCCGAGGGCGTCCGTGAGGCGCGGAACGACCGCGGCTCGCTCGCACTGCGGGCGGTGCTCGGCCCGGGTGACTTCCAGAACCTCGGCGACCTCGCCCCCGGCGAGGAGGCGGAGTTCTCCCTGCGCAACGCCTGGGACAGCCTGCCGATCACCGGGTCCTCGGGCGTCTACATCGTCGGCGTCGAGGTCCGTGCCTTCGACGAGGACGGACTGCGCAACACCGTCGGGGAGAGCTCAGCCTTCGTCCCGCTCATCGGCCCGGAGTCCGGGACCGAGCGCGTGCGCATGGCGATGGTGCTCCCGCTCACCGCCGGCGTCCCGCTCGCCGCAGGCGGGTACGCCAACGACGCGCTCGCCCAGCAGTTCCAGAGCGACGGCCGGCTGACGGCGCTGGCCGACCTCGGCGCGAGCGCGGGTGACTTCCCGCTGACCTGGGTGGTCGACCCCGCGGTCGCGGACGCGGCCACCGACATGGCCGACGGTTACCGGATGTCGGGCGGCGCCGAGGTGGCGGCCGACGACGAGCGCGCGGACGCCGCTCGGCTGTGGCTCTCCCGGGTGCAGTCGGCGGTCACCGGGCAGGACGTGCTGACCCTGCCGTACGGCGACCCCGACGTCGCGTCGCTCGCCCGCGACGGCCTGCAGCGTGCCCTCACGCCGACGGCGGCGGCCACCAGCGCCGCGCTGGCAGAGCTCGAGCTGCCCGAGCAGAACCTGCTCTGGCCCGCCAACGGGTGGCTGGACCGGCGCACCCGGAACGCGGCGAGCCGGATCGCGCCCGCGATGACGCTGGTGGCGACCGACTCCGTGCGCCCCCCACGCACACCCGGCGTCTACACGACCGGACGCGAGGGCGAGGCCACCCCCACGATCGTCTACGACCGGCGGGCGCTCAGCCCCCGTGCCAGCGAGTCCACCCTGCAGTGGCGGCAGCAGCTGCTCGCGCAGGCAGCGGTCACCGCGCTCGATGGCGGCGGCTCGGTGGTGGTGGTCCCGCCCCGCACGCTGACACCGAGCGCCCAGTGGGCGGAGTCGGAGTTCTTTGCCGGGCTCGACACCCGATGGCTGCGGCCGACACGGCTGTCCGCGATCGCCGACCGGGCCGACGCGCCGCAGGCACGGTTGCGCTACCCCCGTCGGGCGCGACGCAGCGAGCTCCCGGTGGACAACCGCAACGCCGTGGCTGCGCTGGTGCGGACCTCCCGCACGCTCATCGGCGTACTCGCCGAACCGGAGGGGCCGCAGCTGACGCTCGCCAAGGCGACCGGTATCGCGTCCTCCCTGCACTGGCGCGACGTCCCGGACTTCGGGCTCGTCCTGGGCGAGTCCTATGTCGAGGAGAACCGCACCCAGCTCGACCAGGTCCAGGTGGAGGCGCCCGCGTTCATCACGCTGTCCGGACAGGAGGGGCCGTTCCCCGTCACGGTGAGCAACGGACTGAAGGACGAGGCGATCACGGTCAGCATCGAGGCACAGACCAGCGACGACGCCCTCCGGGTCGAGCCGATCGATCAGGTCACGATCGAGCCCGAGCAGCGCCGCAGCATCCCGGTGCGAGCCAGCTACGAGGGCGTCGGCATCAGCAACGTGACCGTGCGCCTGCTCGACCGCAACGGGTCGGCGTTCGGAGACCCCGTGACGCTGCGGGTGCGGGCGACCCAGATCGGTGCCGTCATCTGGGTGGTGATGGGCATCGGCGCCGCGATCATCTTCGGTGCGGCAGGCCGCAGCGTGGTCCGTCGGGTGCGCGCTCGTGAAGCCGCCCCGACGAGCAGGGAGACCTCTGCATGAGTGACCTGCTGCGCTCGAGCGCGGTGATGGCCGCCGGCACGGTGGTCTCGCGTCTGACCGGCTTCGTGCGCGGGGCGATGTTGGCCGCCGCCATCGGCCTGGGCTTCCACGCCGACCTCTTCAACGTCGCCAACACCGTGCCGAACATGCTCTACATCCTGGTGGCGGGCGGCATCTTCAACGCCGTACTCGTGCCCCAGATCGTGCGGGCGATGAAGCACGACGAGGACGGCGGCGAGGCCTACGTCAACCGCATCCTCACCCTCTCCGGCGTGTTCCTGGCGGGAGTGACCGCTGTCCTGGTCGCCGCCGCACCATGGGTGATGCGGCTGATCGCCGGGGAGCGCATGTTCGACCCCGAGCTCGAGGCCCAGACCGACTCCTTCATCACGTTCGCCCGGTTCT
>Ga0075331_1000046_pt1 | contig 22428 bp, 16 predicted proteins | sample MayberrySE_TuleA_FD_120090 | JGI IMG/M metagenome (GOLD analysis project Ga0075331, IMG submission 120090) | Natural and restored wetland microbial communities from the San Francisco Bay, California, USA, that impact long-term carbon... | ecosystem: Environmental > Terrestrial > Soil > Wetlands ... | reverse complement strand
CGAGCAGCCCGAGCTCGGGATCACCGAGTACGCCAAGCCGATGGGCGTCATCGCCGCGGTCTGTCCCTCGACCAATCCTGCTGCCACCCCGGCCAACAAGACGATGATGGCGCTCAAGGGGCGCAACGCGGTGATCCTGTCGCCGTCGCCGAAGGGTGGGTCGACCTGCCGGCTGCTGGTCTCCTACATCCACGAGCAGCTCGACAAGGTAGGCGCGCCACGCGACCTGGTGCAGTTCATCGAGCGACCCACCAAGCCCGTGACCTATGAGCTGATGGCCCAGGCCGACTTCGTGGTCGTGACCGGGTCGCAGAAGAACGTGCGTGCCGCGTACAGCTCTGGGACTCCCGCGATCGGAGTCGGTGTCGGGAACGCCCCGGTGATCATCGACGAGAGCGCCGACCTGGCCGACGCGGCGGCCAAGGTCAGGCTGAGCAAGACCTTCGACAACGCCACCAGCTGCTCGTCGGAGAACTCCCTGCACATCCACGACGGCGTCTACGATGCTGCCATCGACGCCCTGCGGGCCGAGAACGGTTACCTGTTGACCGCTGAGGAGAAGCAGCGGCTGCAGGCGGCGATGTGGCCGGGCGGCAAGCTGAGTGCCGACATCATGGCCCAGTCGGCCGACAAGGTTGCGGCTGCCGCGGGCCTCGACAGTGACGAGGCCCGTTCGGCGAAGTTCTTCATGGTCGAGGAGGAGGGCTACGGCCCCGACTACCCGTTCAGCGGGGAGAAGCTCTCCCTCGTGCTCACCGTCTACCGGTGGAACGACTTCGACGCCGCCCTGCAGCGGATCCAGAACATCCTCGACTTCCAGGGGGCCGGCCACTCCTGCGGCATCCACACCAAGGTCGACGCGCGGGCCCGCACCGTTGCGGAGCGACTCGAGGTCGCCCGCGTCCTGGTCAACCAGGCACACGCGCAAGGCAACGGCGGCGGCTTCGACAACGGTCTCGGTTTCACGCTCACGATGGGCGCCGGCACCTGGGCCGGCAACAGCATCAGCGAGAACCTCTCCTACCGGCACTTCCTCAACATCACCCGGCTGGCGCGCACGATTCCTCCTCGCCAACCGAGCGAGGAGGAGCTGTTCGGCTCCTACTTCTCGACCTACGGACGGTGACCGTGAACCTCCTCGAACACCAGGGCAAGTACCTGCTCGCGCGCGCAGGTGTGCGCGTCCCGCACGGAGAGGTCGTGTCCTCGGCGACCGCCGCGGCCGAGGCGGCCCGGAGCATCGGCGGACCGGTGGTCTGCAAGGCCCAGGTCCCCACCGGCAAGCGCGGCAAGGCCGGGGCCGTCCAGGTGGTACGGGGCCCGGACGAGGCCGAGGCATTCGCCCGGCAGATCCTCGGCAGCACCGTCGGCGGCTACGACGTGACCGAGCTGGTCGTGGAGGAAGCGGTCGACATCGCCCGTGAGCTCTACGCCGCGGTTCTCGACGACCCGTCGTCCAAAGGTCCGCTCGTGCTGTTCTCCACCGAGGGCGGCATGGACATCGAGGAGGTCAACGCGGCCACACCCGAGCTCGTGCATCGCGCGACCGTGGACGTGCGCACGGGACTCTCCGAGGCGGCGGCGGCCGAGATGCTCGCTGCGACGGATCTCGACGCGGCGGCGCAGATCGCGGTCGCCAAGGCCCTCGTGCAGCTGTACACCGCCTACCGCGACGACGATGCCGCTCTGGTGGAGGTCAACCCGTTGGTGCTGACCGCTGCCGGCGAGGTCGTCGCGCTCGACGCCAAGGTGACCATCGATGCCGGCTCCGTACCGCGGCAGGCAGAGCTGATCGACACCGTGCCGGGCGGGCGGCCGGCCGAACACGGTACCGAGCTGGAGCTTCGTGGTCGAGAGCTCGGGCTGCAGTACATCGAGCTGGACGGCGACGTAGGTGTTCTTGCCAACGGGGCCGGCCTGACCATGACCACGCTCGACGCGGTCAACCACTTCGGCGGCAGCCCAGCGAACTTCCTCGAGATCGGCGGCGACGCCTACACCAAGGCCACGCCCGCCCTGGAGCTGGTGCTGTCCAACCCGCGGGTCAAGAGCCTCCTGGTCAACTTCTGCGGAGCGTTCGCCCGCACCGACGTCATGGCCGAGGGCGTGGTCAATGCGATCGAGGAGCTCAACCCGCAGCTGCCGATCTCCTTCACGATCCACGGCACCGGCGAGGAGGAGGCCATCACGCTCGTGCGTGAGCGGCTCGGCATCGAGCCGCACGATCTGATGGACGACGCGGTCCAGGCAGCCGTCGAGGCCGCCCGCGCCCGCACCGACCAGACACTGGAGGCCACGCCGTGATCATCACCAGCCAGGACCACGTACTCGTCCAGGGCATCACCGGCCGGCAGGGCCGCTACTGGACGGAGCGGATGATGGAGTCCGGTACCACGGTGGTGGCCGGTGTGAGCCCGGGTCGCGGCGGCCAGGGTGTGCACGACCGGCCGGTCTACGACACCGTCGCCGAAGCGGCGGAGGACCACCGCCTCGACGCCACCGTGCTGTTCGTCCCCCCGGCCGGGGCACGGGCCGCGGTCGTCGAGGCCGTCGAGGCCGGCGTCGGCAAGGTCGTCTGCCTGGCCGAGCACATTCCCTCGCACGACGTCATGGAGATGCTGGCCGTCGCCCGTGACCACAAGGCTCAGGTGCTCGGTCCCAACACCGCCGGCCTGGTCGTTCCCGGGGAGGCCAGCGTCGGCATCATGCCGGGCTTCGCGGCCAACATCTTCCAGCCGGGCAACGTCGGCGTCATCTCCCGCAGCGGGAGCCTCGGCACCCTGGTGTCGATGAACCTCGTGACCGCGGGATTTGGCCAATCGGCCTTCATCGGCATCGGCGGTGACCCTATTCTCGGCACTACCACCGCTGATGCGGTCCGCAGCGCCCACGAGCACCCCGGCACCGACGCCGTCGTACTCGTCGGCGAGATCGGAGGGGCCATGGAGGAGGAAGCCGCGGAGCTCATCGCAGACCTGGACATCCCAGTGGTCGCCTTCATCGCCGGCCGCAGTGCGCCGCCCGGGCGCCGGATGGGCCACGCCGGTGCGATCGTCACCGGCAACCGAGGCAGTGGCGAGTCGAAGGTTGCCGCGCTGACGGAGGCCGGGGCGGTCGTCGTCGACATCCCCAGCCAGGTCGGGTCCGCGCTGCGCGAGCTGGGAGTCGAGCCCACCGTCGCGAGAGTGGGAGTCGCGTGAAGTACGGCTTCGCTATCGACCAGCGCACCTGCATCGGGTGCCACGCGTGCACAGTGGCGTGCAAGACCGAGCACGAGATCCCGCTGGGGCAGTTCCGCACCTGGGTGAAGTACGTCGACTCCGGCACGTTCCCGGACTCGACCCGCGACTTCGCCGTGATGCGGTGCAACCACTGCACCGACGCGCCATGTGTGAAGATCTGTCCGACCAACGCGTTGTTCAAGCGTGACGACGGCATCGTCGACTTCGACGGCGACGCATGCATCGGCTGCAAGTCCTGCATGCAGGCCTGCCCCTACGACGCGATCTACATCGACGCCGAGTCCAACACCGCGGCCAAGTGCAACTTCTGCGCGCACCGCATCGACCAGGATCTCGAGCCGGCGTGTGTGACGGTCTGCCCTACACACTCGATCTGGGTGGGCGACCTCGAGGACGAGCAGTCGGGGATCTCCCGGCTGATCGCCGAGAACCCCACCATGGTGCGGTCCCCGGAGCAGAACACCGGACCCAACGTCTTCTACCTCGGTGCCGAGCGCGCCACCCTCGACCCGCTGGGAGCACCTGTCCGCGACACCTATCTGTGGGCAGCTGCCGACGAGCAGCGGTTGCAGACCTCCCAGGACTTCGAGGGGGTCGACCCGACCGCGGCGACCACGCTCAACACCGCACACCCACGGCCGTGGGGCTGGCGGGTGATCACCTACCTGTGGGCCAAGGGCATGGGCGGCGGCGCGCTGTTCGTGGCGGCGCTCGCGGTCATCCTGGGCGTCGATCTCGGCGCGACCGGTGATGTCGTCGCCCCGGTCCTGGGCGCGGCCGGGGCCGCGCTCACGGGCGTGCTGCTGGTCTGGGACCTCAAGCGTCCGGAGCGGTTCTACTACCTGTTCACCCGCGGCAACCATGGGTCCTGGCTGGTGCTGGGTGGCTACTGCCTGCTGCTGTTCGGAGTGGCCGCCTCGCTGTGGTTCGTCGCCGGTGTGTTCGGGCTCGACCAGATGATGGCGTGGCTGGCCTGGCTGGTGATCGTGCCGTGCGCCCTGGTCGCGGGCTACACGGCGTTCCTGTTCGGCCAGGCGGAGGGGCGGGACCTGTGGCAGTCCGGGTGGCTCTTCCCCCACCTGCTGGCCCAGGCCGTGATGGTCGGCGCCGGAGCGATGGCTGTCGTGGCGCTGCTGGCCGGTGTCGGCGCCGACGGGGTGAGCCTGATCGCGCGCACGCTCGTCGTGGGCGCGGTCGCCCATCTGGTCCTCACCGGCCTCGACCTCGGCGGCAAGCACCACAGCGAGCAGGCTGCTGTCGGGGCCAGGATCATCGTGCGCGGCCGCTACGCCCCGCTGTTCTGGGGCGGCTCGGTCGCGCCGATCGCCGTCGCGACGCTGCTCGCCTCCTCCTCCTGGAACGGCGGGGCGGCATGGGCCGCGGCGCTGGCCGGACTGGTGGTGCAGGCCGCTCTGCTCGTCTACGAGACCGTCTACGTCCGAGCCGGTCAGGACGTACCGCTGTCATGACATCGCCGCGAGGACAGGAAGGCTCAGCATGACCGCCACCGATGACACCCGCGCAGCTCAGTCCGACCTGCCGGGTGCGCGTCGACACGAGCACCTGCGCAACTACCCGCCGCCGGACACCTGGGACAACCACGTGGCCTTCGACGCGAAGGCCCACCCGCGCAAGGTGGCGCGCGAGTTCATGCTCATCCCCACGACCTGCTTCAACTGCGAGTCGGCATGCGGGTTGCTGGCGCACGTCGCCAAGGACGACCTCACCGTGACCAAGGTCGAGGGCAACCCGGCACACCCGGGCTCGCGCGGCCGCAACTGCGCCAAGGGCCCCGCGACCATCAACCAGCTGACCGATCCCGAGCGGATCCTGCATCCGCTGCGGCGTGCCGGCGAGCGGGGGTCCGGTGCGTGGGAGACCTGCAGCTGGGACGAAGCGCTCGACGACATCGCCGGCCGGATCCGCCAGGCCATCATCGACGACCGGCGCGACGAGGTCGTCTACCACGTCGGCCGACCGGGCGAGGACGGCTTCGCCGAGCGGTTCCTGCTGGCGTGGGGCGTCGACGGCCACAACAGCCACACCAACATCTGCTCGTCCGGCGCCCGGCTCGGCTACACGCTGTGGGGCGGTTACGACCGGCCCTCGCCGGACTACGCCAACGCCAAGGTGGTGCTGCTGCTCTCGTCACACCTCGAGACCGGCCACTACTTCAACCCGCACGCGCAGCGGATCATGGAGGCCAAGCACGAGGGCAGCGCCAAGCTGGTCGTCATCGACCCGCGGATGTCCAACACCGCGTCGCACGCGGACCTGTGGCTGGCTCCCTGGCCGGGCAGCGAGGCGGCCATCCTGCTCGCGGTCGCCTCGCACCTGCTGCAGACCGGTCGGATCGACCGAGACTTCATCCACCGCTGGGTCAACTGGTCGACCTACCTGCAACGACTGCACCCTGATGCGCCGCACGACTTCGAGACCTTCCTGGCCAAGCTGACCGAGGACTACGCCGAGTACACCTTCGAGCTCGCGGCCGAGGAGGCGCAGGTCCCGGTCGAGAAGATCCGTGAGCTCGCCGAGATCATCGCCACGTCCGGGTCGGCACTGTCCGCGCACATCTGGCGCTCGGCAGCTGCGGGCAACCTCGGTGGCTGGCAGGTCGCGCGCAGCCTGTTCTTCCTCAACGTGCTCACCGGCAGCGTCGGTACGCCGGGCGGGACGAGCCCGAACGGGTGGAACAAGTTCATCCCGCACGGCTTCGACATGCCCGCCGGCCACGACGTGTGGAACGAGCTGCTGTGGCCCGCGGAGTACCCGCTGAGCACCAACGAGATGTCGATCCTGCTGCCGCACCTGCTCCACGACGGCCGCGGCAAGCTCGACGTCTACTTCTCCCGCGTCTACAACCCGATCTGGACCAACCCCGACGGGTTCAGCTGGATGGAGGCACTCACCGATCCGGCCAAGGTCGGCCTGCACGTCGCCTTGACGCCCACCTGGTCCGAGACGGCGACGTTCGCCGACTACGTCCTGCCCATGGGCCACTCGACCGAACGACACGACACGCACTCCTACGAGACGCACGCCGGCCGGTGGCTGGGGTTCCGGCAACCGGTCAAGCGTGTCGCGATGGACAAGCTCGGCCAGTCCTACACCGACACGCGCGACTCCAACCCGGGCGAGGTGTGGGAGGAGAACGAGTTCTGGTTCGAGCTGTCCTGGCGGATCGACCCGGACGGCGCGCTCGGCATCCGCAAGTACTTCGAGTCGCCCTACCGCCCGGGCGAGAAGGTCACCGTCGACGAGTACTACCAGTGGATCTTCGAGAACCGGGTGCCCGGCCTGCCGGAGAAGGCAGCCGAGCAGGGACTCACCCCGATGGCCTACATGCGCAAGTACGGCGTGGTCGAGATCGCCAAGGACCTTTACCGCCAGGACGAGCGGGTGCTCGGCGAGGCCGACCTCGACGGCGCCGCACCCGACCCCGACGGCGTGTTGCGCAAGCCGACCACCGACGAGTCGACGCCGCCACTGGTCGGCGAGGCCGGGGTCGTCGGGGTGCAGCTCGACGACGGCTCCACGGTCGCCGGCTGGTTGACACCGAGCCGTCGCCTGGAGCTCTACTCCGACACGATGGCGTCCTTCGGCTGGCCCGAGCACGCCACGCCCGGCTACATCGAGTCGCACGTCTCCCGGCGCCGGATCGACACCGACGCCGGTGAGATGGTGCTGGTGCCCACGTTCCGGCTGCCGACGCTGATCCACACTCGCTCGGGCAACGCCAAGTACCTGAACGAGATCAGCAACACCCACCCGGTCTGGGTCAACGCGACCGACGCGCAGCGGATGGGGCTGGCGACCGGCGACCTGGTTCGTGTCACGACGCGGATCGGCTACTTCGTGGCCAGGATCTGGGCTCACCAGGGCATCCGCCCCGGTGTCATCGCACTGAGCCACCACATGGGCCGGTGGCGGTTGAACGACACCGACGCCAGCCGTTGGGTGACGGGCAAGGTCGACCTGGACCACACCGAGGACGGCGTGTGGCGGATGCGCTACGCCGGCGGTGTCGGACCCTTCGAGAGCGACGACCCCGACAGCTCCCGGATCTACTGGGAGGACCCGGGGGTGCACCAGAACCTCACCTTCCCGGTGCAGCCCGACCCCTGGTCGGGCATGCACTGCTGGCTGCAGCACGTGCGACTGACCAAGGCGGAGCCAGGCGACCGCTACGGCGACATCGAGGTCGACACCCGCAAGTCGCGCGAGGTCTACCACGAGTGGCTGGCCAGGACCCGTCCCGGACCCAACGCCGAGGGTTGGCGACGTCCCGAGTTCCTGATGCGGCCGGTCAAGCCCAAGCGCAAGGCGTTCAAGGTGGCCCACGCTGACGTCGACGGCGCGCAACGGCAGGAGTGAGGATGCGCCTGCGTCGGACACACCTCGCAGCCGGCTCGGATGCGGACGTCGAGCTGATCGGCGACGCCCTGCGGCAGGTCGTCGAGCCGGCGAGCGGACGGCGGCTGGGTGATCTCGACCTGGTCGGCGAGGTCGTCGTGGAGCAGCGCGGGCGAGTGCGGTTCACCGTGCACGCACTGACCTCCGACGCCGACCAGCACGCCCGGCTCAGTGCGGATGCCGTCGCCGCCGCCGAAGGCTGCCCGGGTGTCGGTGAGGCACACGCCACGGTCGTCCCGCTCGACGACGCCGCCCGAGCACGTCTGGGCCAGCGGCTGCGTCAGGACAACCGCCGACCCGGCGGCCTCGGTGCCGACACCGTCGTCTACGCCGTCGGGTCCGGCAAGGGCGGCGTGGGCAAGTCGTCGGTCACCGCCAACCTCGCCGCCGCCCTCGCGCGCAAGGGGCAGCGTGTCGGCGTACTCGATGCAGACGTGTGGGGCTACTCGATCCCGCAGCTGTTCGGAGTGCGTCGTGCGCCGGTGGCGCTGAAGGGGCTGATGCTGCCGGTCGAGGCACACGGCGTGGAGCTGATGTCGGTGGGGTTCTTCGTCGCCGACGACGAACCCGTGGTGTGGCGCGGACCCATGCTGCACAAGGCGATGGAGCAGTTCCTCGACGACGTCTGCTGGGGGAGCCTCGACGTGCTGCTCGTCGACCTTCCACCCGGCACCGGCGACGTCACGTTGTCGGTCCTGGAGCTGTTGCCGGATGCGTCACTGCTGGTGGTCACGACCCCGCAACAAGCTGCCACCCAGGTGGCCGCCCGGGTCGGGCGGATGGCGCTCGACGCGCGCATGCCGCTGGCCGGCGTCGTCGAGAACATGTCCGGCGGCGCCTTCGGCTCCGGCGGTGGCGCAGCGCTCGCGACCACGCTGGACACCTCGCTGCTCGCCCAGGTGCCGCTCGATCCCGCGCTGTGTGAGGCGGGCGACTCCGGCACACCGCTCGTGCTCACCGACGACGCCAGCCCCGCCGCGCAGGAGATCGCTGGGCTGGCCGAGAGGCTGCCGGTCGTGCGCCGGGCGTTGCTGGGCAGGTCGCTGCCGCTGTTCGTGGGCTGAGCGGCGTCAGCGCTGTCCCCGGCCGGCGAGCAGCCCGACGACCTCCCGGAACGCCTCGTTGGTCATGCCCTGGGAGAGATCCAGCGCGTGGCAACGGCTGTAGTAGGGGCTCAGGTCCAGACCTACCCCGAGGCCGTAGATCTCCAGCGCACCGCTCAGCTCGCGACCGAGCACGACATCGCGGAGGTGGTGGTCGAGGAAGTGCGCATCGTTGACGAGATTCGTGGCGCTGTCCATCGGGCTACCGTCCGACAGCACCACCAGCAACCGGCGAGCCTCGGGCCGCCCGTCGATGCGACGGCAGGCCCACTCGACGGCCTCACCGTCCACGCCTTCACGGAACAGGTCGGCCTTGAGCAGTGCGGCGATCTGCGGACGCGCGGCACGCCATGAGCTGTCAGCGCTTTTGAAGACGATGTGGCTGAGCTCGTTGAGGCGTCCGGGGTGGGCGGGTCGACCGGCTCGTCTCCAGTCGCGCACGGCTCGACCCCCGTTCCAGGAGCCGGTCGTGAATCCGAGGACCTCACTGGAGACACCGGCGAGCTCGAGGGCACGGCCGAACACGTCGACCAGCACGGCAACCGCCTCGGCATGCTCCTTCATCGAGCCCGAGCAGTCGACCAGGAACGTGACCAGGCAGTCAGCCACCGGCTCGATCCGCTCGGTCCGGAACAGCCGCCGCTCCGTCGGGGACACCACGAGCTGGGCGAGCCGGCGCCCGTCGATCAGTCCCTGCTCCTGACCGGCGTCCCAGCCGTCTCGGGCCGGGTCGGCGAGCAGCGCCTTCAGCTCGCGGGCGAGCCGGGCGACGTTGATGCCGAGCCCCGCCACCCTCCGGTCCAGACGTTCGCGGTACTCGCGCAGCTGCGCGGCGCGCACCAAGGCCGAGGCCGGGCGTTCGCGGTCGTAGGCGGTGGTGAAGGCGCGGTAGCCGTCCTCGGCGTCAGTGAGCACGGTGCTGCGGCCCGACGGCGCGGTGGGCAGGTAGTCGTCGGAGTCGTCGTCGATATCGACGAACAGCGCGAACCGCGCACGATCGGCCGGGTCGTCGCCGCTCCCGTCGTCAGGTTCCTCCGCGTCGGCGGTGCGGACCATGTCGCCGACCGCCCGGGCGATTCCCAGGGCGTGCTCGGCGTAGGCCTGCTGGTCCTCGCGGCAGGTGCGAAGGCCGCGCAGGTCGTGACCGATGAGGGGCACGATCGAGCCACGGGTCGTCTCGAGCAAGTCCTCCGTCTCCTCCACCACAGGCTCACGGGTCACGCGCGAGCGGCAGATCTGTGCCACCGTGTAGATGAGGATGCCGCGTGCGCTCTCGGTGAGGCCGGAGTGATGGAACGCCAGCGACCACTGCTCGTGGCGGTGCCGTAGATTCGCCACCACGCCGGGCAGGTGCGGCGGCACCAGCGACTCCACCCGGAACTGCTCGAGCATCTCGAAGATCAGCCGGTCGACCGGTTCCGCGGGACAGCGCTCGTGGTGCAGGCCAGGGTCGGACAGTGCCAGCCGCAGGGCCATGCCGTCAGCCGCGCCGCGGAAGGACACGAAGTCATCCTCCTCCGGGGAGGGGTGCAGATGAGGCGCCCGCAGCGGCAACCGGCGTCGACCGCGATGCAGCAGCCGCCCCCGGAAGTGCAGGTCGGGATCGTCGCGTAGGGCGCGGATCGTCGCCGCGCACAGCTCCTCGGCCTGCTGCTGGACCCGGGCCGTGGATGCGTCCACGTTCACACCGGGACGCCGTCGAGCTGGTGTGACTCCGCCAGCTCGACGCCGAGGCAGCGCTGGTAGTACTCCGCGACGATCGGGCGCTCTGCCTCGTCACACTTGTTGAGGAACGACAGCCGGAACGCCAGTGCGGGGTCCTCGAAGACCTCGACGTTCTCGGCCCACGTGATGACGGTGCGCGGTGACATCAGGGTCGAGAGATCGCCCACGTGGAAGCCCTTGCGGGTCAGGTCGGCCACCGCGACCATCGACTCCACCAGCTCGCGACCGGTCGGCGTGGCGAGCTCCGGCACTCGGGCCACGACGATGGCGGCCTCCTCGGCGGCCGGCAGGTAGTTCAGCGACGCGACGATGTTCCACCGGTCGATCTGTGCATGGTTGAGGCGCTGCGCGCCGTGGTAGAGCCCGTTGAGGTTGCCCAGCCCTACCGTGTTCGCGGTGGCGAACAGCCGGAAGTAGGGGTGGGGGTGCAGCACCCTGCTCTGGTCCATCAGCGTCAGCTTTCCCTGGCGTTCGAGGATGCGCTGGATGACGAACATGACGTCGGGCCGCCCGGCGTCGTACTCGTCGAACACGAGCGCGACCGGGCGCTGCAGCGCCCAGGGCACGATGCCTTCCTGGAACTCCGTGACCTGCTGACCGTCTCGGACCACGACGGCGTCGCGGCCGACGAGGTCGAGCCTGCTGATGTGGCCGTCGAGGTTGACGCGCACGCACGGCCAGTTGAGTCGGGCGGCGACCTGCTCGATGTGCGTCGACTTGCCGGTGCCGTGGAGTCCCTGCACCAGGACCCGTCGGTCGCGGGTGAAGCCGGCGAGGAGTGCGAGCGTCACGTCTCGGTTGAAGCGGTAGGCATCGTCGACCTCGGGAACGTGCTCGTCGGTCTCGCTGAACGCCGGCACCTTGAGGTCGGAGTCGATGCCGAACACCTCGCGTACGGCGAGCTGCTGGTCGGGGTGCGTGAGGTTCATCTGGTTCCTCTCCACGCGGGTCAGGAGGCGGAGGTGCCGGAGATGTCGACGGTCGCGTCGGAGATGTCGGCCGAGCCCTCGGTCTCGATCTGCCCGATCGCCTGCGCGGCCCGCTGCAGGGCGGGTAGCAGCTGCAGCGCCTTGTCCGTGCTGAGGCGCATGACCGGCGCCTGGGCGGCGACGCACATGTTGGAGCGGCCGGTGCCGGTGGGCACGAGCACGGCGACGCAGATGAGGCCGGGCAGGAACTCCTCGTCGTCCATGGCGTAGCCGTCGCGACGGGAGCGCCGCAGCTCCTCCTCCAGCTGGTCGAGGTCGGTCACGGTCTTGGGCGTGTACTGCTTCAGCGGCGCGTGCGCGAGCAGCTTGCGGCGCTGCGAGGGGCTCATCTGGGAGAGGATCATCTTGCCGCTGGCCGAGCAGTGCACCGGTACACGTGATCCGGGCCGAAGGTAGAACCGCAGTGGTTCCGGAGTCTCGACACGGTCGAGGTAGACCACCTCGTCCCCGGACAGCGCCGTCACGTTGCAGCTCTCGCCGACCTCCTCGACCAGGTGCCGCAGTACTGCGTGCCGGGCGCCGTGCTGGGTGGAGTTCAGCAGCAGGTTCTCCGCGAGCCGCCGCAGCCGGGTGCCGGTGCCGTAGTGCCGCCCGTCGCCTTGCCGGAACAGCAGGCCGGCGGCCTCGAGCTGCTGCAGCATGCGGTGGAGAGTGGGCTTGGGTACGCCGGTCTCCTCCACGAGGCCCTGCAACGACACGAACTGGTCCTTCGCCGCAATGAGCTCGAGGAGGGAGAACAGTCGCATCGTCGGTGTGTCGCCGTTCAGCTCGACGCTCGCATCGACGTCGCGGATGCGCTCCATACTGATCTGGTCCTCCTGATGTCTCGAAGAGCCATACAACCTATCTCGTTTTCCTGTACATCGCATTGACGATGCCAGGACCTGCTCATATAGTCGCACCTGATCCTGATTTCAGGAACATGCCGTACCAGATTTCGGCATCACCTCACGGTAGCGGGCCGCATGCAGAGAAGGAGCACCATGGCTGAGAACACTGACGGGGCGCGCCGCACCGTTGCCAGCGGCGTCCAGAAGATGACCCCGTCCGAGGCGTTCGTCGAGACGATGGTCGCCAACGACGTCACCGACATCTTCGGCATCATGGGGTCGGCGTTCATGGACGCCATGGACATCTTCGCGCCCGCGGGCATCCGCCTGGTCCCCGTGGTGCACGAGCAGGGCGCGGGCCACATGGCCGACGGCTACGCTCGGGTCAGCGGCCGGCACGGCGTGGTGATCGGGCAGAACGGTCCTGGCATCAGCAACTGCGTGACGGCGATCGCCGCGGCCTACTGGGCGCACAGCCCGGTGGTCGTCGTGACGCCGGAGGCCGGGACGATGGGAACCGGGCTGGGTGGCTTCCAGGAGGCCAACCAGTTGCCGATGTTCCAGGAGTTCACCAAGTACCAGGCCCACGTCAACAACCCCAAGCGGATGGCCGAGCTGACCGGGCGGGCGTTCGACCGCGCGATGTCGGAGGTCGGGCCGACGCAGCTGAACATCCCGCGTGACTTCTTCTACGGCGAGATCGAGGCCGAGATCCCGACGCCGCAGCGGCTCGACCGCGGAGCCGGCGGGGAGGCCAGCCTCAACGAGGCCGCGGAGCTTCTCGCGCAGGCCGACTTCCCGGTGATCATCGCCGGTGGCGGTGTCGTGATGGCCGACGGTGTCGAGGAGTGCAAGGCTCTGGCGGAGCGGCTGGGCGCGCCGGTGGTGAACTCCTACCTGCACAACGACTCCTTCCCGGCCAGCCACCCGCAGTGGTGCGGGCCACTGGGCTACCAGGGCTCCAAGGCCGCCATGAAACTGATCTCCCAGGCCGACGTCGTCGTCGCACTCGGCTCGCGTCTCGGCCCCTTCGGCACGCTGCCTCAGCACGGGCTGGACTACTGGCCGAAGAACGCGAAGATCATCCAGATCGATGCCGACCACAAGATGCTCGGCCTGGTGAAGAAGATCAGCGTGGGAATCTGCGGTGACGCCAGCGCGGCGGCCGCCGCCCTGACCGAGCGGCTGGCCGAGCGGACGCTTGCGTGCGACGCGACCAAGGAGCAGCGCGCTGCCACTATGAAGGCCGAGCAGGATGCGTGGGAGGCCGAGCTCGACGCGTGGACCCACGAGACCGACCCCTACAGCCTCGACGTGATCGCCGAGGCCGAGCAGGAGGAGGGCAACTGGCTGCACCCGCGCCAGGTGCTGCGTGAGCTCGAGAAGGCGATGCCGGACGACGTGATGGTGTCGACCGACATCGGCAACATCAACTCCGTGGCCAACAGCTACCTGCGCTTCGAGAGGCCGCGCAGCTTCCTCGCCCCGATGAGCTTCGGCAACTGTGGCTACGCCCTGCCGACGATCATCGGCGCCAAGGCCGCGGCCCCGGACCGGCCCGCCATCGCCTACGCGGGCGACGGTGCCTGGGGAATGAGCATGGGCGAGATCATGACCGCGGTGCGCCACGACATCCCCGTCACTGCGGTGGTGTTCCACAACCGCCAGTGGGGTGCGGAGAAGAAGAACCAGGTCGATTTCTACAACCGCCGCTTCGTGGCCGGCGAGCTCGACAGCCAGAGCTTCGCCGGCATCGCCCAGGCGATGGGTGCCGAGGGCATCGTCGTGGAGAAGCTCGAGGAGGTCGGGTCGGCCCTGCAGCGTGCGGTCGACGCCCAGATGAACGAGGGCAAGACCACGGTCATCGAGATCATGTGCACGCGCGAGCTCGGCGACCCGTTCCGTCGTGACGCACTCTCCAAGCCGGTGCGTCTGCTCGAGAAGTACAAGGACTACGTCTGAGCGGTCCCGTCAGGTGCCCGGCCCGGTCCGCGGGTCGGGCACCGGCTCACGAGAGGACCTCGAGGTCAGAGCGGCAGCAGGTGGGACAGCTCGTCGGCTGCGCGCCGGACTTCGGGGCCCAGCTCACCGAAACGGGAGTCGGGCATGCGAACAGCCGGTGCCTGGATGGCCACGGCCGAGCGGGCCTGGCCGGATCCGTCGATGATCGGCGCCGCCACGCAGCGCACGCCGAGCATCGACTCCTCGTCGTCGATGCTCCAGCCGCGGTCCCGGATCTCGTCCAGGTCGCGGCGCAACGCGTCGGTCGTGGCGTGCGTCTTGGCCGTGAGCTGTGGCAGCTCGCTACCGAGCCCGTCGACGTACTCGTGCAGGCTGTCGTTGAAGGCCAGCAGCGACTTGCCCATCGAGGTGGCATGCAGCTCCACCCGGGTGCCCACCTCCATCGAGAAGCGCAGTGGCTGCGGCGACTCGATACGTTGGATGACCACTGCGTGGTCCCCGTCGAGCAGGCCGAGGTTGACCGACTCCTGCGTCTGGCCGGCGAGCCGCTCCAGCACCGGCCGGGCGACGCCCATGCCCATGGCGCGCTGGGCAGCCTGGCCGAGCAGGAGTGACTGCGGCCCGAGGCGGTAGCGCTCTCGACCCTCGTCCTGCGCGAGGTACCCCTCTGCCACCAGGGCGCGGGCGATCCGGTGCGCCGTGGAGAGCGTCAGGTCGAGGCGGTCTGCCAGCTGGACGACACCGAGGGCGCCACCCTCGTCACGAAACAGGTTCAGGACGGTGAAGGCGCGGCTGATCGCCTGCGTGCCGGCTACCCGGCCACCGTTGCTCTCGGCGGGCATCGAAGCCACGGCATTCCTCTCGCTCTCTCACTATGTGGCAAACAGTGTAGGGGCTTGACTGCGCATGTGGCAGTTAGGCCTTGACCTGTGCGCGAACGGGCTCCTAGAGTTGTGGAAATCAATCCCATTATATGAAAGTTGTCGCCGCGGCGCCAGAGACCGAGAGGGGAGCACTGCATGTCCTCCGACGGCAGCTCGGACTCGATGAGCGCCACCGCGCACCGGCGGGACCGGGTGCTCAGCTGGATCGACCGGCTGGCCGGCCACACGCCTCGGGTGGTGCTGGCCGACGGTCAGGACCCCCGGGCGCTTGAAGCGGCGGCATGGCTGGCGGCCCACACGTCGGTGCGCCCCGTGGTGGTCTCGGCGGACGGTGCCGCCCACCGGGCCGCATCCGCACTCGATCTCGACCTCAGCGGCGTCGAGGTGCGCAGCACTGCTGCCCTCGCCGGCGACCCGGCGCTCCTGGAGCGCCTGCGCCGCAAGCCGGACGGCACTCCGCGTGGCGAGGAGCAGGTCCAGCACGCCGTCACCGACCCGGTCTACCTCGCCGCTGCACTGGTCGCGTCCGGACGGGCCGACGCGGCCGTAGCGGGCGCGACGCGGCCGACGGGGGACGTGATCCGTGCGGGCCTCCGCGTGATCGGGCTCGCCGCCGGCGTCTCGACCGTCTCCAGCTGCTTCGTGATCGTCCTGGCCGACGGACGCACGCTCGCCTACGGCGACTGTGCGGTGCTGCCCACCCCCGACAAGCACCAGCTGGCCCAGGTCGCCGTCGCGACCGCACAGACCTACCGCGACCTCGCCGACCGGGAGCCGGTCGTGGCGATGCTCTCGTTCAGCACGATGGGCAGCGCCCAGCACCCTGACGTCGAACGCGTGCGGGAGGCGACCGCGATCGCCCGGGAGCTGCAACCCGGCCTGTGCATCGACGGCGAGCTGCAGCTCGACGCCGCGTTGACCGAGGCGGTGGCGCGAACCAAGGCCGCCGGGTCCGAGGTTGCCGGCCGGGCGAATGTACTGGTCTTCCCGAACCTGGCCGCCGGCAACATCGGGTACAAGATCACCGAACGGCTGGCAGGCGCCGCGGCGATCGGCCCGATCCTGCAAGGACTCGCCGCCCCGCTCAACGACCTCTCGCGCGGCTGCTCGGCACACGACGTGGCGGCGGTGGCCCTGCTGAGCGCGGTCCAGTCGCTGGGCGGTCGGCCGGTCGAGACAGTACCCGGGCCGACGGCGACCTCGACCGTCAGCCCGCCGGAACCCGTGTGAGCCGAAGCTCTTCGGCGACGTCGTCCTCGATGGCGAGGTCGCGGCGGCGTACCGCCAGCGCGCACGCCGCGCTGACCGCGCTCACGGCAACCACGTAGGCCACCACGAATCGGACGCCGCCCTCGGCCAGACCCAGCAGGTACGACAGCACCAGCGGGGTCAGCCCGGATGCGAAGATGCCCGAGAACTGGTACACGAACGAGATCCCGCTGTAGCGCACGTGCGTGGGGAACATCTCGGCGTACAGCGACGCCTGCGGCCCGTACATCGCGGGGTAGAAGATCCCGAGCACGACCACGAGGGTGAGCGTGATGACCACCGCGTCCTGCGTCCCGAGCATGGCGAACGCGGGGTACGTCAGCAGGGCGAGCGCGACGACGCCGGCGGTGAAGGTGCGCCGGCGCTCGAGCGTGTCCGACCACCGGCCGAACAGCGGGATGAACACGAGCATCACGGCGGCCGCGATCATCACCGCGACCAGCATCGTGTTGCGGGGCATGTCCAGGGTGTCGGTGCCGTAGGCGATCGCGAACACCGCCCAGGTGTTGAACGCCACCCCCTCGGCCCATCGGCTGCCCATTCCCAGGAAGATGTGCCGGCGGCTGCGGCGGTCACGGAACAGCTCGAGGGCCGGCACGGTCGCTCGCTGCTCGCCCTGCTCGAGCTTGCGGAACGCGGGCGTCTCCATCACCTTCAGCCGGATGAACATGCCGACGACCACCAACACGGCGCTGAGCAGGAACGCGATCCGCCACCCCCACGCGAGGAACGACTCGTCGGTCATCGAGGCGCTCAGGCCGGCAAAGGCGCCGGTGCCGAGCAGCAGGCCCAGGGCGAGGCCGATCTGGGGGAGGCTGCCGTACAGCCCGCGCCGGCCCTTGGGCGAGTACTCGACGGCCATCAGCACGGCACCGCCCCACTCACCGCCGATCGCGACGCCCTGGGCCAGTCGCAGCAGCACGAGCAGGATCGGGGCGGCCACGCCGATGCTCTCGTAGGTCGGGACGAGCCCGATCAGGCAGGTCGCCACCCCCATGATCAGCATGGTCGCGACCAGGGTCTTCTTGCGTCCGACGCGGTCACCGATGTGCCCGAAGATCAGGCCACCCACGGGCCGGGCGACGAACCCGAGTGCAAAGGTGGCGAAGGCGAGCAGGGTCCCGACCAGCGGGTCCTCGCTGGGAAAGTACAGCTTGTTGAACACCAGGCCTGCGGCGGTGCCGTAGAGGAAGAAGTCGTACCACTCGACGGTGGTGCCGACGACGCTGGACGCCACCACTGTGCGTACCTCGCGCCGGCTGACCTCCGGCTGCGCATCGCCTGTCGTCGTCTCGTTGCTCATGGCCTCTCGCCGCCGTTCAGAGGGACTCGGTGAAGATGTGGGCGAGGGCATCGCGACTGACCGGTCGCGGCACGACGGCAAGCTGCCGAGTCTGCTTCATCGTGCCGTCGACGAGCGTGTCGATGTCGCTCGCGTCGTAGCCGAAGCTGCGAAGTCCCGCGGGCATGTCGATGTCGGTCATCAGCTCGCTGAGCACGTGCGCCAAAGCGTCTGCGCCGTCTGTGGTGGTGAACGTTCGCCCGCTCAGCAGCTCGGCGGCCCTGAGATGGCGCACGGGGTCCCCGGGATAGGTCCACCGGAACACCGCGGCCGCCGTGGAGGACACCGCCTGGCCGTGCGGCACCATCGGCATGACCGGGTATCCGGAGGCGCGGTAGTCCTCCACCGCGCCGGCGATCGGGTAGGCGTTGGCGTGCGGGAGGTGCGTGCCCGCGTTGCCGAACCCCGTGCCGGCGTACGTCGAGGCGAGCATCATCTGGTAGCGCGCCTCGAGGTCGCGTCCGTTCAGCACCGCGCGGCGCAGATAGCGACCGACGAGGCCGAGCGCCATCTCGCACCACACGTCGCTGATCGGGTTCGACCCGCAGAACGCCGGACGCTTCATCGGTTCGTCCGGTGACGGCTTGGCGTCGAAGCGGATGCTGGTGTAGCTCTCGAGCGCGTGTGAGAGCACGTCCATGCCGCTGGCCGCGGTCACCTGCGGCGGCATCGACACCGTCGTGAGCGGGTCGATGACGGCCAGGGACGGGCGTAGCCGGGCATGACTCACGCCGGCTTTGAGGTGCAGACCGAGGAAGTCGACCACGCAGATCGTCGTCGACTCCGAACCGGTGCCTGCAGTCGTCGGGACCGCGATCAGCGGCTTGAGTGGTCCCGTCGGGACCTGACCTCCACCGATCGGTGGCGTGACGAAGTCGAGCAGCTCGCCGGGATGAGTGGTGAGCAGGTTGACCGCTTTGGCCGTGTCGATCGCCGAGCCGCCGCCCACTGCCACGAAGCAGTCCCAGTCGTGCTCGCGCGCGAAGCTCACCGCCTCGGCGATGCTGGCGTCGGTGGGCTCGACCGCGACCCTGTCGAAGACCTCTGCCTTGACGCCGCTGGCGAGGACGAGGTCGCGGACGCGGTCGGGTGTGCCGGTCGCGCGCACGCCGGGGTCGGTCAGCACCAGGCAGGAGGCGGCCCCGGTGGCCGCCACCTCCAGGCCCACCTCGTCGAGTGCGCCCGTGCCGAACTTCAGCGGAGGGGCGCCCCAGGTGAAGACGGATTCGTTGCCGTGCTGCGTCATCTACCTCTCCCGACATCATGTGGGAAGAACAACCACTATGTGGGGGACGACCCTAGACGCAGGACATCGATCTGTGAAGCCCCTCACATCAGGAGTGTGTGCTCAGCGGGAGAGCACGCGGTCGACCGGCACGAAGTGCGCGACCTCCTTCGCCGACTGGACGGCGAGGCTGCCGAGCTCGCGCATCCGCTCCCTGGGCATCCGCACGGTCGGCACCTGGATCACGAGTGCTGCCTGGGCCTTCCCGTTGGCGTCGAGCACCGGGGCGCCCACGCATCGCACGCCGGCAACGTTCTCCTCCATGTCGATGCTGTAGCCGCGTCGCCGGGTCTCCGTGAGCTGCTTGGCGAGGGCGCTCGGCGTGCCCAGCGTCGTCGGCGTCAGCTGGTGCAGCCGCTTCGGCAACGACCTGACGTAGGCGTCGGCGTCGTCGGAGAAGGCGAGGATGGCTTTGCCTGACGCCGTCGTGTAGAGCGGGAAGCGCGCGCCCGGGTGTTGCTCGAAGCGCAGGGGCAGCGTCGACTGGACCCGCAGCATGACCACCGACTCTTCGCCCTCGCGCACGACGAGGTTGACGGACTCACCGGTGTCGGCCGTGATCTGCTCGAGCAACGGCAAGGCCCGGTCCAGGCCGAAGACGCGTTGCGCGGCCTGGCCGAGGAGGATCGCCCCGCTGCCGAGGTGGTAGGTCTCGTTCTGCGGGTTCTGCGTCACCAGCCCGTCGGCGATGAGAGCCCGCAGGATTCGGTTCGTGGTACCGGAGCTGAGGCCGAGGTTTCCGGCGATCGTGGCGGCGCCGATCTCACCCTGGTCGCCGGCGAGCAGCCACAGCACCCGGAGGGCACGGCCGATCGCCTGGGTGCCGGGTGGGGCCTGGCCCGGAGGCTTGGTCACGTCTCACCGCCAGTCGTCGTGCGCCTGTCGAGGATCGGCGTTGGGCCAGCGTACCGAGAGCCCCGTGCGGTTCACACGAGCCAGAGCACGAGCGGTAGGGAGATGCCCGCGACGACAAGCGTCGATGCGGTCCCGACGACGAGTGCCGGCCCGCCGCTGCGCGCGAGGCCGGCGAGATGCACACCGGTGCCCAGCCCGAACAACGCCGCAGCCAGGGCCAGCGTCTGCGTCTGTTCGATCAGCCTCAGTATCGGCGCCGGCACCAGACCGAGGCTACGCAACCCGACGCACACGAGGAAGCCCAGCACGAACAGCGGTACCGGCGGGGGCTGCTTGCCGTCGACGTGGGCAGCGCCGGTCGAGCGGCGGCGCAGCACGCTGACGCCCGCGACGACCGGTGCGAGCAGCAGGACACGCGTGAGCTTCACGACGACGGCGATCCCGACCGCAGTGGCGCCGGCAGGACCCGCCGCAGCGACGACTTGACCGACCTCGTGCACGCTGGCGCCCGCCCACACACCCAGTTGGACACCCGTCAGGCCGAGCGGGGCCTGTAGCAGCGGGACCGCGACCATGGCAGCGGTCCCGCAGACCGTCACCATCGCGACAGCCGACGCGACATCGTCCTCGTCCGCCTCGGCGTTTCGCTCCATGGCGGCGATGGCCGATGCGCCACAGATCGCGAATCCGGTCGCGATCAGCAGGCTGCGGGGGCGGCCGAGACCGACGCGCTCACCGAGCCAGAACGTCGCGAGCAGGGTGCACACGAGCGTGCCGGCCACGAGCGCGATGACAGGTGCGCCGAGCCCACTGATGGCGACGACCGACAGCGAGAAGCCGAGCAGGATGATGCCGAGCCGCAGCAGCTTGCGCACTGCGAAACGCAGGCCGGGACGGCTCGCCGACGGCAGAGCCCCGAGGTTGGCCGCAACAGCGCCGAGGAGCACCGACCAGGTGAGCACGCCTACGGAGCCGACGAGCGTGTGGAGCACCGTTGCGAGGGTGACGCCAAGGGCCGCGACGACCAGCCCTGGCGCCAAGACAGACGCACGTTCCGGTGCCGGCGGCCGCGTCCGGGCAGGTGTGTCGAGAGCCATGCATCCAGCGTGGTAACGGACCGAGGACTCGGGTAGCCGTCAACTGGGCATCACGTCATACGCTGTGCGCATGACCTCACGGCACCCCGATCTCGATGACCTCGCGGTGCTGGTGCTCGTGGCCGAGACGGGCAGCATCGGCCAGGCTGCTGCGCGCCTCGGGCTGTCGCAGCCGAGCGTGAGCCGGCGGATGACGGCGCTGGAGAGGTCACTGCGAGTGCGGCTGCTACAGCGCAGCAGGCGCGGCACGACCCTGACACCGGGTGGGCGGGTGGTGGTCGACTGGGCGTCGTCGCTCCTTCATGCTGCAGGAGAGTTCAGCCGGTCGGTGCAGACGCTGCGGAGCCATAGCCGGAGTGCGCTGCGTGCGGGCGTGAGCATGACCATCGCTGAGCACCACGCGCCCCGCTGGCTCGGACAGCTCCGGCAGCGCTCACCAGACGCAGCGGTGGCACTTACCGTTGCCAACTCCACCGACGTCGCCTCGATGGTCGAGGCCGGCCGGGCCGAGATCGGCTTCCTGGAGTCGCCGACCGTCCGACGCGGACTGCGCCGCCGTCGCATCGGCTCCGACGCGCTGGCGGTGGCGGTGTCTCCCGACCATCCGTGGACCCGGCGGAAGAGGGTTGCCGCCGAGGAGCTGGCAGCGGCCCCGCTGCTGGTGCGCGAGCAGGGGTCGGGGACCCGGGAGACGCTCGAGCACGCCCTCGGGCAGCGCGGCCTGCAGCTCACCCCAGGTCTGGAGATGGCATCCAACACCGCGCTGAAGTCCGTTGCGGTGAGCGGCATGGGGCCGGTCGTGGTTTCGGAGCTCGCTGTTGCCGACGAGCTGGCCGACGGCGAGCTCGTGCGGGTGGACGTGACCGACCTGGAGCTCAGCCGACCCCTGACCGCCGTCTGGCGCAGCGACCCGCCGTTGTCAGACGTCGCGAGGGCGCTGCTCGCGGTCGCGTGCGGCCGCTGATCCCGCTCAGCGGCCCTGGCTGGCGACCGCGGCGATGGCGTCCTGGGCGGCCTCGGGGTCGAGATACTCCCCACCGCGCTCGAGCGGCCGCATGTCCCCATCGAGGCGGTAGACGAGCGGGATACCCGTGGGGATGTTGAGGCCGACCACAGCGTCCTCGCTCATGTCGTCGAGGTGCTTGACCAGCGCACGCAGCGAGTTGCCGTGCGCGGCGACGCAGACGGTCTGTCCGGAGCGCAGGTCGGGGACGATCGCGTCGTACCAGTAGGGGAGCATCCGGTCGACCACGTCGGCGAGGCACTCGGTGCGCGGCACGATCTCGTCGGGCAGGTCGGCGTAGCGCTGGTCACCGATCTGCGACCACTCGTCGTCGTCCTCGATGCGCGGCGGCGGGGTGTCGTAGGAGCGGCGCCACAGCATGAACTGCTCCTCGCCGTACTGCTCCTTCGTCTCCTTCTTGTTCTT
>Ga0075331_1000045_pt1 | contig 22539 bp, 23 predicted proteins | sample MayberrySE_TuleA_FD_120090 | JGI IMG/M metagenome (GOLD analysis project Ga0075331, IMG submission 120090) | Natural and restored wetland microbial communities from the San Francisco Bay, California, USA, that impact long-term carbon... | ecosystem: Environmental > Terrestrial > Soil > Wetlands ... | reverse complement strand
GCACTGCCTGCCCGGCTTCCACGACCGGCACACCACCGTCGGCGAGGAGCTGTTCCAGAAGACCGGGATGGACGCGCTCGAGGTGACCGACGAGGTCTTCGAGTCGCGACACTCGATCGTGTTCGACCAGGCCGAGAACCGCATGCACACCATCAAGGCCGTGCTCGTCGCGACCCTGGGGGCCTGAGATGCGGAGCGTGGTCGCGCGGGGAGGACACGCGCTGCTGCAACGCGGGCAGCGGCCGGACGCCGAGGTCCAGGAACGCAACGTCGCCACGGCGGTCAGGGCCCTCGCGCCGCTGGCCGCCGGGCACGAGCTGGTCATCACGCACGGCAACGGCCCGCAGGTCGGCGTGCTGGCCCTGCAGAGCGCGTCGGACCCGCACCTGACGACGCCGTACCCCTTCGACGTCCTCGGTGCCCAGACGCAGGGGATGATCGGCTACTGGATCCTCCAGGCCATGCAGAACGCCCTGCCCGGCCGTCAGGTCGCCGCGATCATCAACCAGACGCTGGTCGCCGCCGACGACCCGGCGTTCGCCGACCCGACCAAGTTCGTCGGTGAGGTGTACACCGAGGACGAGGCCCGCCGGCTCGCTGCCGAGCGCGGGTGGACGGTGAAGCCGGACGGCGACCACTGGCGCCGCGTGGTCGGCTCGCCGACGCCGCAGCGCGTCGTGGAGACCCGCCTGATCCGGCTGCTGCTGGCCAGCGGCGCGCTGGTGGTGTGCGCCGGCGGCGGGGGAGTCCCGGTGGTCCGCAACGAGCTCGGGGAGCTCGAAGGGGTCGAGGCGGTCGTGGACAAGGACCTCACCGCGTCGGTGCTCGCCGAGGCGCTCGAGGCCGACGCGCTGCTCGTGCTCACCGACGTGGCCGAGGTGCAGCACGACTTCGGCACGTCGCAGGCGCGCCCGATCAGCCGGGCGACCCCGGCGGCGCTGCGCCGGGAGAGCTTCCCCGCCGGGTCGATGGGTCCGAAGGTCGAGGCGGTCTGCCGGTTCGTGGAGCTGACCGGGGACATGGCGGCGATCGGGCGGCTCGAGGACGCGGCGGCGATCCTGCGCGGGGAGGCCGGCACGATCGTCACGCCGAGCGGTGCCTACCCGGAACGGCCCCGGATCGCCGCGGTCGCATGATCCGGGTCCGACGGGGCGAGGTTCCGGACCCGCCGGTCTCGGGGTCGCGGTAGGTTGCGGCGTGGACATCCTGCTCGAGGGGTTCGGCGACCTCGGCCGCGCGTACCGCGAGGCCGACTGGGAGCGCTCGCCGCTCGGACCCGTCCACACCTGGGGTCCCGTCCTGCGCCAGGCGGTCGACCTGGTGCTCCGCACCGAATTCCCCGCGACCCTGCTGTGGGGTCCGCACTACGCCCTGGTCTACAACCGGGCCTACGTCGAGATGATCGCCGACAAGCACCCGGCCGCGCTCGGGCGTCCCGCCGAGGAGGTCTTCCCGGAGGCCTGGCAGGTGATCGGCCCGATGCTCGACCACGTCCGTGCAGGCAAGGGGTCGACGTGGGTGGAGGACGCCCACCTGCCCTTGCACCGGCGCGGCTTCCTGGAGGACTGCTGGTTCACGTTCTCCTACAGCCCGGTCCGCGCCCTCGACGGGACCGTCGAGGGGGTCCTGGACATCGCGACGGAGACGACGCGTCAGGTCGTCACGCGCCGGCGGCTCGGCCTCCTCGACGGGCTCCGCGCGGCCCTTGTCGACGTGGAGGAGCCTGCGGAGGTGACCGCCCGGGCGCTGCCGCTGCTGCGCGACGCCCCGGGCGACTTCGCGGCGGTCGACCTTGCGCCGGCCGGAGAGGCGGCGGCCGAGGATGCGCACCTGGCACGGGGCGGGCCGGCGAACGGGGTCGTCAGGTTCAGCCTCGACGGACCCGGGCGGGAGGCGGGGTCGCTGCTGGTGGTCCGCCTGAACCCGATGCTGCCGGGGGACGACGAGTACCTCGCCTTCCTCGGCCTCGTGGCCGCGGCGCTGCGGCAGGCGCTCGACCGCGTCGCGGTACGCGCCGCCGAGCGCGGCGCGGCCGAGCTGCAGCAGTCCATGGCCGCCGCCCTGCAGCGGAGCCTGCTCCCCGAGTCGCCGCCGGCGGGGCGTGTGCAGATCGCGGTCCGGTACCAGCCGGCGCTGGAGCTCGCCCAGGTCGGCGGGGACTGGTACGACTTCTTCGAGCTGCCGGACGGCACGCTCACCGTCGTCATCGGCGACGTCGCCGGTCACGACCAGCGCGCGGCTGCCGCGATGGCGCAGGTGCGCAACGTCCTGCGTGGGGTGAGCTACACGATGCACCCGGCCGACCCGAGCGCGGTGCTGCGCGGCGTCGACCGCGTGCTCACCCGGTCGCAGGAGCGCACGGTCGCGACGGGGGTGGTGGCGCACGTGCGCAGGGACGACGGGGCCGGGCTGTCGCTCCGGTGGTCGAACGCCGGGCACCCGCCCCCGGTGCTGATCGACTCCGGCGGCACGGCCCGGCTGCTGGAGACCCGGCCGAACCTGTTGCTGGGCCTGGACGAGGACGCCTCCCGCGCCGACCACGACGTGGCGCTGGCACCGGGAGAGACGCTGGTGCTCTACACCGACGGCCTCGTCGAGCGTCGCGGGGTGGAGGTCACCAAGGGGATGGAGTGGCTCGTCTCGACCCTGCACGGCCACCACGCCCTCGGGGTGGAGGAGCTGTGCGACGAGCTGCTCGCCGAGGCGGACACCCACGGGGACGACGTCGCGCTCCTGGTCCTCCGCGCCTGAGCCGGGGGCGCGGCGTCAGCTGAACGCCGTGGGGTCCACCGCGATCCACACGTGCTCGGCGGTGGCCACGACCCGGCCGTCGGAGTCGTAGAGGGTGCTGGCCGTGAACGTCTTGCGGCCGTCGACGCGCAGCCGCTGGCCGACCACCACGTGCTGCTCGCCGACCACGGGGAGCGCGTCCACCCGGGTGGTCATCCGGCCCAGGACGCAGGGGCGGCCCTCGAGGTCCTCCGACCAGCCGCCCACGCAGTCCAGGGCCGCCCACGTGGTGGCGACGCCGACGCGCTCGACCCCGGCGTCCACCACGTCCCCGGACTCGGCGAGCGAGGCGTGCGGCACCCACAGCGAGGCCACCGTGTCGGCGCGCGCGGGCACCGGGCCGGGGAAGATCCGCAGCCCGTCACCCGGCGCCCGCGCGGGACCGCAGGCGAAGCACTCCGGGAACGGGTGCGTGCGGTGGCCCGGGTAGTCGTCCATCGCGGCCTCGGCGACCGCCGGGTCGACGACGTCCAGCGGCGTGAGGGGGCGGTCGGTGCAGGCGGCCTCGGCGACGACGTCGGTCCCGTGCACCAGGCGCACACGCGTCGGGCGGTCACCCGGCACGGCGTCCTCGGCGGCGACGGCCAGCTCGGTGTCGAGCGGCGGTGGCAGCCTCAGCGTCACCTCCACCGCGTCGCACCCGCTGCCGGCGGCCGGGACCGGGGCCAGCTTCTCGGCGAGAGCGCCGGCGGTCCAGCCGCCGTTGCCGGAACGGGCGGGGCCGCGGAAGCGGTGGGGGACCACCAGGGTGGCGTCCGGGGCGGTCGCGGGGGACGGGGTCGAGGCCATCGGCTCACTTCTTGATGCGGTCGTACCTGTCGAGGGCCTCGCGACGCTCCTCGGCGTGGTCCACCACCGGCTCGGGGTAGCCGTCCGGCACGCCCCCGGGGGACCCGGCGGGCTCGTGGACGTGCTTCGGGTCGACGTCGCGCAGCTCGGGCACCCAGCGTTTCACGTACGCGCCGTCGGGGTCGAACCTGCGGCCCTGCGTGGCCGGGTTGAAGACCCGGAAGTACGGCGCCGCGTCCGTGCCGCATCCCGCCACCCACTGCCACCCGTGCTGGTTGGAGGCCAGGTCGGCGTCGACGAGGTGCTGCATGAAGTGGCGCGCGCCGTGCTGCCACTCGACGTGCAGGTCCTTGACGAGGAAGGACGCCACGAGCATCCGCACCCGGTTGTGCATCCAGCCGGTGGCTGCGAGCTGGCGCATCCCGGCGTCCACGAGCGGGTACCCGGTCCGTCCCTCCCGCCAGGCGTCGAACGGCTCACCCGGGTCGTCGTACCGCATCCCGGCGAACTCCGGTCGCAGGTACTCCCGGGCGGTGCCTGGGTTGTGGAACAGCACGTCCGCGTAGAACTCGCGCCAGGCGAGCTCCTTGCGATAGGTGGTCGCGCCCTTGCCCCGGCGGCCCTTGAGGTCGCCGAGCATCGTGCGCGGGTGGATCTCGCCCCACTTCAGGTGCACCGACATCCGAGAGGTGACGTCGAGGTCCGGCCGGTCCCGGTCGGCGTCGTAGCCGTCGAGGTCGCCGTCGACGTACTCCCGCCACCTGCGCAGCGCCGCCCGCTCCCCGGCGTCAGGCAGCTCGACGCCCAGCGGTGCCTCCGCGGCCGGCAGTCCGCCGGAGGTGGCCTCGAGCCAGGTCACCCCGGCGGGGGCGTCGACAGGGTCGCGCCACCCGTGCTCGGTCCAGGCGCGGGAGAACGGGGTGTACACGCGGTACGGGTCGCCGGACCCGTTGCGCACGCGGCCCGGGGCGACGGCGTACGGCGAGCCGGTGCGCACCAGGGCGATGTCGTGCCCGGCAAGGGCCTTCTCGACCTCCGCGTCCCGGTGGTGGCCGTAGGGGCCGAAGTCGGCGGCGAGGTGGACCCGGCTCGCGCCGACCTCCCGGGCCGCCCGGACGACCTCGTGCACCGGGTCGCCGTGCCGCACGACCAGGCGGGCCCGCCGCTGCCGCAGCGACGCGTCGAGTGCCCGGAGGGAGGCGGAGAGGTACGCACGGCGCGGTGCTCCGGCCACGTCCCAGAGCACGGGGTCCAGCACGAAGAGGGGAAGGACCCCGTCCCCGTCGCACGCGTCGAGGAGCGCAGGGTTGTCGCCCAGGCGCAGGTCGCGGCGGAACCACATCACCGTGGACACCGGGCCGCCGTCGGCCCGTGCAGAGCTCGTCGCCATCGCCGTCCACTGTGCCAGGGCGCTGGTGGCGTGAGGAAGAATGCGACGCGTGAGCGACCTCATCGACACCACCGAGATGTACCTCCGCACGATCTACGAGCTCGTGGAGGAGGGCATCGTCCCGCTGCGCGCCCGGATCGCCGAGCGGCTGCACCAGAGCGGACCGACGGTGAGCCAGACCGTCGCGCGCATGGAGCGGGACGGGCTGCTGACCGTCGAGGGTGACCGGCACCTCGAGCTCACCGATGACGGCCGCCGGCTCGCCACCCGGGTCATGCGCAAGCACCGGCTGGCCGAGCGGCTGCTCACCGACGTGATCGGCCTGGACTGGGAGCTCGTGCACGCCGAGGCCTGCCGGTGGGAGCACGTGATGTCCGAGACGGTCGAGCGGCGGCTCGTCGAGCTGCTCGGGCACCCCACCGAGTCGCCCTACGGCAACCCCATCCCGGGGCTGGAGGAGCTGGGGGAGAAGGCCGAGGGCGAGGAGTTCATGGACAACGTCGAGCCGCTCGACCGGGTGGCCGACGGGGTCGGGGCCGAGGACGCGCGCGTGATGATCCGCCGCATCAGCGAGGAGCTGCAGAAGGACGAGCCGGTGATGGCCGCCCTGCGCCGGGTCGGGGCGCTCCCGGACAAGGTCGTGACGGTCGGCCGCGGCGCCGAGGGGGGCGTCCTCCTCGGCTCCGGCGGCGAGACCGCCGAGGTCGACCTCGAGGTCGCCGCGCACCTGTTCGTGCGGAGGCTCTGAGGTGGGGCACACGCTCGAGGTGGCCGGGCTGACCAAGCACTTCGGTGACACCGTCGCGCTCGACGACCTGTCGTTCGCCGTGCGTCCCGGCGTGGTCACCGGGTTCCTCGGCCCGAACGGGTCCGGCAAGACCACGACGCTGCGCTGCCTGCTCGGCCTCGTCGAGCCCACCCGCGGCACCGCCACGGTGGACGGACAGCGCTACCGCGACCTCGCCGACCCGGTCCGCACCGTTGGGGCGTCCCTGGAGGCATCGAGCTTCCACCCCGGCCGGACGGCCCGGGCGCACCTGCAGGTGATGGCGCTGGCCGCGGGTGTCCCGACCGGGCGCGTCGACGTGCTGCTGCACCAGGTGGGGCTGACCGAGGCCGCCGGCCGGCGGGTCGGTGGCTTCTCCCTCGGCATGCGCCAGCGGCTGGCCCTCGCCCAGGCGCTGCTCGGCGACCCCGAGGTCCTCCTGCTCGACGAGCCCGCCAACGGCCTCGACCCGGCCGGCATCGCGTGGCTGCGGGGGTTCCTGCGGGCGCTGGCGGCCGAGGGCCGCACGGTGCTGGTGTCGAGCCACGTGCTCAGCGAGGTGGAGCAGACCGTCGACGACGTCGTGGTGATCGCCCGCGGCCGCCTGGTCCACCAGGGCCCGCTGTCCGAGCTCGAGGCCGGCCCGGCCCGGGTGCTCGTGCGCACCCCGGTGCCGGACGCGCTCCGGCTCGCCCTGGCCGACGCGCTCCCGGAGGCGGGCGTGCTTGGCCTGCCCGACGGCGCGCTCCGGGTCGAGGGCCTCACCGCCGCCCAGGTCGGGCACGCCGCCCATGTCGCGGGCGTCGAGCTGCACGAGCTGGCGACGGAGCCCAGCGACCTCGAGCAGCTGTTCCTGGACATGACGCGCGAGGGGAGTGCCGCATGAGCACCGCGACGGCGACGGCGACGTCGCACCCGGCGAACGCCGGGGCCGGGCCGACGATGGGCGGCCTGGTCCGCTCCGAGCTGCGCAAGGTGACCTCGACCCGGCTCTGGTGGGGGATGCTCCTCGGCCTGGCGTTCTTCACCGCGGTCCAGGCGGTGGCGGTGGCGGCCACGTCCGGGACGTCACCGGGGCCCGGCCAGCCGGGGACGCCCGGACTGGAGACGGCGGAGGCGATCCGGTCGATCTACGCGGGGAGCCTGTTCGCCGGGTCCTACATCTTCGCGCTCGTCCTCGGGATCACCGGGATGACGGGGGAGTACCGCTACCAGACCATCACCCCGACCTTCCTGGTCACGCCGCGCCGCGGCCGCGTGGTGACCGCCAAGATGGCCGCGCACCTGCTGGTCGGCGCGGGCTACGCCGTCGCCGCGCTGCTCGTCGCCCTGGTCGCCGGCGGCATCACGATCGCGGTGCGCGGTGCCGAGCTCGGCTACGACGCCGACGGGTTGTGGCGGGCCGTCGCCCTGGCGATCCTCGCGGTCGCGCTGTGGACGCTGCTCGGCATCGGGATCGGCACGCTCGTGCGCAACCAGGTCGCAGCGATCCTCCTGGCGATCGCGGTCACCTTCCTCGTCGAGCCGCTCGCGACGTTCCTGCTGGCAGCGGTCGACCTCGACGCGGTCGTGAAGTGGCTGCCGACCAACGCCTCGGCGGCGCTGACCTCACCGGGCGACGCGTTCCTCGACTACCTCGACTGGTGGGCCGGCGGGCTGGTCCTGCTCGGGTACGCCGCGGTGCTCGGCGCGCTCGGCCTCGTGCTGTCCGTTCGCCGCGACGTCAGCTGACCTCGCCCAGGAGCCGAGGAACTCGGAGGTCCCCTGCTCCAGCTTCAGCGTGGCCAGGTCGTCGGCCCGCGTGCTCCCGCGGTTCACGATCACCACGGGCGCCCCGAGCCGGGCGGCATGGCGCACGAACCGGAAGCCCGACATCACCGTCAGCGAGGACCCGACGACGAGCATGGCCCCGTCGACCTCGGCGAGCCGGGCTACAGCGGCATAGCACCGGTCGACGCGGCGGCCGGGGACGTTCTCGCCGAAGAACACCACGTCCGGCTTGAGCACGCCGCCGCAGCGCTCGCACCCGGGCACCACGAAGTCCTCGGTGTCGTCGAGGTCCACGTCGCCGTCCGGTCGGTCCGCCGCGTCCGCGTGCCGCTCGGCCCAGCCGGGGTTGAGGTCCGCCAGCCGGCGCGCCAAGGTGGAGCGCCGGGACCGGGTGCGGCAGCCCAGGCACACCACGTCGGCGATCCGGCCGTGCAGCGCGCACACCCGCCGGGACCCGGCCGCCTCGTGCAGCCCGTCGACGTTCTGGGTCACCAGGAGCCCGACCCGGCCGGTCGCCTCGAGACGGGCGAGCGCCTGGTGCCCGGGGTTCGGCCGGGCGGTGCCCATCCGGCTCCAGCCGAGGTGCGAGCGGGCCCAGTAGCGCCGCCGCGCGCCCTCCCCGGCGACGAACTCCTGGTAGGTCATCGGGGTGCGTGCCGGCGATCCCGGTCCCCGGTAGTCCGGGATGCCCGAGTCGGTGCTCACGCCCGCCCCGGACAGCACGAGGACCGGCCGGCCGGCGACCAGGTCCAGGGCGTCGCCGGTCGTCGGCGGTCGGCTCTTCGCGGGGGCACCCACCCTGCCAATGTACGGATCCGGTCCAGACGGTGCGGGTGGTCGTGGGTCCCCGGACCGGGTCATTTTGCCCGGGACCGGGGACGCCGTGGTCCGGGACGGCCTACGGTGTGCTCATGCGCTCGGACTGGGTACCCCTGTCCGCTTCCGCCCTGGTGGTGGGAGCGATGGCCATGGTCTTCGGGGCCCTGCTCAACCCCCAGTCCGCCGACGGCGGGTCGACCGCCGAGACGCTGAGCGTGGTCACCGAGGAAGGCGGCCGCTGGCTCGGCATGTCGGTGATGTACTTCTTCGCCTCGGTGGCGATGACCCTCGGCCTGCCCTCGCTGCTCTCGCTGTTCACCGACAAGGGCCGCCGGACCGGCTTCGTGGCCGTCGGCGTCTTCGCGATCGGCGTGATCGGGCTGTCCGGCTTCGCGATGCTGCTGGTCTTCTTCAAGGCGCTCGCCGGCGCCGACGCCATCCAGGACGCCCGGCTCGAGGCCGCGACCGCGGACCTGGGGCTCACCGTCTTCCTCAACGGCTGGATCGCCAGCTTCTACCTGGGGATCCTGCTCGTCGGCCTGGCCCTGTTCCTGTCCAAGAAGACCCCGCCGTGGGTGCCCGGCCTTCTCGTCGTCTTCGTGCTCCTGTTCCCCTTCACCGGCCAGATCGGCCGCGTCGGCCAGGTGCTGCAGGTGATGGCGCTCGCGGTGGCCTTCACGGGCGTGGCGATCGCGGCGGTCAACCAGGTCAACCAGGCCTTCGCGGCCCGGCAGCCCACCTACTGAGCCTCGCCCTCTTCGACGCCGCCCGCCTCGACGCCGCCCGGCTCGAGCAGGGGCACGAACGCGTAGTGACCCAGCAGGCGCACGTGCGGCTCGGCGTGCGGTCCTGACCGTCGTACGACGGCCAGCTGCCCGTGGACGGGGACGACCAGCAGGCCGTCCTCGCCGAGCTGCTCGACCAGGGAGGCCGGGACGTCACGGGCCTCGGCGGAGACGAGGATGCGGTCGAAGGGCGCGCTCGCCGCGAACCCGAGGACCTCGGGGTCCGCCGGCTCGATCCTGGCTCCCCGCACCCCGGCGCGCTCGAGGTTCGCCCGGCCGAACGCCACGAGGTCGGGGACGATCTCGACCCCGACGACCTCCCCGTCCGGCTCGACGAGCCGCGCCAGCAGCGCGGTGGTCCACCCGGACCCGCAGCCCACGTCGAGCACGCGGTGGCCGGGCCGGGCGTCGAGCAGCTCGAGCAGGTGCCGCACGGTCGTCGGCTGGCTGTTGGTCTGCCCGTGCCCGATCGGCAGGGGCCGGTCGAGCCCCGCGAACCGCACCTCGGCCTGCGGCAGGAACCACTTCCGCGGGGCGGCGGCGAACGCCCGCGCGAGGGCGGTCTCGGACGTGCGGTCGGCGCCCCCGGCGCCCGTCATCGTCATGTCAGCCGTAGCGGACCGCGGCCCGGGCACGTGCCTTGGCGGCCTCGACCTCGCGGTCCTTCGGCGGTGCCGTGGTGACGAGCGCGTCGAGCAGCCTGCGGGTCGCCGTGGCCACCTCCGCGACTGCGCGGTCGAACGCGTCCTGGTTGGCCTGCGACGGGCGGGTCGAGCCGCTGACCTTGCGCACGTACTGCAGCGCGGCTGCGTCGACCTCGCTGGGCGTGGCCGGCGGCTCGAAGTTGTGGAGCTGACGGATGTTGCGGCACATGGCCTCCACGCTACGTCCGGGGGTGGCCGAGGTCACGTGGGACGCCCGTCGCGATCTGCGGTGTGCCTGGCAGAGTGGGAGCCCCGCGCCACCCGAGGAGGACCTCCGTGCCCGACCGTCACACCGAACGGCCCTACGACCTGGTCCTGTTCGGGGCCACCGGGTTCACGGGGCGGCTCACCGCCGAGTACCTCGCCCGCCACGCCCCCGCGGACTGCCGCTGGGCGCTCGCCGGCCGGAACCCCGCCAAGCTCGAGCGGGTCCGGTCCGACCTCGCCACGATCGAGCCGCGGCTCGCGGACCTGCCACTGCTGCACGCCGACGTCACCGACCCCGGGTCGCTGCGGACCGTCGCCGAGCAGGCCCGCGTCGTCGCGACCACCGTCGGCCCCTACCTCGAGCACGGCGAGCCGCTGGTGGCCGCGTGCGCCGAGGCCGGCACGGACTACGCGGACCTCACCGGCGAGCCCGAGTTCGTCGACCGGATGTACGTCGCCCACCACGCCCGTGCCGTCGAGACCGGAGCCCGGCTCGTGCACGCCTGCGGCTTCGACTCCGTCCCGCACGACATCGGCGTCTGGTTCACGCTCAAGCAGCTCCCGGTCGGCGTCCCGGTGCGGGTCCGCGGCCTCGTGCGCAGCAACGCCACGTTCTCCGGGGGCACCTTCGCCTCCGCGCTCACCGCGATGTCGCGCGGACGCCAGATGAAGCAGGCCTCCGCCGCGCGCCGCCGGGTCGAGCCCCGGCCCGAGGGGCGCCGGGTGCGCGCCGTCGCCCGCCGTCCTCACCACGACCCGGTGACCGGCTTCTGGCTGGTGCCGCTGCCCACGATCGACCCGCTCGTGGTGAAGCGCAGCGCCGCGGCGCTCGACGCCTACGGGCCGGACTTCTGCTACTCCCACTACGTCGCGGTCCGGCGGCTGCCGAGCGTGGTGGCCGGTGTGACCGGGGTGGGCGCGCTCGCGGCGGCCGCCCAGGTCGGCCCGCTGCGCCGCACGCTGATGAAGCGCGTCCCCCAGGGCGAGGGGCCCAGCGCCGAACGTCGGGCCCGTTCCCGGTTCTCCGTCCGGTTCGTCGCCGAGGCCGCGGGCACGACGGTGCAGACCGAGGTCTCCGGGGGTGACCCGGGCTACGACGAGACCGCGAAGATGCTCGCGGAGTCCGCCTTGTGCCTCGCCTTCGACGACAACCCCCCGTCGGCCGGGCAGGTGACCACCGCGGTCGCGATGGGCGACCGGCTGCTGGAGCGCCTGCAGAAGGCGGACCTGCGCTTCGACCTGGTCTGAGCGGGACCAAGGACCGGGGTCCCGCGACCCTTCCGGGCCACCGGGGCCCGCTCACCCGGGTCATTCTTCGGCTTTCGCCTGTCGCGCCGACCACGCTCCCTTTAACTTGGCACCGGGTACGCCGAGGATGAGGTTGTGAGGATGCGCTGGAGACTGCGCCACGGGACCGGGCTCGCCGCGGTCGCGGCGCTCGCCCTGACGCCGGTGCTGACCGGTGCGCAGGCGCAGGTCGTCGACGTCGCGCCACGACCCGCGGCCGGCTGGATCGACCTGCTGCCCGACCTGCCCGAGGTGGAGGGCGTCGGCCCCCACCTTCCGGCGCCGCAGGAGGTCGAGCCGCAGACCACCCTGGTGGCCAGGTCGGACCGTGCCCGCGAGATCCGGCTGGAGGGCCCGCGCGGCAGCCGGGTGTGGGCCGTGAGCGCCCTGACGTCCCACGACCTGCCCCAGGCGGCGATGGACGCCTACAAGCGTGCCGCGGCGACCATGGCCGGGACCGACCCGTCCTGCCAGCTGCCCTGGACCCTGCTCGCCGGCATCGGCCGGGTGGAGTCCGACCACGGCCGCTACGGCGGTTCGGTCCTCAGCACCGACGGCGTCTCGCGTCCCGCGATCATCGGCGTCGCGCTCAACGGCAAGGGGCCGGTGGCGGCGATCCGGGACTCCGACGACGGCCGGATGGACAAGGACAAGGTCTGGGACCGGGCGGTGGGTCCGATGCAGTTCATCCCCACGACCTGGGCGTACGCCGGACGCGACGGCGACGGCGACGGCAAGAAGAACCCCCACGACCTCGACGACGCCGCGCTGGCCGCCGCCGGGTACCTGTGCTCCGGCTACGGAAGCATGCTCGACGACGCGTCCGCCAAGGCCGCGATCTTCCGCTACAACCCCTCCGACTACTACGTCGCGCTCGTCCAGGCGTTCGAGCGCGGCTACCGGACCGGTGTCTTCGTGCTGCCCTCGCCGCCCCCGCCGCCGGACGAGAAGGGCGACCGCCCGCGCAAGAAGAAGAACGGCCCGGCCGCCGTCCGCCAGGAGCCGACGCGGCCGAAGGCCGACGACCGGGCCGAGCCGACGCGCACTCCGAAGCCGTCCCCGACGACGAGCGCGCCGAAGCCGAGCCCCAGCCCCACCCCCACCTCGTCGCCGAAGCCGAGCCCGACTCCGACCCCCACGCCGGACGGTCCGGTGCTCGTGACGCTCTCCGGCGCACTGGCGAGCTGCGGCGACGGCTGGTGCGTGAGCGGCACGACCGTGGGTCTCGGCCCGGACACCCAGGACGGTGCCGACGCCGCCCACGACTACGACGGCAACGGCGAGGTCGGCAGCAACGCCGAGGAGCTCGACGGCCTCGTCGGCAAGAACGTGACCGTGCAGGTCGAGAAGGGCACCGGCCTGCTCTACGTGATCAACGGCAAGGACTACCGGTACGCCGACGGCTCCTTCGCCTGACCGGTGGCGAGGGCCGGCGACCCCACAGCCGGTCCGGAGGTGCCGGAAGGCAGGATGCAGCCCATGAGTCTGCCCCGTCTCCGGGCCGGCACCCTGCTGCACAACGACGCGGGGACGCCGTACCTCGTCACCGGCCTGCTCGGCGAGGGTGGCTTCGGGCAGACCTACGTCGGGCACCGGCTCTCGCCGTCCGGGGGCAAGACGCGCAAGGTCGCGATCAAGGTGTGCCGCAGCCTGGAGGACTGGCACGGGGAGGCCTACTTCGGCCGGCTGCTCGCCGGCGACCCGCGCGTGGTGGAGCTGCTCGACGTGTTCGTGGAGGGGACCGGGCGCGGACGCCGCCAGCGGCGCCGGCACATCCTCGTCTTCGAGTTCATGGAGGAGGGCACGGTCTGGGACGCGGTCGAGGCCGGCGGGCTGCGCTGGTCGGAGGCGAAGGTGCGCCGCGAGATCCGGGCCCTGCTCAAGGTGCTGCAGCGGATGCACGCCGTGTGGATCCTGCACCGCGACATCAAGCCCGACAACGTGTACGTCCGCGACGGCCGCCTGGTGCTCGGCGACTTCGGCATCTCGAAGCTGCAGGTCGACCGGCGGCCGCTGGCCGGGACCGTCTTCGAGAGCGACTTCGCGCCGGGGAACGTGACGGCCGGGTCGGTCTGGGGGCCGCACGACGACATCTACCAGGTGGGGCTGCTCGCGGCGACGCTGCTCTCGGGGGAGGTGTGGTGGAACGAGTCGGTCTCGATCCGGGGCATCGACGAGCTCGCCGCCGGAGAGGCGCTGAAGTGCTGGATCTGGCACGCCACGGCCGCCCGGTCCAAGCGCTACCTCGACGCGGCCGACGCCCTCGACGCGCTCGGCTCGCTGCGTTCGGTCCCGGTGCAGCCCACCGCCCGGCCGCCGCGCACGCTTCGTGGGCGGGCACTGGTCCTGGCCGGTCGTGTGCCGGGGATGACGCAGGCGGAGGCCGTCGCGCGCGCCCGCCGGTCCGGAGCCCGGGTCCAGCGCACCGTCACCGACATCACCACCGTCGCGGTGCTGGGTGAACCGAGTGCGCGACCGGGGACCGCGGAGATGCTGATCCGGTACGGCGTCCGCGAGCGGCTGCGCGAGGGGCAGCCGATCGCGCTCATCGGCCCGGCGCAGTTCCTCCGGCTGGCGCCCCGGCGGTAACCGATCCCGCCCCGCGTCGTTGGACAGGCTGGAGAAGAGACCCGCGACGAGCAAAGGGATTCCCATGACCCGACGGTCCGTACTCGGGGTGCTGCTGGCCTCGGCCGCCACCGCCCTCACCGTCCTTCCGGCCGCACCGGCCCTCGCCCACGGGGACGAGGGGCTCGGCGACGTCGCCACCAACACCCGCGGCCTCCAGGTGGAGACCTCGGGCGAGGGCGAGGGGATGCGCTTCGTCGCCAACCTCCAGTACGACAAGTCGGGGGAGGCGCAGAACGGCTCCGACATCGAGTTCATGAAGGTCGGCAAGAAGGAGTACGCCCTCGCCGGGACGCTGCGCGGTGGCATGCAGATCATCGACATCACCGACCCGCGTGCGCCGCGCCGGGTCGCGGTCTACGACTGCCAGGTCACCCAGGGCGACATCCAGGTCTGGAAGCACGGCCGGCGGATCCTGGCCAGCTACACCGCCGACGGCACGTTCGGCGAGCAGGGGGCCGACTCCCGGTGCGGGCGTGACCTCGAGCTCGGTCCGGACGCCTCCGGGACCGTGATCGTCGACCTGACCTCCCCGCGCAAGCCGCGCACGGTGAGCTACCTGCACGTGCCGCTCGGCTCGCACAACATGACCGTCCACCCCAGCGGGAAGTACCTCTACAACTCGAACTCCGACCTGATCACGAGCACGTCGCCGACCATCACGATCTACGACATCTCCAGGCCGGCGCGACCCAAGAAGGTGCAGGACTTCCCGATCCCGTTCGTGCCGACGTCGCTGGGCTCGGAGTCGCACGACATCACCTTCAACGCGTCGGGCACGCGGGCCTACTCGGCGGCGCTGTCGCAGACCCTCGTCCTGAACACGAAGGACCCCCGCAACCCGAAGGTCGTGTCGCAGATCGTGGACCCGACCGTGAACGTCGCGCACCAGTCCGACCCGGTGACGCTCCGCGGGAAGGACGGCACCAAGCGACGCGTCCTCATCGTCACCGACGAGCGGGCCGGGGCCGCCGCGAGCGCCGAGTGCCCAGGCGGCGGCCTGCACCTCTACGACATCACCGGCGCCAAGGAGAGGAGCCCGGAGAAGATCGGCACGTGGTTCATCCCCGCGGCCACCGTCCAGGACGGCGCGACCTGCACCTCGCACGTGCTTCGCGTGTACCCGAAGCAGAAGCTGGCCACGATCGCGTGGTACGCCCAGGGCGTGCGCGTGCTCGACATCTCGGGCCTCCTCACCTTCGAGGGCAACGCCGCCGCGGTCGGTCTCGGGGACGGCGTCGGCATCAAGGAGGTCGGGCACTACGTGCTCCCGGACTCCGACACCTGGTCGTTCAAGACGAACAAGATCAAGAAGAACGGCGCGTTCTTCGGCTACGGCAACGACCTGGTCCGTGGTTTCGACGTGTACAAGTTCACCGGCAGGACCATCGGTGACGTCCCCGCGCTGCGGCCGGTCGACCTGAGCGCGACCTCGGACACCAGCATCGGCGGGACCGCGGTGGCCGGCGGTCTGGCCCTGGTCGCTCCGGCGCTGCTGCTCGGTGCGGCGGCGCGGCGCCGCTCCCGGCGCCGCGGCTGAGCGCTCGCGTGACCTCGACGGGGACGTCCGACCCTGGTCCCCGGGCCACTCGCGCGGGACGCTGATGGCGTCAGGAGGTGCGCGATGTCGACTCAGGCAACCGCCCGCCCCCCGGTGCCGCCGGAGGCGGCCCGTGACCGGCGCCGCGCGTGGATGTCGCTGCTGCTCTTCCCCCTCGGATTCGTGCTCGCGTTCGTGGTCGGCGAGGGCCTGGCGACGATGCTCGGCTACGAGCCCGGCCAGGAGGTCGCCTGGTACGTCCCGGTCCTCGCGGGCGTCCCGGCGGTCCTGCTCTTCGTGCTCCCCGGGCTGCTCGCGCTGAGGTACGGGCGCCGCGCCATGCGGGCCGGCGACCCGGGGGGCCTCGCCCCGGCCGTGGTCGGTGCCGTGGTCGCGGTGGCGTTCGTGGGGGTCAACCTGCTCGGCTTCCTCGCCCAGGTCCTGCTCTGACTGCCGTGGCTCAGGGGACCTCGCGGTCGGTGATCTGCTCGCGCACCGTTCGGCGGCCCCGGGTCGGCTCGGCACGACCGGACGGGGCGTCCTCCTCCGGCTCGTGAGGGGCCGGGCCGGAGGTGGGCGTCAGCGGGTCGGGGACCGGGGCCACGTGGTGCGTCGCCGACTGCTCGCCGGCCAGGGGATCCTCGACGCGGGTCACCGTCCGCTCCCGGCGCGTACCCCGGCGGGCGTGGGCGATCACGAGCGCTCCCGCCACCAGGAAGATCACCCCGACGGTCTGCACGTCGACGCCGGGGGTCTCGCGGCGCACCGCGAACGCCAGGATGGCCCCCACGATCATGAGCGTGATGCCTCCACCCACGGCACTCTCCTCTCGTCCCACGGGCCACGTCGGTCCCGTGCGTCACGTGCCCGGAGGTGGCCCGGGCGAAACCTCGGCCGGATCCCGGTCGCGCGGGTGGACCAAGGTCCCGCAAACCGCGGACAACCCGCGGGAGACGGGCGCGGGTGGCAGCATGGAGGGCATGAGGGAGGTTCGCGTCGACGCGGTGGAGCTGCGCCGGCTCGAGCGGATCCTGAGCCCCGAGCGCGCGGAGGTCCTGCGCCGGCACCAGGAGGCGGCCGAGCAGGCGTTGCGAGGCCGCGTGGTCTGGAACGTGAACGCCACCGCCACCGGGGGCGGCGTCGCCGAGATGCTCCAGACGATCCTCGCCTACGGGCGCGGTGCCGGGGTGGACACCCGGTGGCTGGTCCTGGACGGCGATCCGGACTTCTTCACCGCCACCAAGAGGCTGCACAACTTCCTGCACGGTTCGCCGGGTGACGGCGGAGAGCTCGACGACCGGGTCCGCGACCACTACGCGTCGGTGCTCGCGCGCAACCTCGTCGACATGCGCCAACGGGTGCGGCCCGGGGACATCGTCCTGCTGCACGACCCGCAGACCGCCGGGCTCGTCGCCGGCCTCCAGGAGACCGGCGCGCGCGTCCTGTGGCGCTGTCACGTCGGACGCGACGAGCCGCACCCCCTCCACGACGAGGGCTGGGAGTTCCTGCGGCCGTTCCTCGAGGGCGCCGACGGGTACGTGTTCTCCCGCCGCGCGTACGTCCCTGCCTGGATGCCCGACGACCGGCTCTGGATCGTCCCGCCCTCGCTGGACCCGTTCAGCGCCAAGAACGCCGAGCTCAGCGACCTCGACGTGGCCACGGCGCTGCGCGTGGCCGGCCTGGTCGCCGTGCACCCCGACGGCGGCAGCCTGGACTTCCCCCGTCGCACCGGCGAGACCGGCCGGGTCCGGCCGCGCGACAGCCTGCTGGTGGACGGCGACCCGGTGCCCGGCGGAGCGCGCCTGGTCCTCCAGGTGAGCCGCTGGGACCGGCTCAAGGACATGGGCGGGGTGCTGCGTGGCTTCGTCGACAACCTCGACGTGATGCCCGAGGACGCCCACCTCGTGCTCGCCGGACCCGACGTCCTCGGGGTGACCGACGACCCGGAGGGCGCGCAGGTGCTCGAGGAGTGCCGGAGGCTGCGGCGGTCCCTCCCGGACGCCGCGCGCTCCCGGGTGCACCTGACCGCACTCCCGATGGACGACATCGACGAGAACGCCCACCTCGTCAACGCCCTGCAACGCTATGCGTCGGTGGTGGTGCAGAAGAGCCTCTTCGAGGGCTTCGGCCTGACGGTGACCGAGCCGATGTGGAAGTACCGCCCCGTCGTCGCCTCCGCGGTCGGCGGAATCCTGGACCAGATCGACGACGGGGTGAGCGGCGTCCTGCTGCCCGACCCCGCCGACGTCGACGCCTGTGCCCGCGAGGTGGCCCGGCTGCTCGCCGAGCCGGAGCGGGCGCACCGGCTGGGGGTCGCCGCGCACGAACGCGTCCAGGACCGGTTCCTCGGAGACCGGCACCTGATCCAGTACGCCGAGATCTTCGCGACCCTGCTGTAGCCGGCCGCGCTCAGGACGCAGCGGCCTGTCGGCGCCGACCGGGCGTCGGTACGGGCGACACAGGACTCGCTGCGACGTACCGCATGAGCACCGGGCCGGCCACGGCCAGGACCAGGACGTAGCCGGTCACCAGCGCGCCGAGCCGGTCGTCGGCGGCACCGGCCAGCCCGAGGATCACGATCGAGAACTCGCCGCGTGTCACCAGGGCGGTCCCGGCACGCAGCTGCCCGCGGCGGGCCACCCCGTCCCGCCGGGCGGCGTAGCGGCCGGTGAGCACCTTGGTGGCTCCCGTCACCACGGCCAGCACCAGCGCCGCCGGCAGCATCGGGAGCAGCTCGGTGGCGTCGACGCTGAGGCCGATCGAGAGGAAGAAGATCGCCGCGAACAGGTCGCGCAGCGGCGTGAGCACCTCGCGGGCCCGGGTGGCGGTCTCGCCGGTCAGCGTGAGGCCGACCAGGAACGCGCCGACCGCCGCGGAGGCGTGCACGAGCTCCGCGAGCGCGGCGACGATGAGCGTGAGCGCGAGGATGCGCAGCATCAGCTGCTCGTTGTCCGGGTGGGAGAGCGCCCGGCCCATGTGGTGCCCCCACCGCGCCGACGCGGCGAACGCCGCCACCAGTGCCCCGACCGCCACCAGCACCCCCAGGAGGGCCTGGAGCGGTGTGCCGCCGGAGGCGAGGACGGCCAGCAGCGGGAGGTACGCCGCCATCGCGAAGTCCTCGAGGACGAGCACCGACAGGATGGAGGGGGTCTCCCGGTTGCCGAGCCGACGCAGGTCCCCGAGCAGGCGGGCGATGATGCCCGAGCTGGAGATGTACGTCGCCCCCGCGAGCGCCACCACCCCGACGGCGTCCAGGCCGATCAGCCAGCCCGCCAGGGCACCCGGCGTGGCGTTGAGGACGATGTCCACGCCGGCGGACGGGACGTGGCGACGCAGCGACGAGGACAGCTCCGAGACGGAGAACTCCAGCCCCAGGGTGAGCAGGAGCAGGACCAGGCCGATCGCCGCGGCGTCGGCGATGAACGATCCGGCGGCCGGGACCGGCGCGATCCCCCCGTCGCCCAGGGTGAGTCCGGCGAGCAGGTAGAGCGGCACAGGGGACAACCCGTAGCGGCGGGCGACGCTGCCGAGCACGGTGAGTGCGGCGAGGACCACGCCCAGCTCGAGGAGCAGGGCGACCGGGGACTCCACGTCAGCCCCGGGTCACGATGCCCGTGACCCCGGCGATCCCCTCGCTCGTCCCGATGACGACGAGGATGTCTCCCGCGCGCAGGAGCTCGTCGGGGCCGGGGGAGGCGATGACGTCGTCGCCGCGCACGACGGCCACGACCGAGGCGCCGGTGCGGGTCCGGGCGCGCGTGCTGCCCAGCGGTCGGTCGACGCAGGGGCTGTCGCCACGGATCTCCACCTGCCCGGCGGACAGGCCGGGCACCTCCTTGGTGAGGTCGGCGAAGCGCTCGGCGATGCGGGGAGCGCCGAGGATCTGCGCGAGCGCGTCCGCCTCGTCCTCGTCGAGCCGGAACGCCGGCCGGCAGGTGTCGGGATCCTCCGCGTCGTACACCACGACCTCGAAGCCGCCGTCGCGCCGGGCGACCACGCCGACCAGGTTGCCGTCGGAGTCGGAGAACTCGTAGCGGACCCCCACGCCGGGGAGCAGCACCTCGTTGACGTCCATGCGCTCCATCATGCTGCACCGCCCCGGCGTCCGTGCGCGGGACGCGGACGAGGGTGCGTTGGTCCCCGCACGCGGGCCCTTCGGCCTCTCACGGAGGCGGCTCGTGGCACGGAGACTTCTTGCGGGTGGAGAACCACCCCCGCACCCGAGAGGGCACGTCATGACCGTGCGTACCGCCCCGTCCGAGCTCACCGAGTCCGTCCGTGCCGCCGTCGCGAGGGGTGCCTGGTCGCCCGGTGACGTCGCGGCGACGGTCACCTCCGAGGTGCGCGCGGACCGCTGCGACGTGATGGCGACCCTGTGGGATCTCGTGGCCGCCGGCGAGCTCGAGTTCGCCGCCTGCCCGTACCCCTCGTTCCGGGTCCGCTGACCTGCCGGCCGGCTCCGCGCCTCAGCGCAGCGACGTGACGGCGAGCCTTCCGCCGGCCCCGGGCGCGAGCGTCGCGACGTGCATGCGCCGCGGCGGGCAGGTGCCGCAGACGCCGGGCTTCCTCGTGCCGACCTCCGCGCCGGACCAGGCGTGGTACGCGAGCCGGAGCCGCCCGTCGAGGTCACGGAACGGAGCGGCGCCGCCGGGACCGACGACGACCTTGTTCGTCCGGAGCAGCGGCCTGGTCGTCGGACGGGTGCACGGCCCGGTGACCTTCCTGCAGATCGCGTAGCCCGTGGCGTACGCCCGGGTGGTGTAGGCGTTCCCGGAGTAGAACAGGTAGAAGCGGCCGCCGTACCGGATCATGTCCGGTGCCTCGGTCACGTTGCCCTCCCACGGCTGTGCGGTCCTGAGCAGCGGGTGGGCCTTGCTGTCCTTGGCGAACTTCGTGGCCTTGCGGTTGAGCCGTCGGATCCAGGTGGTGGTGGGCGAGGAGCCCTTCACGCCCGCGTTCTTCCAGATCAGGTAGTGCTTGCCGCCGACGCTGATGAGGTCGGGGTCGATGGAGCCGCGCGGGTCCGACGAGCACACGATCGGCTTGGCGCTGGCGTCGGTGTACTTGCCCTCGGGGTGGTCGGCGTGCGCGAGGGAGATGCACAGCCGCATCTTCTTCCAGCTCACCACGGCGGCATAGGCGGCGACGTACCGGCCACCCATCCGGGCGATGGCCGGCGCCCACACGCCGTGGCGCCGGGCCCCGTCCTTCCACCGGCTGGCCGCCCACGAGGCGGGCCGCGGGAGGGCGTCGTTGAAGCCGGCCCAGTTGCGGTACAGGGAGTAGTCGGGCAGCGGCGCGCGCGGGATCCACGTGCGCAGGTCGTCCGAGCTCATCGCCGGCAGGTTGTTGCCGTCCTCGTTCGTGGCGACGGCGTAGTAGCGGCCGCCGTCGACCAGCACCTGAGGTGAGGCGAACTCTCCCGTGTACGGGACGCCGGCGAAGAACCGGCGCTCGTCGCTCGCCCGTGTGACGGCGCCGTTGGCGGAGCCGGCGGCGACCGGGGTCAGCACGGCAGCGATCGACAACACCGCCAGCGCGGCGGTCAGCGACCGCACGGGCCGGCGGTGGGATCGCGTCCGGGCAGGGCGGGACGCAGCAGAGCGGGGGAGGAGCATGAGGTTCCTTGCGTGAGTGGTGGTCCATTGGCCTTATCGGCACGCCGGCATCACCGCATGAGGGCGGAGCAGGGTCACGGGTCGTCCGTGACGTCGTGGCAAGATGGGCGGGCGCGGCGTGCCGGACGAGTCGCCGCCGGGCCCCAGTAGCTCAGTGGATAGAGCAGCCGCCTCCTAAGCGAAAGGTCGCCAGTTCGACTCTGGCCTGGGGCACTCACGAGGACGACGCGGATACAGGAGAGAGATGGGCAAGGGCGCCACGGTCGTGGCCGGGGTCCTCGTACTGGTCATGTCGCTGGTCGGCTGCAGCAGCGAGGACCACAACGAGGCCGACGTCGAGTTCGCCGCCGCGATGGTCGAGCACCACGCGCAGGCGATCCAGATGGCCAACTTCACCATCGGGCGGGACGGCATCGATCCCCGGATCGCCGAGCTGGCCGAGGAGATCCGGCTGTCCCAGACCGCGGAGATCGACGAGATGGCGGGCTTCCTTCGCGGGTGGGGGGCGGACGTCCCCCAGACCGGTTACGCCACCGGCGACTCGCACTCCCACGACGACGAGATGGCCGGCGGCGACCACGCCGACATGCCCGGGATGATGACCGGCTCCGAGATGGAGGAGCTCGCGGTCGCGCAGGGGGACGTCTTCGCCGAGATGTGGATGCGGATGATGATCGAGCACCACGAGGGTGCGCTGACCATGATCGACGAGCTCCAGGCCGACGGGGAGCACGAGGGGCTGCGTGGCCTGGCCGAGCAGATGGAGGCGGACCAGCGCACCGAGATCGGCGACCTCGAGCGCTGGTTGGCCGACGTCTGAGTCGGGGCCGGGGTGGTGATTTCCGCCACCGACGGGGAACTTGGCACAATGAAGGGTGGCGCGCGTGTGCGCCGTCCGCTCTGTCCCCCGAACGCAGGACCTGCATGTCCCACACCCCGCGCCATCGCCACGACGTGTCCCGGCACCGCGTGCTGCGCGCCGTCGCCGTGTCCGTGGCCGCGGTGCTGGTCGTCGCGCTCGCGGCAGGGTTCTTCGCCTACCGCCACCTCGAGGGCAACATCACGGCGATGGACGTGGAGGACGCGCTGGGCTCGGACCGGCCGACCGCGCTCGCCGACGACAACGAGCACTACGACCCGCTCAACGTGCTGCTGCTCGGGTCGGACACGCGGGAGGGCCAGGGCAACGGCATCGGCGGCGAGACCCCCGGGCTCTCCGACACCACGATCCTGCTGCACATCTCGGCCGACCGGGACTTCGCCTACGGCGTCAGCCTTCCGCGCGACGCGATGGTCGAGCGACCCGAGTGCGAGCGCAAGGACGGCCTGGGCACCGACCCGGGCGGGCTGAGCATGTTCAACGCCGCCTATGCCGTCGGCGTTCCGGCGTGCCCGATCCGCACCGTGGAGTCGTTGACCGAGGTGCGCATAGACAACCTCGTGGTC
>Ga0075331_1000044_pt1 | contig 22676 bp, 18 predicted proteins | sample MayberrySE_TuleA_FD_120090 | JGI IMG/M metagenome (GOLD analysis project Ga0075331, IMG submission 120090) | Natural and restored wetland microbial communities from the San Francisco Bay, California, USA, that impact long-term carbon... | ecosystem: Environmental > Terrestrial > Soil > Wetlands ... | reverse complement strand
GTCTAAACCCGGGTGGAGAGCTCCCTGTCATCGCTGGTGGAGCAGCCGTTAGTGATACCCGTGGTGGTCGCTGAATCCGGCCGACGCATTGAGGTTGCGGGCAGCGGTGTTCTCGACCGCCACCTGGAGGTACAGGTCGGGCGCACCCTCGCGAGCGGCGTACCCGGCAATCGCGGAGAGCACGGCCCGGGCGAACCCGCGGCCGCGGTGCTCGTCGTCCACCTGCATCGCGGTGATCCCGGCCCAGCCGTCGGAGATCGCGACCCGACCGACCGCGACCGTCGAGCCGCCTTCGCGGACCCGGGCGAAGCGCTGGTGGGCCGAGCCGGTGAGCAGCCGAACTCCCTGAGGCGGGAGCGGCTGTCCCCGGTAGCGGTAGAGCCCCAGCCAGTCCTCGTCGGGGCGCTCGAGCAGCTCGACCGTCGCAGCGTCGACCTGCATCAACGCCTCCGCCCGCGCCACCATCACGGCGGTGGCCGTCATCGCGGCGTAGCCGCGGCCGGCCAGTGCCTCCGCCAGCACCCCGCTGTCGACCTCACCGACGTCCGGTCCGGGTACGGCAAACCTCGGCGGCAGTCCTCGCGAGGCGTAGAACTCCTCGGCCCGCGCGATCGCCTCCGGCAGCGGGAGGCCGGGGTCGCCCAGCGGCAGCACCGAGTTACCGCGGCCGGTGAACCCGGCCGATGCACGCAGCAGCCACTCGCCGAGCCAGGTGTGCTCCAGCGGCCACCAGCCCCGCGCCATTGCGGACTCGAGCTCGTCGATCCCGACCGTCGTACTCGCCATCGCCCCAGTCTCCCGCGTGCCATGCCACGACGCGTGGCCCATCTCATGCTGCGGCTACCGGACGGGCGCCGTACCCTGCCCGCATGAGCGCTGAGACGGAGTCCGGTCTGCCCTTCGAGGAGGTCTACGGACCCGAGGACCTGCAGGGGTGGGACCCGGCGGAGAAGCTGAGTGCGCCGGGGGAGTACCCGTTCACGCGGGGCGTCTACCCGACCATGTACACCGGCCGGCCGTGGACGATGCGACAGTACGCCGGGTTCGGCACCGCCAAGGAGTCCAACGAGCGCTACAAGCAGCTGGTCGCGCACGGAACCGGTGGACTGTCCGTCGCCTTCGACCTGCCGACGCAGATGGGCCACGACTCGGACTCGGAGCTGGCGCACGGTGAGGTCGGCAAGGTCGGCGTCGCGATCGACTCGATCGAGGACATGCGGGTGCTCTTCGACGGCATCCCGCTCGACCAGGTGTCGACCTCGATGACGATCAACGCACCGGCCGCGCTGCTGCTGCTGATGTACCAGCTGGTCGCGGAGGAGCAGGGTGTGTCGGGAGACCAGCTCACCGGCACCATCCAGAACGACGTGCTCAAGGAGTACATCGCCCGCGGCACCTACATCTACCCGCCGCAGCACTCCCTGCGGCTGATCACGGACATCTTCCGCTACTGCAAGGACGCGATCCCGCGGTGGAACACGATCTCGATCTCTGGCTACCACATGGCCGAGGCCGGGGCGACACCCGCGCAGGAGATCGCCTTCACCCTCGCCGACGGCATCGAGTACGTGCGCGCGGCGGTCGAGGCCGGGCAGGACGTCGACGGCTTCGCGCCCCGGTTGGCGTTCTTCTTCGTCTCGCGTACGTCGTTCCTGGAGGAGGTTGCCAAGTTCCGGGCCGCCCGGCGCATCTGGGCGCAGGTGATGCGCGACGAGTTCGGCGCCAAGAACCCGAAGTCGCTGATGCTGCGCTTCCACACCCAGACCGCCGGTGTGCAACTGACCGCGCAGCAGCCCGAGGTCAACCTGGTGCGGGTCGCGGTGCAGGCGCTCGCCGCAGTGCTGGGCGGCACCCAGTCGCTGCACACCAACTCCTACGACGAGGCGATCGCCCTGCCGACGGAGAAGGCGGCGCGGCTGGCCCTGCGCACCCAGCAGGTGCTCGCCTACGAGACCGACGTGACCAAGACCGTCGACCCCTTCGCCGGCTCCTACGCCGTCGAGTCGCTGACCGACGACGTCGAGGAGGCGGCGCGGGCGCTGATGGAGCAGGTCGAGGAGCTCGGTGGTGCCGTCCGGGCGATCGAGACCGGCTTCCAGAAGAACGAGATCGAGAAGGCGGCGTACCGCATCGCGACCCAGATCGACTCCGGCGAACGCACCGTGGTCGGCCTCAACAAGTACGCCACCGCCGAGGACGAGCCCTACGAGCCCCTGCGGGTCGACCCCGCGATCGAGGAGCAGCAGGCTGAGCGGCTGGCGAAGCTGCGGGCCGAACGCGACAACACCGAGGTGGAGAAGCAGCTCGCCGCGCTCCGTGCGGCCGCCGAGGGCGACGACAACGTGCTCTACCCGATGAAGGGGGCCCTGCGCGCCCGAGCCACCGTCGGCGAGGTGTGCAACACGCTGCGCGAGGTCTGGGGAGCCTACGTCCCGCCCGACGCCTTCTGAGCCCGACCTGTACCCGGGCCGGTCGGCTCCCGCCATCCCACACTTCGCTCACCCTGTGTGACAGCCTGTTGCCAGGCGTCCGTATTCGGCGGACCGACATGCACAGGGGGTAGCAGATGAGCGAGACCAACAACCCTCCCGGCGGGGCCGGCGGTACCTACGGAGGGGGCTACGGCACGGGCCCGACCGGACCAGGCGGCCCCGGTGGGTCGAGCGGTCCCGGCGGTCCAGGTGGGCCGCAGTACGGGCCGAGCGGGGCGTCCGGTGACGCCAAGGGCTTCATCGGGTCGCTGTTCGACTTCTCCTTCAACAGCTTCGTCACCCCGAAGATCGTCCGCTTCGTCTACATCCTGCTGACGATCGCGATCGTCCTCGGCTACGTCGGGTTCGTCATCGCCGGATTCGCCGACAGCGCGGTGTCGGGCGTGCTGGTGCTGCTGCTGGGCTGGATCCCGGCTCTGCTCTACCTGGCGCTGTTCCGCATGACGTTGGAGTTCTACTACTCCGTGGTGCGGATGAGCGAGGACATCAATCGCAGGTTGCCCGCCGGCCGCTGACCGTCCGGGCGGTGCCGCACGCTCGGCAGCACTCTCAGGGGTGCTCGGCGCGGCGAGCGGTCAAGGCTCTCCCGGCGAGGGCGTGCACGAGAGCGTGCGCGTCCTCGACCGGGCGGTGCGGCGCCGACCATCCGGAGGACCCGACCGCACCGTCGATGTGCACCGACGCCAGCCCGAGACGACGCTGGATCGGGCCCTGGGTCGCCCGGACGCTCTGGATCCGCGCGTAGGGCACCACGGCCGTACGCCTGGTCAGCCACCCGGTGCGGGTGACCGCTGCCGCATCGGTGAGCCCGACCGCCAGCCAGCTCGCGGCGAAGGGATCCAGCCACCGGGTACGTCGGGGGACCGGCACGAACGCCACCTGGTCCAGACGCACGCCGCTGACCCCGGTGAAGAGGCCGGTGACCTCGGCCGTGGAGGCGACCGGGACCAGCGTGTTGGCCGCCGGCAGCATCGCCTCCCGGCCGGACGCCACCGACCCGGCGACGTCGACCGTGAGCCTGGCCCAGCCCACCATCCGCCAAGTCAGTGGTTCGCTGATGTGCACGCCCTGCACCCGTCGCGGCGGGACGGTGCGGTGGTTGAGGGCCAGCAGCCCGGAATGGATCCGCAGCCCGTCGACGGACTCGCCCAGGGAGAAGTTCGCCTCCTGCAGGAACCGGCTCACCCCCTGGCTGCCGATGGCGAGCAGCCAGGGCAGCGCGGGGAAGAGCGCCGCCACGGCCGCCCCCGGGCCGCCGCCGGCCAGCAGCACCACGACCACAGCGATGACGACGTAGAGCGCCAGGACGCCGACCGACAGCGCCGCCTCCAGCAGCCGGGCCTGCAGCACGCGTGCGGTGGGAACGGTCAGGATGGGCCGCTCGGCCTCCTCGACCGGCAGGCCGGTGGACTGGTCGATCGAGCGACGCCCCGAGCGGGCGATCAGGTCCGCGCGCAGCAGGTGGGCATCGTCGAGAGTGAGGTAGCCCAGCGTGGTCGTCGCTCCGCTGCCCGCCGCGAGCTCGAGCTTGAGCGAGGCGAGCCCGAAGATCCGCGCCATCATCGGCTGCTGGATGTCGACCCCTTGCAGCCGGTCGAGCCGGACTTGACGTCGCTGGCGCACGAGGACACCGCTGCGCACGAACAGCGTGTGCCCCTGGACGGCGTACCCGGTCATCCGCCAGGACACGTAGGCCCAGCTGACGATCACGCCGCTGACCAGCACCAGGGTCCCGACCCCGATCAGCAGGCTGAGCAGGAGGGGCTGGTCCTGCAGGAACTCCCAGGCGTCTCCGATGCGGCGCAGGTCGTCGCGGAACACCGCGATCGCGCCCCCGATGACGGCCAGCAGGTAGCGCCAGGACTGCAGCCACGGGGTCAGGACGTGCAACCGCTGGAGCGACCTGGGTTCCGGGTCGGTCACAGGCCCGCCGCCTCGGCCTCGCCCTTGGCGGTGAGCCGGTTGCGCAGGTCCTGGGCGACATCGAGAGGGAGCCCGGGGATCTTGGCGTCGGTGGAGGCCGAGGCGGTCACCAGCTCGACGCTGGCGATGCCGACCCGTGCCTCCAGCGGACCGGCCTCCACGTCGATCACCTGCATCCGGCCGTAGGGCACGATCGTGAGCCGCCGGATGAGCCTGCCACGGCTGACCAGCAGGTCCTCCTCGCGTTCGGCGTACCGCCACGCGGCGATGTTGAGCGGCAGCCAGAGCCACCACCCGAGCGCGGCGGCGAACACGACGGCGGCCACCACCGCCACCGGCCAGACCGACAGCACCACGAAGAGCCCGGCCAGCGCCGCCGCGACCACCATCAGCACGCTCGGCGCGATCCGCCGCAGGGTCAGCAGACGCGGTGAGACGCCGTGCCAGACGCAGTCCGGGTCCACAAAGAGACGACGGGCGTCGTCCGCGCGCGATGACATGGCTTCGAGGCTACCGTCGGCGCGCGCTAACGTTGCGGCCTATGTCGACCTCCCCATCCGACGGCCCGGCTGAGACCATCCGCCTGCTCGCGGGCTGCGTCGACGACCTCTCCGACGACCTCGTGGCCGTCCGGCGCGACATCCACGCCCACCCCGAGCTCGCGTGGGAGGAGAAGCGCACGACGCTGCTCGTCGCCGAGCGGCTGGAGGCGGCAGGAGCCAAGGTGCAGCTGTTGCCGCGTTCGGGAGTCGTGGCCGAGATCGGGTCGGCTGCCGGTCCGCTGGTCGGCCTGCGCGCAGACCTCGACGCCCTGCCCGTGCGCGACACCACCGACGACCCGTGGCGGTCCACCGTCGAGGACGTCGCCCACGCCTGCGGCCACGACGTCCACACCACCGCGCTGCTCGGGGCAGGGCTGGCCCTCGCCACCGTGCACCGGAGCAGGCCGCTCCCCGGCCGGGTGCGGCTGCTGTTCCAGCCGGCCGAGGAGATCATGCCTGGCGGTGCGCTGGAGGTGATCGCCAGCGGGGCGCTGAGCGACATCTCCGAGGTGTTCAGCCTGCACTGCGACCCGACCGTCGACGTGGGCCGGGTCGGCCTCCGGGAGGGCCCGATCACGGGCGCGGCGGACTCGGTGACGGTGCGCCTCCACGGCGACGGCGGGCACACCTCACGACCCCACCTGACCCAGGACCTCGGCTACGCGCTCGCGAAGGTCGTCACCGACCTTCCCGGTGTGCTGTCGCGGCGGCTGGACCCCCGCGCCGGTGCCAGCGTCGTCTGGGGCACCATCCGAGCCGGCGCGGCGGCCAACGTCATCCCGTCGGTGGGAGAGGCGCGTGGCACGGTGCGGATGCTCGACGCGACCGCCTGGAACACCGCCCAGGAGCTGGTGACCGAGATCGTCGCCGACCTGGTGAGCCCCTACGGCCTCGAGGCACAGGTCGAGTACGTCCGCGGAGTGCCGCCGGTCGTCAACGAGCCCGCGGCCACGCAGGTCCTGGCCGCCGCCGTCCAGGAGGCGATCGGACCGCATGCCCTCACGGGTACGTCGCAGAGCCTCGGCGGGGAGGACTTCGCCTGGTACCTCGAGCAGACTGCCGGTTCGATGGGCCGCCTCGGGACCCGGACACCCGGGGGACCCACCTTCGACCTGCACCAGGGCAACCTGCGCATCGACGAGCGGGCGATCGGCTACGGGGCGAAGGTGCTCGCCGCCGCTGCCGTGCACGCCTGGTCGCACGAGGCGGACCGCGCCACATGACGACTCGGTAACAACCTCCCGGGAAGGCTGCGATCCGTCGGCTGTGGGCCTCGGCGGGCACTAGGCTGTGCGCGGTCGTGGCCCGTCATGGGCGCACAGGTATCTCAAGGAGGCCCATCTTGCGTCGGATGACCAAGACGGCGGCGCTGCTCTCGGCGGGAGTTCTCGCACTCACCGCGTGCGGGGGCAACGACGGTGACAGCAACAGTGGTGGCGGCGACGGCGGCGGCGGTTCCGACGTCAAGGTCGGGATGGCCTACGACGTGGGCGGCCGGGGTGACCAGTCGTTCAACGACGCGGCCGCCAAGGGCATGGACCAGGCCGCCGACGAGTTCGGCATGGAGACCCAGGAGTCCGAGGCCTCCGACGGAGAGCCCGAGTCCGCCCGTGAGGAGCGCCTGCGCACCTTCGCCGACGCCGGGTTCGACCCGATCATCGCGGTGGGCTTCGCGTACTCCGCCTCCGTGGCCAAGGTCGCGGCGGAGTACCCGGACGTGCACTTCGCCATCATCGACGACGAGGCCGCGCAGGCGGAGAACATCGCCAACCTGGTGTTCGCCGAGGAGCAGGGCTCGTTCCTGGTCGGCGCGGCGGCCGCAATGAAGAGCAAGACCGACCACGTCGGCTTCATCGGCGGTGTCAACACCCCGCTGATCAAGAAGTTCGAGGCCGGCTACGTCGCGGGCGCCAAGGAGGTCAAGCCCAACATCACGGTGGACGTCACCTACCTGACCCAGCCGCCGGACTTCTCGGGCTTCAACGACCCGGCGAAGGGCAAGACCGCCGCACAGGGCATGTTCGACTCCGGGGCCGACATCGTCTACCACGCAGCCGGTGGCTCGGGCGGTGGCCTGTTCGAGGCCGCGTCCGAGTCGGGCAACTGGGCCATCGGTGTCGACTCCGACCAGTTCGAGACCGCCGACCCGGCCGTGAAGGACGTGATCCTCACCTCGATGCTGAAGAAGGTCGACGTGGCCGTCTACGAGTACCTCACGCAGGTCGACGAGGGCACCTTCCCGACCGGCACCGAGCGGTACGACCTCGAGCGGGACGGTGTCGGCTACTCCACCAGCGGTGGCTTCGTCGACGACATCACCGACCAGCTCGACGAGTACAGGCAGCAGATCATCGACGGTCAGATCACGGTTCCCGCTTCCTGACCCGTCCGCCAGACCCGTGTGGGCCCGTGGGAGCGCGATAGCGTGTGCCCGCGGGCCCACCGCACGTCCTGCCCCACCTCGCATCCGGGGGCGAGGCCGAGTTCAAGGAGAAGCACAGCGTCGTGTCGACCCCTGCACAAGCTGCGCCCGCTGAGACGGACCAGATCGCGGTCCGTCTCAGCGGCATCGGGAAGAGGTTCCCCGGCGTCATCGCCAACGACGACGTCAACATCGAGGTACGGCGAGGAACGATCCACGCGATCGTCGGCGAGAACGGTGCCGGCAAGTCCACGCTGATGAAGATCCTGTACGGCGTGCAGAAGCCGGACTCCGGATCCATCGAGATCAACGGCGACCCGGCGGAGCTCGGATCGCCCGCCGACGCCATCGAGCGAGGCGTCGGCATGGTGTTCCAGCACTTCATGCTCGCCGACAACCTGACGGTGCAGGAGAACGTCACGCTCGGGGCGGAGCGCCTGCACGGCATCGGTGCCGAGGCACGCGCGGAGATCGAGAAGCTCTCCGACGCCTACGGGCTCGACGTGCGGCCCGACGTGCTCGTGGAGACCCTCGGGGTGGGTGCACGGCAGCGGATCGAGATCCTCAAGGTGCTGTACCGGGGTGCCAGCATCGTCATCCTCGACGAGCCCACTGCGGTGCTCGTCCCGCAGGAGGTCGACGAGCTGTTCGCCAACCTGCGGGAGCTCAAGGCCGAGGGCCTGACGGTCATCTTCATCTCCCACAAGCTCGACGAGGTGCTCTCGGTGGCCGACAAGGTCACCGTGATGCGTCGCGGCACCACCGTGGACACCGTCGACCCCAGCAGCGTCAACGCCCGCCAGCTCGCCGAGCTCATGGTGGGCGCCGAGCTGCCGTCGCCGAGCACCGAGGTCTCGACCGTCACCGAGGAGGTCCTGATCGAGGTGGAGCACCTGTCGCTGCCCTCGGGCGAGGGTCGGCCGCTGCTCGACGACATCTCGTTCACGATCCACCGCGGCGAGGTCCTCGGCATCGCGGGGGTCGAGGGCAACGGGCAGGCCGAGCTGGTCGAGTCGATCATGGGCATGCGCCCAGGCGTGACCGGCACCGTGGCCGTGGCCGGTCGTGACATCTCCCGGCTGTCCACGCTGCACCGGCGCGAGGCCGGCATCGGCTACATCCCCGAGGACCGGCACCGGCACGGGCTGCTGCTGGAGTCCCCGCTGTGGGAGAACCGCGTGCTCGGCCACCACACCCGCAAGCCGAGTGCCAGGGGCTTCTTCATCGACAAGGCGGCCGCTCGTGCCGACACCGAGCGGATCATCGACGCGTACGACGTCCGCACGCCCGGTCCCGACGTCAACGCGGGCGCGCTCTCCGGCGGCAACCAGCAGAAGCTCATCGTCGGCCGCGAGATGAGCGGCGAACCCATCCTGCTCATCGCCGCCCACCCCACCCGGGGCGTCGACGTCGGGGCCCAGGCGGCCATCTGGGGCCACATCAAGCAGGCCCGCCGCGAAGGTCTCGCCGTGCTCCTGATCTCCGCGGACCTCGACGAGCTGATCGGGCTGTCCGACCGGATCGAGGTCATCCTCCGCGGCCGGCTCGTCGGGGAGTTCGACCCCTCCCGGGTCACCCCGCAGCAGCTGGGCTCAGCCATGACCGGGGCGGAGGAGCAGGTATGAACGCCCGCGCGACCCGTCTCGCTCTCGCCGTCGGCGCGCCCCTGCTGGCGCTGCTGGCCGCGTTCCTGCTCACCAGTCTGGTGCTGATCATCGCCGGCGACCCGGTCGCCGACGTCTGGGACACGATCCTCACCGTGCCCGAGCCGCGCAACATGGCCAACATCGTCAACAACGCGACGGTGCTCTACCTGTCCGGTCTGGCGGTGGCGGTCGGGTTCCGGATGAACCTGTTCAACATCGGCGTCGACGGCCAGTACCGCATCGCGGCCTTCGTGGCGGCGGTCGTGGCCGGTGAGGCCTGGCTGCCGGGCTACCTCAACACGCTGCTGGCGATCATCGTCGCGATCCTGGTGGGCGCCGCCTGGGCCGGGATCGCCGCCGTGCTGCGCGCCACCCGGGGCGTCAGCGAGGTCATCTCGACGATCATGCTCAACGCGATCTCGACCTTCCTCGTTGCCTTCCTGCTGCGCCAGGCGGCTGTGCGCGAGGAGGGCAGCAACATCATCGGCACCAAGCAGATCCCCGAGGGCAGCCGGATCCCGAGCTTCCAGCTCTTCGGCACGCCAGGCACCGAGGTCTACGGCTTCCTCTTCGTCGCGATCCTCGCGGGCGTCCTCTACTGGGTGGTGCTCAACCGCACCCGGTTCGGGTTCGAGCTGCGCGCCAGCGGCCAGTCGCTCACCGCCGGCATGGCCAGCGGGATCAACGCCAAGCGCATGGTGGTGCTGGCCCTGCTGATCTCGGGAGGTCTCGCCGGCCTGGTCGGCCTGCCGATCCTGTTCGGTGACGCCTACGCCTACGGCACGACCTTCCAGTCAGGCCTCGGATTCGCCGGTATCGCGATCGCGCTGCTCGGGCGCAACCACCCGTTCGGCATCGCGTTGGGCGCGCTGCTGTTCGCGTTCCTCGACGAGCAGTCCAACCCGCTGCAGATCCTCGTCGACGTCTCGCCCGACATCGTCAAGATCACCCAGGGGATCATCGTGCTCACGGTCGTCATCGCCTACGAGGTCGTACGCCGCTACGGCGTCCGGCTGGAGCAACGCAGGGTCGCCCAGGCGCTGGGCACGGACACCAAGGCGGGGGTGGCTGCATGAGCGAGGTCACCCTCACCCAGCGGCAGTCGACCGCACGTACGAGTCGCCGTTTCTCGCCATGGTGGATCCTGATCGGCCTCGGCGTCGGCCTGTTCCTGATGTCCGCGCTCAGCCTGGTGACCGGTGCCGACGACCTGGCGTCGTCGGGCACCTGGCGTGCGACCCTCATCGCCGCGGTGCCGATCGCTCTGGCCGGTCTCGGCGGTCTGTGGTCCGAGCGGTCGGGCATCATCAACATCGGCCTCGAGGGCATGATGATCCTCGGCACCTACGGCGCCGGCTTCTTCGGCTACCACTACGGCCCGTGGGCCGGCGTGGTCGGCGCGATCCTCCTCGGTGTCGCAGGGGGCCTGATCCACGCGACGGCGACCGTCGTCTTCGGCGTCGACCACATCATCTCCGGCGTCGCGATCAACATCATCGCTGTCGGTGCGACGCAGTACCTCGCCGCGCAGACGTTCTCCGGGCTGCCCGGCGGTGGGCAGACGCAGTCACCGCGGCTGGGTGACGTGCAGAGCATCACGATCCCACCGCTGTCAGATGCCCTCGGTGCGATCGAGCAGCAGGAGATCTTCTTCGTCTCCGAGGTGGCGGCCTTCCTGCGTGCGTTCGTCACCGACCTGTCACTGCTCACGATCCTCGCACTGGCGCTCTTCGTCGTCACCTTCTACGTGCTCTGGCGCACGGCCTTCGGTCAGCGCCTGCGCTCCTGCGGGGAGAACCCGCTGGCGGCGGAGTCGCTGGGCGTCAACGTCTACAAGTACAAGTTCATCGCAGTCACGACCTCCGGTGCCTTGGCCGGTCTCGGCGGCGGGTTCCTGGCGATGGTCGCCTCGAGCAACTACCGGGACGGACAGACAGGTGGTCGCGGCTACATCGGCCTGGCGGCGATGATCTTCGGCAACTGGCGTCCGGGCGGCCTGCTCATGGGGTCGGGCCTGTTCGGTTACACCGAGACCCTCGGCCTTCGCCAGGGCGGCGAGTCGGTGCATGCGCTGCTGCTGCTCATCGCGGTCCTGCTGATCGTGCTGGCGATCTGGCAGTGGCGCCGCGCCAACAAGGTGGCCGCCGCGATCGCGGTCGGCACGGCGCTGGCCTCGGCGGCGCTCTACTACTCGATCGACTCCGTGCCGGGCGACTTCACCCGGATGGCGCCCTACGTCACGACGCTGCTGGTGCTCGCGATGGCGTCGCAGCGACTACGGGTGCCGGCCACGATCGGCAAACGCTACAGACGCGGGTCGGCAGGATGACCGAGGTCGACTGGGAGGCGCTGCGCGCCGCGGCCGTCGAGGTCATGGGATCGGCCTACGCGCCGTACTCCCGCTTCCCCGTCGGCGCGGCGGCGCTGGTCGATGACGGCCGGGTGGTCGTGGGCTGCAACGTCGAGAACGCCGCGTACGGCGTCGGGCTCTGCGCCGAGTGCGGGCTGGTCTCCGCGCTGCACGCGACCGGTGGTGGCAGGCTAGTCGCGATGGTGTGCGTCGACGGGCACGGCGAGGTGCTGATGCCGTGCGGGCGCTGCCGGCAGCTGTTGTGGGAGCAGGGCGGGCCGCAGCTGCAGCTGCTGACGACGACCGGGGTGCGGCCGATGACCGACGTGCTGCCGGACGCGTTCGGCTCGCGAGACCTGCACGAGCGAGGTTGAGGCGGTGCCCCGCCCGGCGGCCGAGATCGACCTGACCGATCCGGCGATCACGGCCGACCCCTACCCCGCGTTCGCCCGGTTGCGGGAGGCGGGGCCGGTGCTGTGGCACGAGGCGTCCCGGCGCTGGCTGGTCAGCGCCCACGCGGCGGCGAGCACCGCCCTGCGCGACCGCCGGCTCGGGCGCATCTGGGTCGACCGCGAGCCCGCCGACCGGTTCGCACCGTTCAACCTCCTGCACAAGCACCAGATGATGGAGAACGAGCCGCCGGAGCACACCCGGCTACGCCGTCTGGTGGCGCAGGCGTTCGGTCGCGGGCACGTCGAGCGGCTCCGCCCCCGCGTGCGCGAGCTGGCCGGCGCGCTGCTCGACGAGGTCGACCCGGGAGGCTTCGACGTCATCCGCGACTACGCCGAGCCGCTGCCGGTGCTGGTCATCGCCGAGCTGCTCGGCGTACCCGTCGAGGACCATCCGCGGCTGCGGGCGTGGTCGCAGTCGATCGTCAGGATGTACGAGCAGGTGGTCACGCCGCAGGTCGAGCAGGCCGCCATCGACGCGAGCGCGGCGTTCGCCGAGTACATTCGCGCGCACGTGCAGCACAAGCGCGCATCGCCCGGTGACGACCTGCTGTCCGACCTCGTGCGGGCGCGGGACGAGCAGGACCGGCTGAGCGAGCAGGAGGTGGTCGCGTCGGCCGTCCTGCTGCTCAACGCTGGGCACGAGGCCTCGGTCAACGTGTTCGGCAACGGCTTCGTCGCCCTGCTTCGGCGTCCCGACCAGCTGCGGCGCCTCGCCGGGCAGCTGGAGCTCGCGGGTACGGCGGTGGAGGAGATGCTGCGGTTCGACTCGGCGCTGCAGCTGTTCGAGCGGACCGCGACCGCCGACGTGCCGCTCGCCGACCAGGTGGTGGCGACCGGCGAGAAGGTCGCAGTGCTCCTGGGCTCGGCCAATCGCGACGGGCACGTCTTCGAGCGGCCCGACCGGCTCGACGTCGGTCGCGACCCCAACCCGCACCTGGCCTTCGGTGCCGGCGTGCACTTCTGCCTGGGCTCACCGCTGGCGCGGATGGAGCTGGTCGAGTCGTTGCAGACCCTGCTCGCCAGGGCGCCTGGATGGGAGCCGGCCCGCGAGCCGGTGCGCCGACCCACGCTGGTGCTGCGGGGCTACGAGTCGGTGTGGATCGCTGCGAGCGGAGGAGTGGGACATGGTTGACCAGCACGATGCCGTCGAGGTCATCAGCGCCAAGCGGGACCGCTTGGAGCTCAGCGACTCCCAGATCGACTGGGTGATCGACTCCTACACCCGAGGTGCGGTCGCCGACGAGCAGATGTCGGCGCTGGCGATGGCGATCCTGCTCAACGGCATGAACCGGCGCGAGATCAGCCGGTGGACCGCAGCGATGATCGCGTCGGGGGAGCGGATGGACTTCTCCGCGCTGTCCCGGCCCACGGCCGACAAGCACTCCACCGGCGGCGTCGGGGACAAGATCACTCTGCCGCTCGCGCCGCTGGTGGCGGCGTGCGGCGTCGCCGTCCCGCAGCTGTCCGGGCGTGGTCTCGGGCACACCGGCGGCACCCTCGACAAGCTCGAGTCCGTCCCCGGCTGGCGGGCCGACCTGTCCGGCGGCGAGATGCTGACCCAGCTCGAGGACGTCGGCGCGGTGATCTGCGCCGCCGGCGCGGGGCTGGCGCCGGCGGACAAGAAGCTCTACGCGCTCCGCGACGTCACCGGCACGGTCGAGTCCATCCCGCTCATCGCGAGCTCGATCATGAGCAAGAAGATCGCCGAGGGCACGGGGGCACTGGTCCTCGACGTGAAGGTCGGCAGCGGTGCCTTCATGAAGGACCTCGGCGACGCCAAGCAGCTGGCCGAGACGATGGTGGCGCTCGGCAACGATGCGGGCGTCGCCACCGTCGCCCTGCTGACCGACATGGCGACGCCGCTGGGTCGGACCGCGGGCAACGCGCTCGAGGTGCGTGAGGCGGTGGAGGTGCTGGCGGGCGGCGGTCCCTCCGACGTGGTCGAGCTGACCCTCGCGCTCGCGCGCGAGATGCTCGCGGCGGCCGGTGTCGACGGCGTCGACCCGGGCGATCGGCTGGCCGACGGATCGGCGATGGACGTGTGGCGGCGGATGATCGCGGCCCAGGGTGGCGACCCCTCCGCGGAGCTGCCGCGGGCACGTGAGGCGCACGTGGTCGCCGCGGAGCGGGACGGCGTGCTCACCCGGCTCGATGCGATGGCGGTCGGGCTCGCGGCCTGGCGGCTCGGCGCCGGTCGCGCCCGCAAGGAGGACCCCGTGCAGGCCGGTGCGGGAGTCGAGCTGCACGCCAAGCCCGGAGACCCGGTGCAGGCCGGCGCACCGCTGCTCACCTTGCACACCGACGAGCCGGAGCGCTTCGAGCGAGCGCTGGCCTCGCTGGCGGGCGGTGTCGAGATCGCCGACCCGGGCACGCCGTACCCGAGGCACGACGTGATCTTTGAGAGGGTGGCCGGATGACTCTCGACGCCGCGACCGTGCATGCCGCCCCCAAGGTGCTGCTGCACGACCACCTCGACGGCGGGTTGCGGACCGAGACGATCGTCGAGCTCGCGGGCGAGATCGACCACCCGTTGCCGACGACGGACCCGGAGGCGCTGCGCGGCTGGTTCGTCGAGGCGGCCGGCTCGGGCTCGCTCGAGCGCTACCTCGAGACCTTCAGCCACACCGTCGCGGTCATGCAGACCCGCTCCGCGCTCACCCGGGTGGCGTGGGAGTGCGTCGAGGATCTCGCGGACGACGGCGTGGTCTACGCCGAGATCCGGTACGCGCCCGAGCAGCACCTCACCGGTGACCTCACCCTCGACGACGTCGTCGACGCAGTCCAGCAGGGGCTCGACGCAGGCGTCGCCGCCGCGGAGGGCCGGATCGTCGTGCGCCAGCTGCTCACCGCCATGCGCCACCAGGCCCGGTCGATGGAGATCGCCGAGCTGTCCGTGCGCCACCGTGACGCGGGGGTAGCCGGGTTCGACATCGCCGGCGCGGAGGCGGGCTACCCGCCCACCCGGCACCTCGACGCCTTCGAGTACCTGCAGCGGGAGAACTTCCACTTCACGATCCATGCGGGCGAGGGTTTCGGCCTCCCGTCGATCTGGCAGGCCATCCAGTGGTGCGGCGCCGACCGGCTCGGCCACGGGGTCCGGATCATCGATGACATCGAGGTCGGTGACGGCGGTGCCGTACGCCTCGGCCGGCTGGCGTCCTACGTGCGCGACAAGCGGATCCCGCTCGAGCTGTGCCCGTCGTCCAACGTGCAGACCGGGGCGGCGACGTCCATCGCCGACCACCCGATCGGGCTGCTGAGCGAGCTGCGATTCCGGGTCACGGTCAACACCGACAACCGGTTGATGAGCGGCACGTCGATGAGTCGAGAGCTCGGGCTGTTGGCGGAGGCGTTCGACTACGGCCTGGGCGACCTTCGCTGGTTCGCGATCAATGCGATGAAGAGCTCGTTCCTGCCGTTCGACGAGCGGCTCGCGATCATCGACCAGGTGATCAAACCCGGGTACGCCGCACTGGGCACGCGCTGACCGAGCCCGCCGCGGCGGACGGCTGTCTTGAGGCAGCGGTGTCCAGCAGTGGGCGCCCAGCGGTCGGCCCGCCCCGAACGACATCGGGACGGGCCGAACCGCGAGAGGGTCGTTCAGGTCAGCATCCCACCTTCTCCAGTGCGAAGTCCTGGGTCACCGTCCGGCCGGGCACGACCCGAACCTGGTCCTGCTGCGGCAGGTAGCCGTCCTTCGCGGCGATGACCGACAGCGGGTTGGCACGACTGTCGATCCAGTGCGCGTACCGGCCGCTCTCATCGGTGCTGAACGTCCAGTCCGTCGTCGACGAGTCGACCTGGACGGTCGCGGCGGCCAGCGGCGTGCCTGGCGGCTCACAGTTCACGCCGGTGACGGTGCCGGCCAGCTTGCCCCATTGCTTCGGTGGTATGACCTCCATCGTGACCTCGACAGGTGCGACGGAGTAGGGCGTGTCCTCCTTTATGCCGACGCCCGCGGTGTAGGTACCAGGCTGGTCGACATCCGCGGACATGGTGACCGCGACCGTCACGCTCTCGCCCGGCTCGATCGTCGCCTCCGTCGTGTCGATCGACATCCACACCACGTCGGCTGCTCCGGCGGAGCACTCCGCGAAGCCCGGCAGCACCTCGCTGTCGGGTGCCGCGTTGAAGCCACCGGAGGAGCCACCGACCTTGTAGAACCCGCACGCCGCACCGCCGCGGTAGCGCGCGGTGTTGGAGTTCGGCAGGTCCACCCAGCCGTCGACTCCGGGGTCGTAGGCGAAGGTGCGGTTGCTGACCGCGCCTGCCTGCACGCCCCCGTTGACGACGAGCTGGTCGTTGGCGACGGCGTACGCACTCGCCCAGGTGTCGATCGGCGCGTCCGCGATCTGGGTCCACGTGTCCGACCCGGGATCGTAGGCGTAGCTGTCGGCGGTGCCGCCACCACCGTCGTTGCCGCCGGTGCAGTACAGCGTCCCGTCGATGCCGCCGCAGGACGCGAACGCCGCTGCTGCGGGATAGTCGGCGACCTGGCCCCAGCTGTCGCTGCCGACGTCGTAGGCGAGCACGTCGCTGGACATCGGCGTACACGAGCTGGTCGTGCAGCCACCCACGGTGTAGAAGATGCCGTCGACGACCGCCTGACCCGAAGCGGACAGCGCGACCGGGGCGTCGGCCGCCACTGTCCAGGCGTCCGCGGCCGGATCGTAGACCCAGGTGGCCGTGTCCGGGCCGCTGCTGCCCCAGCCACCGCTCGCCACGATCTGGCCATCGACCGCGCCGACGTTCAACGCGTTGCGCGCCGCGGGTAGGTCGGCGATCGGCGCCCAGGACAGGGTGGCCGTGTCGTACCGGTAGCTGGCCGCCGTCGAGGCCGAACCGCTGCCGCCGGCGATCGAGTACGCCGTGCCGTCGACCGTGACCACGCGGTTGTCCATCACGGCGCTCGGGTAGTCGGCGATGTCGCTCCACGGGTCGTCACTCGGCCCGACGAAGGGCTTCGCGTCGTCGTGGGCCGACATCGTGCTCTTCGGGGCCGCCGCCACCGAGACGGGCACCTCGAGCCGCTGCAGCGGCGCTCCTGCCGCCGTCTCGATCTGCTGCTGCGTCATCCGCTTGCCGTCGGCCTTGAGCAGCTCGAAGCCGCCACGCCGCTCGCTGAGCTCGACCTGGGCCGTCCGCCCACCGTTGTTGGTGACGGTGAACTCGCGGGTCGTCGACCGCTCGCCGAGCTGCATGGTCGCCGACAGCTCGCTCGGCTCCACCACCAGCAGGCCCGCAGGCAGCCGGAAGTCGGCCTTCGTCGCCCCGTCTGGCGCGACGTCGACCTGACTGGTCTGCGAGTCGTAGTTGCCGGCGCTCGCCTCGAACGGGTGCTGCCCGGTCAGCGACGAGAACATCCAGTAGAACCCGTCGTCGAGCGCCGTGTCGTCCGGAGTCGCCTCCGTGCTCGCCGTCTCCTCGGGCGCGTCCTGGCTGACCACTGTGGCGCCGTTGACGCCGTCGCCGGTGTTGTGGTCAAGCACGTGCCCGACCACCAGGCCACCATCGACCGGGTCGCAGGTGCGGTTGCCGACGAACACGTCGTCGACCTCCCACCACCAGTCGTAGTCGGCCTCGTAGCTGTGGAAGCGGAGCTGCACCTGGGCTTGGTTCGCCGCCGTCGGCAGGGCGATGAACTGCTCGTTCGGACCCCGCACATCGGTGGTCTGGTTGAGCACGTTCTCCCAGGTCTGGCCGCCGTCGACGCTCACGTCCACGTCGGCGACGTCGCCGAGGTTGTTGTAGTCCTGCTTGAAGCCCACGACTGGCGAGTCCTGTGTGGACAGATCAATCACCGGGGTCACCAGGGAGGTGTCCTGCTGCTCGCCGGGCCCGTAGAAGTCGCTGTCCATGATGGCGAAGCCGCCGTCGCCTCCGGTCATGTTCCCGCGGCCGTCAGGGTCGTCGAAGCGCCACACCTGGCCGTTGCCGATGTTGTCGACAACGGTCCAGCCCTCGGGCAGCGTGCCTTCGTCGAAGTCCTCGCTCACGCCGTCGTAGCTGTGCTGGTACCCGGGCGCGAGGCAGGAGTTGGCGTCGACGGGTACGTCGATGTCGACGTGCTCGTTCGTGTCTCCGACCGCGACCGTCTCGGTGACGGTCTCGTAGCCGGGGTACTGCGCCTCCACGGTGAGGTCGTACGTCGCACCCGCCGGTAGCGACATGGTGTAGCCGCCGTCGTGCGGCCGTGTGTAGGTGCCGACGTCAGTGCCCTCGACGCTGACCTTGGCGTAGAGCGGCCAGCCGTGACCGGACCCGTCGAGGACCTGGCCCGCGACGCTGACCGACGGGACCGGCTCCAGGGCGAAGTCCTGGGTCACCGTCTCTTCGGCCGTGAGAGTCACCGTCGCGGTCTGCTCGGCGTAGCCGAACGTCGAGGCGTTGACGGTGTACTCACCCGCGGTCAGCCGGACCGAGTACGTGCCGTCCTCGCCGGTGGTGAGCTCGCGCTCGAGCGGACCGCTGACCATGACCGTCGCGCCCTCCAGTGGGTCGCCGCTCTGTGCGTCGGTCACCGTGCCCTCGAGCGTTGCGGTGTCACCGACCGGCGCCGCGGCGAGCAGGGCGAGGGCGTCCAGGCGCCCCTCGCCGTAGACGTTGTTGTCGTCCACGGTGCCGCCGCATTGCAGATCCTCGGCGTCGAACGCGGTGTCGTTGAGCAGCGCTCGAGTGCCGTCGATGTCGCCGACGAGCGATGGGGCGGCAGACCACAGCAGCGCGATCGCACCGGCCAGGTGGGGCGCCGCCATCGATGTGCCGCTGTAGTTGGCGTAGCCGTTGCCCGGCACGCTCGAGCGCACGTTGACACCCGGTGCCGCGATGTTCGGCTTGAGCTCGCCGTCCTGCCCAGGGCCGCGTGAGGAGAACCCGGCGATGTCGTTGTTGATGTCGTAGGCGCCGACAGAGTAGTTCAGGATGCGGCTGCCGGGGGAGCCACTCGTCTCGCAGCCCTGCACGCCGTTGTTGCCGTTGGACCAGGTGCCGAAGATGCCGGCCGCAGCCCAGGCATCCAGTACGTCCTCCATGAACGGGTCGTTCGATGGTGCGGTCGTTCCCCACGAGTTGTTCACGATGTGCGGCCGTTTGCTGGGATCGGCGTTCTCGCCGTTGAGGTCGGTCGGGGCCAGCATCCACTCGCCGGACGCGATCAGGGCGGCGTCCGAGGGACAGCAGCCGTTGGCGGCGATCCAGCTGGCCTCCGGGGCGACACCGATCTGGTTCTCGCCGCCGTCGTCGCCCATCATCGTGCCCATCGTGTGCGACCCGTGGCCGTTGTTGTCACAGGGCGCGTCTGCGCAGCTGTTCGCCGCGTCGAACCAGTTGTAGTCGTGGGTGAAGGTGCCGTCACCGTTGTTGCCGCGGTAGTCGTCCACGAGCGCGGGGTGGTCGTACTGCACGCCGGTATCGATGTTCGCGACGGTGATGCCCTCGCCGTGCACGCCGTAATGGCCCCAGACCTCGTCGGCATTGATGTTCGCGACACCCCACTCGACAGCGTTGACCTCACGGGCGTTGGTGCCCTTCCTGGGCTGCACGAGGTCGTAGTCGCGGGTCGGGTAGAGCGCCTCGACCTCGGCCATGCCGGCGAGCTCCTCCGCCAGCGCGCTCGAGGCGGCGGTGACGCGGATGGCGTTGGTGACGTGGAACGCCTGGTAGTCGACGTCGGCGCGGTCGAGTGTGCGCCGCACCGACTCCTGGCTGCTGTCCGCTGTTCGCGTCAGCGCACGGTAGACAGCCGCACCGCGCCGGTCCCAGTCCTTGATGCGCCGGGCCTCGGAGAGGTCGGCGCGCTGCTCGAAGCGGATCCAGAAGGATGCCTCGCCCTTCTCCTCGAGGGTCCGCGCCAGCTTCGGCTTGATCTTGTCCTCAGACGGTGGCGCAGCGTGCGCGCCGATGCTGGTGACGACGGTCCCGGTCACGAGGAGGGCGAGGGTTGCTACACCCCCGATCCATGCCTGGATGAAGCGCCTGGTGCGGCGCCTGGTAGTTGCCACGACGGTCCTCCCTGAGACGATCCCGGCCGCGTCGAACAGCGGTGCCGGGGTGGTGATCGCGGCGCTCTGCCGCAACCTCTCGGGACGTTATGGACGGACTCATCGGAGGACAATGACTTGCCGTAAGCAACACCTCACCAACCGTGAGCACCTCGTGGGCAACCACCCGCTGTGTCCGATATACGGGCACGAGCAGGGCGTTTCTTGACTGTCACGCTCTGCAGCTGAATGGTTACGCTCCATGGGAGCAGGGGGTCCGGAAGGTGATGTCACACGCAGCCGGAGCGCCGTCGGTGACGGCGTTCCCACCGGTCGTCGCGACCGACGCTCCGCCGGTGCATCACCGGCGGCTGTCGTCATTGCGATCGCGCCGTCGGCCACGGAACGGGTGCGGCTGGCGAAGCTCGTCGACGACGCGACGCCGCTGCTGCTGGTGTCGAGCGCGGCCGAGGCACGCAGGTTTCTCGACCACCACTCCGGCGGCTGGTCACAGCACGACGACTCGCGCCAGCGTTTCGCCGACGGGCTGAGCGTCGACTCCGACCGGCACGTGGCCGTTTGCGGCGACAAGGAGGTTGCGCTCACTCCGCTCGAGCACGACCTTCTCGCGTGCCTGCTCAGCGAGCCGGGCAGGGTCTGGAGCTTCGGGCGTCTGCACCAGGCCGTGTGGGGCACGCAGCATGTGGGAGCCGGCGCGGACGTCCACTCGGTGGTGAAGCGGCTGCGGCGCAAGCTGAGACGCCTCGGTGCTGCGGTCGGCATCGACGCGATCCGCGGAGTCGGGTTCCGGCTGTGCCCGTCAGGTGCCGGCAGCGCAGTCCTCGACCCTGCTCACCGGTTGCCCGCGGCCGACCCGGCGGTCGGTTGATGGCGCGGCGGCGCCGTCTCAGAGCCGGTTGCGGGGACGCGCCTGTGCGGTGATCAGCCGCAGGCGACGCTCGGCCTCGTGCGGCGTCATGGGTGTGCAGCCGGCCGTCGTCGCGCGGCTCACGACCAGTGGCTCCGCCCGTAGCAGGGCCAGCCCGCGGCGCAGCAGGAACAGCGCCGGCTTGCGCCGCTCGCGCAGGTCGCGCGTCAGCCGCCGCCAGAACGTCACCAGGCGGTGGTGGCGGACACAGACGGCATCGGCCAGCAGGCTGCGGTCGGCACACTCCGTGACGACCTCGGAGGCGAAGATGCCTTCAGCGACGAACAGCGTGGCGCCGTCGAGGTCGAGCTCGCGGTGCCCGATGCGACCGTCCGCGGCGATGTCGTAGATCGGCACGTCGGCGTACCCGTGTCTGCACGGCTGCTCGATCGTGTCGATCGCACGGCCGAGATCCCACGCGTGCGGGTGGTCCCAGTCGACGACGCCGGACCCGAGCAGCGGCAGCCCGGGTCGGTCGCCGTCGTGGTAGAAGTCGTCGAGCCGCAGCACCGGCAGGCCGAGGCGTTCGGCCAGCCGGGACTTGCCGGAGCCCGACGGACCCGCGAGGACGATGACCTGGGCGGGCACGTCAGGTGCCGATGGGGTGCCAGACCGTCTTGGTCTCCAGCGCCCAGAGCATGCGCGACAGGTCGGGGGTGGCGGCCCAGCGTTCCTCGCGCGGACGCAGCACCCGCTTGAGGTTGTCGGCGGCGGCGATCTCGAGGTTGCGCGCGATGTCGGCGTCCTCGACGCCGGCGAGGTCGATCGCGTTGACGTCCATGTGGGAGGCGAGCCAGGGCGCGACCTCGCCCACGGTGCCGGTCAGCACGTTGACCACGCCGCCGGGCAGGTCGGACGTCGCGAGCACCTCTGTCAGGGTGATGGCCGGCAGGGGCCGTCGCTCCGCGGCGAGTACGACGGTCGTGTTGCCGGTCACGATCGCCGGCGCGACGACGCTGACCAGACCGAGCAGCGACGAGTCCTGCGGCGCGACCACCGCGACGACACCGGTCGGCTCCGGCACCGAGAAGTCGAAGTAGGGCCCGGCGACCGGGTTGGCGTTGCCGGCCACCTGCGCGACCTTGTCCGCCCATCCGGCGTACCAGACGAGTCGGTCGATGCTCGCGCCGACCGCGGCCTCCGCCTTGCGGGTGGTGACGCCCTCGCTCCGCGAGACCTCCTCGACGAACTGCGCTCGACGGCCCTCGAGCATCTCGGCGATGCGGTAGACCACCTGCCCGCGGTTGTAGGCGGTGCGGCCGGCCCAGCCGCCGAACGCCTTGCGCGCGGCCGCGACGGCGTCGCGGGCGTCCTTGCGCGAGGCCAGCGCAGCGTTGGCGAGGAAGCGGCCCTTGGGGTCGGAGGCCACGTAGGTGCGCCCGCTCTCGCTGCGGGGGAAGGCACCACCGATGTAGAGCTTGTAGGTCTTGCGCACGTCGAGGCGGGACGCGTCAGTCGGGGGTGTCATCGCAGGTAGGCCTCCAGACCGTGGCGGCCGCCCTCGCGACCGAAGCCCGACTCCTTGTAGCCACCGAAGGGGCTGGTCGGGTCGAAGCGGTTGAACGTGTTCGCCCAGACCACGCCGGCGCGCAGCTGGTTGGTCATCCAGAGGATCCGCGACCCCTTGTCGGTCCAGACACCGGCCGAGAGGCCGTACGGCGTGTTGTTGGCCTTCTCCACTGCCTCGGCCGGGGTGCGGAAGGTCAGCACCGACAGCACCGGGCCGAAGATCTCCTCGCGGGCGATGCGGTGGCTCTGGGCGACGTTGGTGAAGAGCGTCGGGCGGAAGAAGTAGCCACGATCCGGGAGCTCGCAGGCCGGCTGGTAGAGCTCAGCGCCCGCGGCAACGCCGGAGGCGACGAGCTCGGTGATCTTCTCGAGCTGGCTCCTCGAGTTGATCGCGCCGACGTCCGTGTTCTTGTCGAGCGGGTCGCCGACCCGG
>Ga0075331_1000043_pt1 | contig 22881 bp, 21 predicted proteins | sample MayberrySE_TuleA_FD_120090 | JGI IMG/M metagenome (GOLD analysis project Ga0075331, IMG submission 120090) | Natural and restored wetland microbial communities from the San Francisco Bay, California, USA, that impact long-term carbon... | ecosystem: Environmental > Terrestrial > Soil > Wetlands ... | reverse complement strand
GGTGTTCCTCTCGGCGCAGGACGACGCCGTGGCAAGGGTCTACGAACGGGTCGGCTTCCAGCGGGTCGGGACGGCCTGCGTAGCCGAGGCCTCCTACCCCTGAGCCATCGGGACTCAGCCGTTCCCGTGGGGGAACGAGTGGTGCTCGTGGGTCACGAGCCAACGTCCCTCCACCTTGCGAAGGCCGACCGTCAGTCGAAGGCGCCGGTCGGGCTCTTGCCGTAGCTCCTCCGGTGTTCCGCAGCGCAGCAGACACATCGTCGGAGTGCGCTGCGAGGACGCCGTCCAGGTCGCCGGCATGCACCGACTCTGCCCAGCTGACGACCAGCTCGCGGATGGCCTTCTCGTCGTCCATGGATCAGCTCCCGTCGAGCAGGGCGTTGTCAGTGGCACTTCGAGATAAGGACTCGGCGCGCGCCCCGAACTCGTCGCCCGGACCCCGCGGGCCGTGTGTAGCCTCTCTGCGGACCCACCGAGGGAGGAGCTGACTCGTGAGCACGACGCGACTTGTCACGCTCGAGGACGTGCCTGCTCTCGTAGAGCTGCTTCGTGCAAACCGCGCCTTCCTGGCACCGTGGGACCCGGTCCGCACTGACGACTACTTCACGGTCGAGGGCCACCGCAGCGTCGTCCGCAAGGCCTTGGCTCTGTGCGAGCAGGGCTCCGCCCTCCCCCACGTCATCCTCGACGAGACCGGCAGCATCGGCGGCCGCATCACCCTCAACGAGATCGTGCGTGGCCCTTTCCAGTCGTGCAGCCTGGGCTACTGGGTGAGCGCCACCCACAACGGCCGCGGTCTCGCGACCGCGGCCGTGCGCGACATCAAGCGGCTCGCCTTCGAGAACCTCGGGCTCCACCGGATCCAGGCGGGCACGCTGCTGCACAACGTCAGGTCGCAGCGCGTCCTGGAGCGCAACGGCTTCGTGCGCTTCGGGATGGCTCCGGCATACCTGAAGATCGCCGGGAAGTGGCAGGACCACGCGATGTACCAGGTACTGAGCACCGACCCCGCCGTGCAGGGCTGACCAAGTCGGCTCGCCCTCGGCATCCCGCTCCTCCCGCGCCACGACGCACCTGAACTTGGTGGAGCCGGCAAGTCCTACTGCGCGAGCTCGCACATGGCGTCGACGTCGCTGACCTCGATGGTGAGCTGCATCCGGGAGCCACCGTCCGGACCCACCACGACCGCGGGCTCGATCAGCTCGTGAGCCGCCTCCAGGTCCTCGACGAACAAGGTGATGGCGCCGATTCCGCGCGGCCAAGGCCTCGCGTCGGTTCCGTCCTGCACTTCAGCCACGAAGGTCCCCAGCTTCTCGACAAAGGGGTGTGCGCCTCAAGATACGGCGGCGGCCTCCCCGGCGTCGGGGAACCGTGGCCGCGTCGCCCGAGCTAGGAGGCCTGGGCGTGGCTCCGGTCGTCAGCGTCCCGCTCGCGACCCAGCCGAAGCTCCTCCTGGTGCGCGAAGATCGCCTCCAGGGACCAGGGCAGCGGCTCACTGTCGCGGTCCGCCGCGGTCGCTTGCGCAGGGAAGACCTCGGGAGCCTCCTCCGGCACGACCGGCCGTGCGAGGTCCTCCAGATCGGGCGCGGACGCCGCCTCCTCCGGGTCCGTCGTGACCGTCAGGGTGACCCTTGGCCACCACCGGTCACGGTCCGTGCGCGCCAGCACGACTGGGTCGTCGAAACGGTCGCGCGCATAGGCGAACGCCGTGTCGAAGGAACCCGCTGTGACCTCCCAGGTCGAGCCGTGTCCCGAGACCTCCACGCGGTCTCGAACCGCGTCCCACCACTCTCCGATGCCTTGCCCGAGCGGCATGGTGACCACCTGCTCTCAGTGTTGAGTCGGAGGTTAGTCCACAAATGCCGCGCTTGTAAGCCCGGGTCTGCCCGAGTGGCGGGACGTTTTGGTCAGGTAACGGTCGGTTTAGGGTGATCTGACTCACACAACCGACTCTCGGGAGAACTGCATGTCGATCGAACGCCGAGCCTTGCTGAAGTCCGGAGCCGCGGGGGCGCTGCTGGGCGGCCCGTTCGCCGGGTTCGCGGCCATGCCCGCACACGCCCGGACCTCACCGAGGCGCTCTCCGCGCTCCGCCGCGCTGGTGCCGATCAAGGACGAGCGCGACGGGAAGGTCCGGCTCTTCCTGCCCAAGGGCTTCCACTACCGGTCCTTCCACGACACGGAGTCGCCGGTCGTGCTCGATGACGGCACCGAGCTGCCCGGTCGCCACGACGGGATGGGCGCGTTCCGGGGCGAGGACCACACGGTCGTACTCGTGCGCAACCACGAGGTGAACAACCCCGTCGGCGCCTTCGGCCCGGGCGCGCCGTACGACGCCGCGGCCGGAGGAGGTACGACGACCGTCCGCGTGACCAAGCACGGCAAGGTCATCGAGGCCTACACGAGCCTGAACGGCACGATGATGAACTGCAGCGGCGGCGTCATGCCGTGGGGCAGCTGGATCACGTGCGAGGAGACGGTCAACGGACCCGACGTGGGGCACGACTTCACGGGCGCCCCCAACACGTCCTTGGAGAAGCCGCACGGCTACATCTTCGAGGTCCCCGCCGACGGGCAGTCCAACCGGAAGCCGATCACCCGGGCCGGCCGCTTCGCGCACGAGGCGGTCTCCTTCGACCCGGTCGGCGGGTCGCTCTACCTGACCGAGGACAACTTCGGCTTCGCGTCTGGCTTCTACCGCTACACGCCGAGGACGAACCCGATGACGGCGGGCAGCCTCGACAACGAGGGCAGGCTCGAGATGCTCGCGATCAAGGGCGAGCCGAACAAGCACCTCGAGGGCGCACAGGAGCAGGGCGTGACCTACGAGGTCGAGTGGGTCGAGATCGAGGAGCCGGACTTCCTGTTCGACTACACGCCGGGCGACGAGGCCCCCACCAGCAACGACGAAGCCGTCGTCTTCGTGGGCGACCAGGGCCGGGCGAAGGGCGCGGCGTACTTCTCCCGCCTCGAGGGGCAGGTCTACGAGGACGGCGTCGTCTACTTCACCTCGACCCAGGGCGGCGGCGCGTCCGAGGACGGCACCTCGGACCCGGGAGGCTACGGCAACGGCTTCGGCCAGGTATGGGGCTACGACACGCGCGACCAGACGCTGACCTGCGTCTACCAGTCGCCCGACCAGGAGACGCTCGACTTCCCCGACAACGTCACCGCGTCCCCGCGCGGGACCCTGGTCCTGTGCGAGGACAGCTCCGGGGACAACTACCTGCGCGGGCTCTCCATCGACGGCCAGCTGTGGGACATCGCGCTCAACCGGCTCACCGGCGCGGAGGGTGAGCCACGGTACGGCGACGAGTTCGCCGGCTCGACCTTCAGCACCGACGGTCACACCTTGTTCGTGAACATCCAGTCGAGCAAGGGGATGACCTTCGCGATCTGGGGTCCATGGGCCTCGATCGGGGTCTGAGCAACGGACCAGCAGAGGGCCTGTGACCGTCCGCGTCGACGGTCACAGGCCTTCGACCTGATCAGCGGAGCGTGATCACCCTCCGGTTCGGCTGCTGACCGCCGGTGCCGTCAGGGTCGTAGCCGTTCTCGACGTTGCCGGCCTCGTCGACCGAGAACCACTTGACCACGGTCCGGTTCTCCGTGACGGTCACGGGCGCCGCACCGCCGCGGATACCGTCCTGGACCACGGTCGGTGACTCCCAGCTCGGACGGGAGCCGTCGGTCGTGTAGTAGACCGTCGCCGGCTCGGAGGTCTCGAAGAACACGTCCACCGAGTCCCTCTCCTCACCTCGGCCGTCCACCGTCGCGGTGGACGTCGGCGCCTTGTCGTCCAGGGCGAACTCCCTGGCGACCTCGAGGATGCCGTACCAGCCGTTGGCGAACTCCATCGCCTGCCCGAACCCTTCACTCTCGAAGTCGGGCCAGAACATCCCCCCGGCGGTGGTGTCCCACCGCTTGGTCGTCTCGTCCCACAGCGGGACACCGACCTCGAAGTCCCAGGCGTAGATCTCGGGGTCGTTGGTGACCTCGTCGTCGTAGAACATCTCGTCCCCGGAGTTCCCGGCCGCCGAGTAGAGCACGTCCACGACCGGTCCGGTGCGACCCGGCCACACGACCGTCCCGCGGAACTCCTTGATCCGCGAAAGGATCGTCTCGGAGGCTCCGAAGAAGTAGTTCTCGGTGGCGAGGTCGGGGCGCGGCAGCGTGGTGCGGTCCGAGGTGTAGGCGGCCGGGGACCACATGAAGTAGCCGCCGAAGCTGTGCGTGTTCATCGCGAACTTGATGTTCGGGAACGTCTTGGTCAGCCACACCTCGTTCGAGGACTCGGCCTCGGACAGCTCGCCGGCTCCGGCGTACACCTGGTTGCGACAGTTCGTGGAGGCGCCGAGGAACCCGTCGAAGAGGGAGCCCACCGAGAAGTTGCGGTTGATGTCCGTGCCGGCGTTGGTCGGCGTCGTGTAGGCGCAGTCGTCGACGTTCATGTTGGTGCGCTGGACGAAGTTGTCGTAGAGCGAGTAGGCGACCCCGTCGGGGTTGATCATCGGGACGATGAAGATGTCGAGGTCGTCGACGAGCGACGTCGTGGTCTTGTCGCTGCCGTAGTTGTGCAGCAGCCGCTGTGCGGTCTCGAGCGCCACGAGCGAGGTCACCCACTCACGGGCGTGCTCCTGCGCATACAGGACGACGCCGGTCTTGGAGCCGTCACGGTCGGCGCCGATCCGGATCGCCTTGACGGTGTACGGGTCGCGCGGGTAGTCGGACGGTCCGGCCAGCGGCGCGCCGTCGGGCAGGTCGTAGCCGTGGGTCCGGTTCGGCAGCTCGACGATCTCGGCAAGGTCGGGGTACTGCGCCGCGAGTGTCTCGATGACCTCGTCGGCCTGGGTCGCGTCGACGTACCCGTCGTCGGTGAAGCCCCACTCGAAGCCCTTCGGGAAACCGGAGACGTCCCCGGCCGCCCACTCGCTCGTGTCCGACTCGACGGTCGAGCCGTCGGAGGAGGTGGCGGTGACGGACTTGACGACGCCGTCGGTCTGCACCGGCGTGGTCATCCGGTGGTACAGGTAGACGCCCATGTCCGTGAACGGGCTCAGGGTGTAGGTCTCACCCTCGTCGGTGGTGACCTCCACGTCGTCCTGGTCACCGAGCTCGGAACGGACCTCGACGGAGAGGAAGTCGCCGTCGGCGGACGTCCAACGGTCGGCTCGGAGCACGGTCAGGGCGCCGTTGGTCGCGTCGCCCGGCTTGTCCGCGGCCAGCACCGCCTCGGTCGCCTCCGTGGCCGGCGGCTTCACCTCTCGCTTCTGGGCGGCGGTGAGCTCGGCGGCGTTGCCCTTGAGCTCGGCGGCGAGCTCGGCCTGCGTCGGCGCGGCCAGCGTGTCCAGGACGACGGCGCCGTGGCGCCTCAGGAGCCCGAGGTCGTCCTTCGGGACGATGACCGTCGCGTCGAAGGTCCCCTTCGGTCCCTGCGCGACCTCATGGGTGACGTCGACGCCGTCGGCCGCCATCTCGCGCAGTGCGTCGGTCGACGGCACGCGGACCCGGACCACGGTCTCGCTGGGAGCCTCCCGGGCCGACGCCTCGGAACGGTCGGGCGCGGAGGGCTCGTCGGCGACCGCGACCGGCCCGATCAGAGCCACGCCGAGGGCGAGAGCCGCGGGAATGGTTAAGGACGTGCGCACAGTGGTTCCCCCTGTCGTAGAGATTGACCCGACGAAACCACGACGCGGGCGATCCAGGAAGAATGTCGCTGTTGCGTCTTTGCGCAATGCGAACTTCTGCGAGATCTCGGAGCCGGCCCTCTGGACTGCTCGCCCTCGTGGGGAGGAGGCTGATGAGTGGCGCGATCGAGGAGGCGCGAGATGGATCTCAACACCCTCTACCACCGGACCGTGGAGTGCTGGGCCGCGCGGGTGAACGCGGTCGGGGACCACCAGTGGGACGACCCGACGCCCTGCACGGAGTGGACGGTACGCGACCTGGTGAACCACGTCGTGGGCGAGGACCGGTGGACGGTACCGCTCATGGAGGGACAGACGATCGAGCAGGTCGGCTCCCGACTCGACGGGGACCTGCTCGGCTCCGACCCGATCCGAGCCGCGTTGGCTGCGGCGAAGGAGTCGGTCTCGGTGGTCGCCGAGCGGTTGCCCCGAGGCGAGCCCGTGCACCTCTCCTACGGCGACGAGACGCCGGAGGAGTACGTCCGCCAGCTTGCGGCGGACCATCTCGTCCACGCCTGGGACCTCGCCGCGGCCACTGGCGGAGACACCCGGCTGGAGCCGCACCTGGTGACCGAGGTCGCGGCCTGGTTCGCCGAGCGGGAGGAGATGATGCGGGCTGTCGGGCTGATCGCCCCCCGCGCGGTAACCACCGGGGATCCGCAGTCGGACCTGCTTGCGGCATTCGGACGACGAGCGCACTGGGGAAGGAACGACGCCACGCTGGTGCAGTTCTCCCGCGCGTTCGGGGCAGGTGACATCGAGGCGGTCATGGCCCTCATGACCGACGACTGCGTCTTCGAGTCCACGTCGCCCGCACCGGACGGCGAGCGACGTGAGGGTGCTGCCGCCGTGCGAGCCGTCTGGGAGGAGCTCTTCTCCACGACCGGCGACGCGTCCTTCACCGAGGAGGAGTCCTTCGTGTGCGACGACAGAGGGGTTCTGCGCTGGCGCTTCAGCTGGACCGGGCCCGACGGCTCCCCTGGCCATGTGCGCGGCGTCGACGTGCTCAGGTTCCGGGACGGGAAGGTCAGCGAGAAGCTCTCCTACGTGAAGGGCTGACCAGCGCCCCTCAGGTGGCTGGCGGCTGCTCCGTGACGGCCTTCAACCGGGCCAGGCCCTTCTCGAAGTCGGGACCGACCATCTTGTCCAGCGACGTGAACACGCCCAGCACCCGCGTCATGAGGGTCTTGTGGCCCCTCATCGTCCAGGTGACGCGGGAGCCCGAGCCGTCGGGCTCGATGAGGAAGACCGTGTCGTTGCGCGACTTCCACGGCTTCTCGAAGGCCAGGTCGATCTCCACCCGTGTGGGCTGGTCGGCCTCGGTGATCTCCATGTGACCCTGACCGGCCTTGCGGTTGCCGGACCAGCCGTACACCGCGCCTGCGCCGGACTCGGCCCCGGAGTAGGAACGCTCCAGATCAGGGTCCAGGCCCTCCCAGGGCGACCAGCTCGTCCAGTTGCGGAAGTCAGCGATCTGGTCGTAGATGCGCTGCGAAGGAGCGTCGATCCTCACCGAACGCTCGACGGTGTAGCTGTCCTGTGCCATGAGGGGAATCCTAGTCTCGCCGCTCCCCCTCACACCCGTTCTCCGCTGGGTCGCGTCCATGACACGGGGTGGCAGATCTGCCAGGGTTGAGGCTCGCGCCACGTCGTCCGAGAGGGAGCTTCCATGACGTTCCGGATGCCCGACATGACTGCGGAGGAGCTCCGGGGGACCCAGCTCGACCGCCTGCGCGAGACGCTCGCCCGCGCGTACGACAACGTCCCGCACTACCGGAAGGCGTTCGAGGCGGCAGGCGTACGTCCCGGCGACATCACGAAGCTCGAGGACCTGACGCGGCTTCCGTTCACCACGAAGGCCGACCTTCGCGACAACTACCCGTTCGGCATGTTCGCCGTGCCTCGCCACGAGGTCTCGCGGATCCACGCCTCCTCCGGTACGACGGGCAGGCCGACCGTCGTGGGCTACACGCGCGACGACCTCGAGACCTGGGCCGACCTGATGGCCCGGTCGATCCACGCGGCGGGCGGGCGCCCTGGGGACGTGGTGCACGTCGCCTACGGGTACGGGCTGTTCACCGGTGGGCTCGGCGCGCACTACGGGGCCGAGCGCCTCGGTTGCACGGTGGTGCCGGTCTCGGGCGGGATGACCGAGCGGCAGGTGCAGCTGATCCTGGACTTCGAGCCGCGCATCATCATGGTCACCCCGTCGTACTTCCTGGCCGTCCTCGACGAGATGGAGCGTCAGGGCGTCGACCCGCGCAGGACCAGCCTGGAGATCGGCATCTTCGGCGCGGAGCCGTGGACCAACGAGATGCGGCTGGAGGTCGAGCGCCGCAGCGGCATCGACGCTGTCGACATCTACGGGCTGTCCGAGGTGATGGGGCCCGGTGTCTCCCAGGAGGCGGTGGACACCAAGGACGGGCTGCACGTCTGGGAGGACCACTTCTACCCGGAGATCATCGACCCGGTCACCCACGAGGTGCTGCCCGACGGCCAGGAGGGCGAGCTGGTCTTCACGAGCCTGACCAAGCAGGCCATGCCTGTGATCCGCTACCGCACCCGAGACCTCACCCGGCTGATGCCCGGCACCGTCTTCCCGGCGTTCCGGCGGATGCAGAAGGTCACCGGCCGCACCGACGACATGATGATCATCCGGGGCGTCAACGTCTTCCCCAGCCAGATCGAGGAGCAGATCCTCAAGGTGGAGGGACTCAGCCCCCACTATCTGTGCGTGCTCACCCGCCCCGGCAACCTCGACGTCCTGACCGTGCAGGTCGAGGCGCACGAGGACACGCCCGGTGCCCGACGTGAGGTCCTGGCCTCCGAGCTCACCCGACACGTGCACGGCAGCATCGGGGTGACCGTGCGGGTCGAGGTCGTCGACCCCGGCGCCCTGGAGCGCTCCCTCGGCAAGGCCAAGCGGATCTCCGACCGACGCGACTGAGGCCCGCAGGCCAGCGTGGCCGGTGGGTCAGCCGAGCGACTCGTAGATCCGCACCGTCTCCCGGGCGACCGTCTCCCAGGCGAAGTCGTGCACCGCGCGGGCCCTGCCGGCTCGGCCGAGGCTGGTGGCGAGTGCAGGGTCGGCAGCGAGCCGGTTCACCGCAGCAGCGAGGCGCTGCTCGAAGCCGCCTGGGTCGGACTCGTCGTAGTCGACGAGCAGTCCCGTCTCCCCGTCCACGACCACCTCGGGTATCCCCCCGACCCGGCTGGCAACCACCGCCGTCTCACAGGCCATCGCCTCGAGGTTCACGATGCCGAGCGGTTCGTAGACCGACGGACACAGGAAGGCGAGCGCGTGCGTGAGGACCTGGCGGACGTCCTCGCGCGGCAGCATCTCGGAGACCACGAAGACCCCGTCGCGCGTGGAGGTCAGCCGCTCGATGGCCGCGTCGGTCTCCGCCTTGAGCTCCGGGGTGTCCGCAGCACCGGCGAGCAGGACGACCTGGAGACTCGGGTCGAACTCCAGGCCGGCCCGCAGGAGGTGGGGCACGCCCTTCTGCCGCGTGATCCTGCCGACGAAGGCGACGTAGGGTCGGTCGAGGTCGACCCCGATCCGCTCCAGCACGTCGGTAGCCGGGTCTGCTCGGTAGAACGCGGCGTCGATCCCGTTGTGCACGACGTGGACGCGACCCGGGTCCAGCGCCGGGTAGGCCGACAGGACGTCGTTCCGCATCCCCCTGCTCACGGCGATGACCGCGTCCGCCGCCTCGAAGGCGGTCCGCTCGGCCCACGACGAGATCCGGTAGCCGCCCCCGAGCTGCTCGGCCTTCCAGGGGCGGAAGGGCTCGAGGGAGTGTGCCGTGACGACGTGCGGCACGTCGTACAGCAGCTTCGCCCAGTGCCCGGCCATGTTCGCGTACCAGGTGTGGGAGTGCACCACCTCGGCCTCCGGGCCGACCCCTGCGGTCATCGACAGGTCGGTGGAGAGGATCCGGAGAGCGGCGTTCGCGTCGACCAGCCGGGGGTCCTGCTCGCTGTGAGCGACGGCTCCCTCGCGCGGCTCGCCCATGCAGTGCACGTCGACGTCGAGGAGCCGTCTGAGCTCGCGCACGAGGAAGTCGACGTGCACCCCCGCGCCGCCGTACACGTCAGGTGGGAACTCTCGGGTCAGGATCGCGGCGCGCATGGACCGAACCTATCCCTCGCACCTGCCGAGCCGACACCCGCGCTTCACACGCCGCCTCGCCGCCTCCCGGAGAGGTACGCGAGGGCCTAGAGTGCCAGGCATGCCGAAAGTTCTCGGAATAGTCCTGGCGGGCGGCGAGGGCAAGCGCCTGATGCCGTTGACCCTCGACCGCGCCAAGCCCGCGGTCCCTTTCGGTGGCACCTACCGGCTCATCGACTTCGCCTTGTCGAACCTCGTCAACGCCGGCTACCTCAAGAACTGCGTGCTCACGCAGTACAAGTCGCACTCGCTGGACCGCCACATCTCGCTGACGTGGCGGATGTCGACCCTGCTGGGCAACTACGTGACGCCGGTCCCTGCTCAGCAGCGGCGCGGCCCCCAGTGGTACCTAGGCAGCGCGGACGCCATCTACCAGTCGATGAACCTGATCAACGACGAGCGGCCCGACGTCATCGTGGTCTTCGGGGCCGACCACGTCTACCGGATGGACGCCTCGCAGATGGTGGCGGCTCACCTCGACAGCGGCGCCGGCGTCACCGTGGCGGGTATCCGGGTGCCCCGGAAGGACGCCTACCAGTTCGGGGTGATCAAGACGGAGGGTGGGAGCGACACGATCGCGGAGTTCCTGGAGAAGCCGGCCGACCCGCCTGGGCTGGCGGACTCGCCCGATGAGGTGTTCGCGTCCATGGGCAACTACGTCTTCACCGCGGACGCTCTCGTCGACGCGCTCGAGCGCGACGCGGCCAACCCTGCGTCCCGCCACGACATGGGCGGAGACATCATCCCGATGTTCGTCGAGCAGGGCGATGCGGCGGTGTACGACTTCAAGCGCAACATCGTGCCCGGCACGTCGGAGCGGGACCGCGACTACTGGCGCGACGTCGGGACCCTCGACTCCTACCACGAGGCGCATCTCGACCTCGTCTCCGTCAACCCGATCTTCAACCTCTACAACCAGGACTGGCCGATCTTCACCTCTCACCCGCAGCTGCCCGGAGCGAAGTTCGTGGAGAACGCGACGGCGCGCGACTCGATCGTCTGCGCGGGTTCGATCATCTCCGGCGCCACCGTGGACGGCTCGGTGGTCGGGACCAACGTCTACGTCGCCGACGGGGCGACCGTCGAGCGCTCGGTCATCCTCGACAACGTCACGATCGGCAAGGGCGCCGTGGTGCGCAACGCGATCCTGGACAAGAACGTCGTGGTCCCCGACGGGGTGAGCATCGGGGTCGACCCCGAGGCCGACCGGGCGCGCGGGTTCGTGGTGAGCGAGGGCGGCGTGACCGCCCTGGGCAAGGGCCAGCAGGTCCCCTTCTGACCTCGGCCGCTGCGGAGCTCGAGCTCTCCGGCTCCTCACCGAGTGGTCACGCCGACGCGCCGACCTGCGTAGGTGGCGAGCGGTGGTAGCTCGGCTTCTCACCGCGAACGAGGTTCCCGCGGTAGATGCCCTCGCCGACCTCGAGCGCGTACTCCTCGTACTCGGGCATGCCGACCTCGCGGGCGAAGGCAAGCTCGGCCTCGACGTCGTACGGGACCCGGACGAACTGGAGGGAGAACGGAGCCCCCTCCGTGCTGTCCATGACCCCCTCGAGGATCACGTAGACGGGCGTCGGGTCACCCATGCTGTTGCCGACGCTTCCGGTATTGAACAGCGTCCGGCTCTCGAGGTCGACCTCGTAGAAGGCGTCGTGGGTGTCCCCGTAGCCGACGACGTCCGGCACCGGCCCGTCTCCCGTCGCGGGTGTGTTGGTGAACATGCCGAGGAACTCCGCCTCGTCGTGGTCGAACCGCACCCGTCGGTGCACGGTCGTCTGCGAGGCGTGGAAGAGCCTGACCTGCCGCCCCGACATCCGGAAGTCGTGACAGAACGGAAGCCCACGCAGCCAATCCCCCTGCCCGGGCTCGAGCTGGGCCAGCCACCACTTCAGCGCCTCGGTGTCGAACTGACGGTCCGGGTCGGGCAGGAAGTCGTCCCAGTTGCCGAGGATGTTGACCTCGCATCGCTCCCGGCAGATCTCCACGACCTCACGTCCGCGGGGACCCTTGCCGACGTAGTCACCGAGGTTGAAGATCCGCGTGATCCCGCGCGCGTCGATGTCGGCGAGCACTGCTTCGAGCGCCGTCAGGTTGCCGTGGACGTCCGAGATGAGGGCGATGCGGTCATAGGAAGGCATGCGCCCATTCTTGCGGCCGCCTTCGGCTGGACCCAGACGGACCCGCTCAGGCGCGGTTCACGGCCGAGATCACGGCCTTGAGCGAGGCGGTGACGATGTTCGGGTCGAGCCCCACGCCCCACAGCACCTTGCCGCCGACTGCGCACTCGACGTAGGCCGCCGCGATCGCGTCTCCGCCGGAGGACAGGGCGTGCTCCGCGTAGTCGAGGACGCGGACGTCGGTCCGGTCGAGGTACGTCGGGTTCCCCGCCTCCTGCTCGGTGGCCGTCAGTTCGTTGAGCGCGTTGACGAACGCCGCGATCGGGCCGTTGCCGGTGCCCTGGAGTGTGCGCAGGTCGCCGTCGACGTACACGTTGACGCTGAGGGCGTCCTTCTCGCCCGCGGCGGAGGAGGTGTGCACCGAGTTCAGCTTCAGCGGGGTCTCACGGGCGAGGTACTCCGCGTGGAAGTCCGCCCAGATCGCCTCGGGCGACATCTCGCCACCGTCGCCGTCGGTGTGCTCCTGGATCACCCGGCTGAACTCGATCTGCAGCCGACGGGGCAGGTCGAGCTTGTGCTCGGACTTCATGATGTAAGCCACGCCGCCCTTGCCGGACTGGCTGTTGACCCGGATCACGGCCTCGTAGGAGCGGCCGACGTCCTTGGGGTCGATCGGCAGGTACGGCACGGCCCAGGGGTGCTCGTCGACCGGGGCGCCGGCCGCGGCCGCGTCGCGCTCGAGGGCCTCGAAGCCCTTCTTGATCGCGTCCTGGTGCGAGCCGGAGAAGGCGGTGTAGACCAGGTCTCCGCCGTAGGGGTGCCGCTCGTGCACCGGCAGCTGGTTGCAGTACTCCACCGTGCGGCGGATCTCGTCGATGTCGGAGAAGTCGATCTGGGGGTCGACGCCCTGGGTGAACATGTTCAGGCCCAGGGTCACCAGGCACACGTTGCCGGTGCGCTCCCCGTTGCCGAACAGGCAGCCCTCGATGCGGTCGGCCCCGGCCTGGTATCCCAGCTCGGCCGCCGCGACCGCCGTACCCCTGTCGTTGTGCGGGTGCAGGGACAGGACGACGTTCTCGCGGTGGTCGAGGTGGCGGTTCATCCACTCGATGGAGTCGGCGTAGACGTTCGGGGTGGCCATCTCGACGGTGGCAGGCAGGTTGATGATCACCGGCTTCTCCGGCGTCGGCTCGAACACCTCGAGCACCTCGTTGCAGATCCGGGCGGCGAACTCGAGCTCGGTGCCGGTGTAGGACTCCGGGGAGTACTCGTAGAAGACCGTGGTCTCCGGGAGGCCCTCCTCGAACTTCTTGCACAGCCGCGCTCCGGAGACCGCGATGTCGACGATGCCGTCCATGTCCAGGTCGAACACCACACGTCGCTGGAGGGTCGAGGTGGAGTTGTACAGGTGGACGATCGCCTGCTTCGCCCCGCGGATCGACTCGTAGGTGCGCTCGATGAGGTGCTCACGAGCCTGGGTCAGGACCTGGATCACCACGTCGTCGGGGATCAGGTCCTCCTCGATGAGCATCCGCACGAAGTCGAAGTCGGTCTGCGACGCAGCGGGGAAGCCGACCTCGATCTCCTTGTAGCCCAGGTCCACGAGGAGCTGGAACATCTTCTTCTTGCGCGCCGGCGTCATCGGGTCGATGAGGGCCTGGTTGCCGTCGCGGAGGTCTACCGCGCACCAGCGCGGGGCCTTGGTGATCTTCTTGTCCGGCCAGGTGCGGTCGGGTACGTCGACCGAGGGGAAGGGCGCGTAGCGCTCGAAAGGCATGCCGCTGGGTTGCTGGGGGTTCTGCTCAGGGTTCGTCATGAGGGTTCTCGCTTCGAGTCTGTGTCGTGGTCCCGGAGTGCAACGACGAACTCCGCAGCGAGGGGGTCCGGTCTGCTAGCGAACCTCGCTGCGGCAGCCAAGAAGGAGGAGCTGACGCGACATGATGGGGCCAAGCCTAACCGGTGGCCGGTGAACACGCCTCCCCTGACCGAGAAATGGATGACAGCCCGTGTTGAATGAACCGGTGGACATCCAACGCGTCGACCCCCTGGACCTCGACCTCGACACCGCTGACGAGATGGCGGCGATCGACCGCGCCTCGACCGAGGCGGGAGGTCTGGACATCCCGGTGCCGGTGGGCCCCAGCAAGCTCAAGGCGCTCCAGCTCGGGTCGAACAGCAGGCCGGTGGCGGGACTGTGGCTCGCGCGCGCTGAGGGGGCCCTGGTCGGTTTCGCCACGGCGCACTTCCCCGTCGAGGACAACACGGACTCCGCCCATCTGCGAGGGACCGTCCGCCCCGAGGTCAGGCGCCGCGGCGTCGGACGCGCGTTGCTCACCACTGTCCTCGACCTGACCCGGGCCGAGGACCGCAAGAAGGTGTACGCCGGCACCTGGCAGGGCGGGCCAGGAGGGCCGGCACTCGAAGCGATGGGTTTCTCCAGCGAGGGCCTCGGCGTCTCCGCGGTGCGTCGCGTGGACCTGCACGACGCGCCCCACGGCCTGTGGCAGCGCCTGTACGACGAAGCACTCGGCCACGCTGCGGACTACGAGCTCGTGCACATGGTGGGGCCGACGCCCGACCACCTCGTCGAGGACATGGTCGGCCTGCACGCCGCGATCAACGACGCGCCGCTCGAGGACCCGGAGGCCGAGGCAGACCACTGGGACGCCGACCGCGTGCGTGCCTACGACAACGCCATGGCCGGCAGACGGCAGACCGTCTACCGCGTGCTGGCCCGTCACCGGCGCAGCGGCGAGTGGGCCGGGCTCTCGATGCTGTGCGTCGACGAGTTCAACCCGACCGTCGCGTTCCAGGAGGACACCTCCGTCGTGCGCGCGCACCGGGGACACCGGCTCGGTCTCCTGATGAAGGCAGACATGCTGCGCTGGATCAGCCAGGAGCGGCCAGAGGTCACCGCCGCGGACACCTGGAACGCCACGAACAACCACCACATGATCGCGGTCAACGAGCGGCTCGGGGCGACGGTCGTCGCCCACAACCAGACGTACCGCCTCCGGTGATGAACGGATACCGGTTCGGCCGGCCGCTAGCCTCGACGCATGGCTCGGCTGCTGATCGTCCACCACTCCCCCACCAGGAACCTGAGCCGTCTCACCGACGCCGTGGTCGCCGGGGCGAACGACGACCAGATCGAGGGGGTCGAGGTGGTGGTCCGCCCGGCCCTGGAGGCGACCGCCGACGACGTGCTCGGCGCGGACGGCTACCTGCTCGGGACGACGGCGAACTTCGGCTACATGTCCGGCGCGCTCAAGCACTTCTTCGACTCCACCTTCCTCCAGGTGGGCGGTTCGCTGTCCGACACGGGGGCTGCGGACGAGTCGTCCGGGACCACGACGGGCCGCCCGTTCGCGCTCTACGTGCACGGCCGTTACGACACGAACGGTGCCGTCCGGTCGGTGATGTCCATCGTCGGCGCGCTCGGGTGGCGACAGGCCGCCGAGACGCTGGAGGTCATGGGGGACGTGGACGACGCCGACCATGAGGCGGCGTACGAGCTCGGCGGCACGCTGGCGGCGCTGCTGATGGGTGACGCCTGAGGTCTCACCTCTTCCCGGCAGCAGCCTCAGGCGCGCTCCGGACGTCGAGGTGCGCCTACTCCTCGTAACGCAGGACCCGGCCGTAGGCGCGCAGGGCCTCCGCGGCGTCGTGGCGAGCGATGAAGTCACCCGGCAGCCACCTGCCCGAAGGCAGCTTGGCCAGGTAGCGAGGAGGCCGGTCGTCCAGCGTCAGGCGCTCACGCCACGACTTGTGCGCGAAGACCTCCCCGACGGCGACGCCGTTGTCGAAGGTCTGCTCCCCGCGCCGGAGCCGGCGCCGCTCGAACGTGAAGTAGGTCATCGCGGGTCCTCGGCTGCGTGAGGGGGATCGGCTTCCTGGTGGTGGTCTCGGACAGGTCAAGAGTGCGCCCGGGCGGGTCCGGGCACCAGATGCCATCGGTCCCGAAACTGTCGGGACCGATGGCCGGCGCGCCGAGGAGGTTCCGGCGAACCGTGGGCGTCAGGCGGACCGAGGGGGCGCGGCAGGCTTCGGCACAGGGCCTCTTGGGTACCATCTCAGCGCTCTCCCCCGACTCCAGAGAAGGTCTTCCCTCGTGCTCACCCGCCTGGCTCCTGCCGCGCTGCTGCTCGTCCTGACCGCGTGCGGTGAGAGCGCGGCCGACGGAGAGGGCGGGGACCCCATGGAGACGCCGACCGTCGGAGCGTGCCGGATGCTCACGCCTGACGACATCGCCCAGCCCGACAACTCGAGCGAGACCGTCGGCTGCGGCGAGGAGCACACTGCCGAGACGTTCGCGGTCGGGACCTTCCCCGCGAAGCTCGCCAGGGGTGCGGACGTCGAGGATCCGAAGCTCGGCGCCTTCATCTACAAGACCTGCTCGAAGAAGTTCGAGTCCTTCCTGGGCGGCGACGAGAGCACGGTGATGCGGTCCATGCTCACCTGGGCCTGGTTCCGCCCGACCGAGAAGGCATGGGAGCAGGGCGCGCGCTGGTACCGCTGCGACGCGGTGGGTGGGACCGAGAACTCCGAGGACCTGCGAACGCTCCCGAAGACCGCCAAGGGCCTGCTCGGGGGTCCGCCGCCCGACGAGTGGATGACCTGCGCCGACGGCGAGACGGTCTCCGGCTCCGACAAGGTGCCGTGCTCGGAGCCTCACACCTGGCGGGCGGTCACCACGATCAAGGTCGGCCGCGAGGAGGACCCCTACCCCGGAGACCGCCTGGTCGAGGTCCGCACGCGCGACTTCTGCTCCGACTCGGTCGGAGCCTGGATGAACTACCCGGTCGACTTCGAGTTCGGCTACACGTTCTTCCGCGAGGGCGAGTGGAAGGCCGGGAACCGCCGCTCGATCTGCTGGGCGCGCACCGACAAGTGAGTGCCTGGTCGATGCGGACCTTGCGTACGACGGCCGGGGTCCTCGCCGCAGTGATCGCGCTGGCCTCGTGCACGGCCGACGAGGGCACTCGTGGCTCCGCGACCGACCGGCCGGCATCAGCGGGCACGAGTCCGTCCCCGAGCACATCGAGCACCACGAGCGGGGCGGCGGCACCCGAGAGTCCCGCACGCCCTCCGGCCAAGGGCTGCTACGTCCTGGGCTTCGACGCCGCGACCGCGCCGACGAACGACAACCGGCCGGTGCCGTGCTCCAAGCGGCACACGGCCCAGACCTACCACGTCGGCCGTCTCGACACCGTCGTCGACGGCCACCTCCTCGCGGTGGACTCGCAGGTGGCGCAGCGGCAGCTCGAGCGGACCTGCCCCCGGAAGCTCGCCGAGTACGTCGGCGGCTCGCCTGAGGCCCGTGCCCTGAGCCGGCTGAAGGCCGTGTGGTTCAGCCCCACCATCGAACAGTCCGACCAGGGCGCGTCCTGGTTCCGCTGCGACGTGGTCGCCGTGGCCCGGCCCTCGACGCTCGCGCCGCTGCCTCCGCCCCGAGGGTTGCGCGGCGTCCTCGACCGGGCGGACGCTCTCGACGAAGTGGGCCTGTGCGGCACCGCCGCTCCTGGCGCACGTGGGTTCGAGCGGGTGATCTGCTCGCGCAGGCACGCCTGGCGGGCGATCAGCACCATCGGGATCAGCGGTGGCGCGCAGTACCCAGGGGTCTCGCAGGTGCGTGAGGCCGGGGAGAGCGAGTGCCGGGACCGGGTGCAGGCGGCCACCGGGTCGCCCGAGCGCTTCTCCTACGGCTGGGAGTGGCCGACCCGTGAGCAGTGGCGGGCCGGCCAGCGGTTCGGGTACTGCTGGGCGCCGGACTGAAGGGTCGAGCGGGCCACCGGTCAGTGGCCACCCTCTCCACCGACGGTGCCCAGGTCGACCTGGCTCGCCTCCCCGTGGCCGAAGCCGGGATACGCGCCGAACGTCGCGGAGTTCACGTCGAACATGCTGACGGGCGTCGCCACGTGGTAACCGCGGACATACGGGGCGAACGCCGATCCGGCCTCCCAGTACGGGACCTTGCGTGAGCCGATCCTGACGTATCGCACGTCCGGGCGCTCCTTGGCGGCGATCCGTGCGGCGTCCTGGCTGCACGCCGGCACCATCCGCGTCCCTCGACCGGTCTGGGTCCACAGGACCTCGCGCACCGAGGGGCCGTGCTGGGGGTTGAAGAAGCACGGCGTACGGACCTCCGGCACGGGCAGACCTGCGACGCGGGCGCGCACACAGGCGAGCGCGTGACGGCCGGTGGCCAGCGTGTCGGCGACGAGGCTGACCTCGTCGGCCGAGCGGAGCCTGCGCACCGTGCGTCCCGCCGCCTCGTAGGCGTCGAGTGCCTTCTGGTAGTCGAGGCGGGTGTCATCGTCGAGCTCGTGCCCCGCGACCCTGTGTTCGAGTCGCCGCAGCTCCTCGCCGAGGAGGGTGACGTCCTCGTCCGCCAGCGTCCGCAGCGTCTCGAGCTCCGCACGCGCGGTCTCGCGCTCCAGCCTGCGCCGCCTGAAGCGCTCCCCCATGACGACCACGCCTCCGCCAGCGGCCAGAAACAGGAACAGCTCCATGGCGACCACCCCGTCCGTCGTCCCAGACGACCAGTGTAGGACCGAGGGATCGGTCCGGGCACTGCCTAGAAGCCGAGGCGGCGCAGCTGCTTGGGGTCGCGCTGCCAGTCCTTGGCGATCTTCACGTGGAGGTCCAGGTAGACCGGCGTGCCCAGCATCGCCTCGATCTGCTTGCGGGCGGCGGTGCCGACCTCGCGGAGCCTGCTGCCCTTGTGGCCGATGACGATCCCCTTCTGGGAGGAGCGTTCGACGAAGACGTTCGCGTGGATGTCGAGCAGCGGCTTGTCGTCGGGCCGGCCCTCCCGCAGCCCCATCTCCTCGACCACGACCGCGATGGAGTGCGGGAGCTCGTCACGGACCCCCTCGAGTGCTGCCTCCCGGATCAGCTCCGCCACGATCGCCTCCTCGGGCGAGTCGGTCAGCTCCCCGTCCGGGTACAACGGCGGCCCCTCGGGCAGCCGGGCGACCAACAGGTCGGCGAGCAGCTGCACCTGGTCACCACGCACCGCCGAGACCGGCACGATCTCCGCCCAGTCGGTGCCGGTCTCCTCGCCGAGGCGGGCGATGGAGAGCAGGTGTCCACCGAGCTGTTCGGGCGTGGCGAGGTCGGTCTTCGTGGCAACGGCGACCTTCGTCGTCCGACGTACCTTGGCGAGCTCGTTGACGATGAACCGGTCGCCGGGGCCGATCTTCTCGTTGGCGGGGAAGCACACCGCGACCACGTCGACCTCGGCCCAGGTCGTCTTCACCAGGTCGTTGAGCCGCTCGCCCAGCAGCGTCCGGGGCCGGTGCAGCCCGGGGGTGTCCACGAGGATCAGCTGCGCGTCGGGCCGGTGGACGATGCCGCGTACGACGGTCCGGGTGGTCTGCGGTCGTGAGGAGGTGATCGCCACCTTCGTGCCCACGAGGGCGTTGGTCAGCGTGGACTTGCCGGCGTTGGGCCGGCCCACGAACGAGGCGAAGCCGCTTCGGTGCGGCGGCGGGGTCGACGAGTTGTCAGGCACCGGCCGATTCTCGCACCCGGCGGTCGGTCGAGGGCACGCCCCCGGCTGCACTGCGGACGATGAGAAGCAGTCCGAGGAGCACCATCACCGCTCCGGCCAGCCCTTGCGCGCCGAGCCGCTCGTCGAGGAGAAGGAAGGCCAACGACGCCGCCACGACCGGCTCCACCAGAGCAAGTGTCGACGCCGTGCTGGACCGGACCCCGCGAAGGCCCCGGTTGAAGAGGCTGTAGGCCAGGATCGTCGGCACGAGGACGAGGTAGCCGAGAAGGAGGCCACCCCCGGCCGTGCCGACCCAGGCGAGGTCCCCCAGGAGCAGCCACGGGAGCGTGAGCAGCGCCGCGACGGTGAACGCCGCCGCCAGGAACGACTGCGTCTCTAGCCCCCGGGCCTCGGCTGCGTTTCCGGCGACGATGTAGGTCGCGTAGCTGGTCGCCGCCCCGAGAGCCAGGATGACGCCGGCCACCGACGGAGCGGTCGGCGTCCCCTGCTGGCCCGTGACCAGGAGTGCGAGCCCGCCGACCGCGACCGCCGTGGCCACCAGCCAGAGCCGGGTGACGTGCCTGGTCACCAGGCCGGTGATCACCGGGGCGGCACCGATGGCGACCAGGGTCCCGACCGCGACCCCGGCCTCCTTCATCGCGGCGAGGAAGCACAGGTTGAACCCCGCCTGGCCCAGACCTGCGAACCAGGCAGGTGCCTGCCGAAACGTCCCTGCGATCCGGGCGCCGTGGCCGAACACGACCGCGAGGAGCACGAAGAGGATCCCGGTGACGAGCATCCTCGCTGCGGCGAGACTGTCGGCCGGGACATCCGGACCGAGCACCTGGGCGGTGCCGACCGTTCCGAACAGCGAGGCGCCCGCCAGGACGAGCAGCGCGGACGCGAAGGGATGCACCGTCGCACCGCGGGTCGGCGTCCGTGCCTGTGTGCTCAGCTGAGCCACGTCGGGCGGAGGGGGAACCCGGAGTTCCCGTGGGAGTCCGTCCGCGAGGCGAGGACCTGGTGGAGCTGGATCTCGTTGCGCTCGAAGCCGAGCCTCGAACCTGCCATGTAGAGGCCCCACACCCGTGCGGTGCCGATGCCGACCTCGGTGGCGCACTCGTCCCAGTTCTCGACGAGGTTCGCACACCATCCGCGCAGGGTCAGCGCGTAGTGCTCGCGCAGGTTCTCCTCGTGGCGCACCTCGAGACCGGCGTCCTGCATCGCGGTGATGATCCGCCCGGACCCGGTCAGCTCTCCGTCGGGGAAGACATAGCGGTCGATGAACGCACCGGTCTCGGCACGGGCGGTGTTGTCGGGCCGGGTGATGCAGTGGTTGAGCACCCGGCCGCCCGGGCGGAGCTTCGCCCGGATGAACGAGAAGTAGGACGGGTAGTTGCGCACTCCGATGTGCTCGGTCAGGCCGATCGAGCTGACCGCGTCGAAGCCGGCCTCGGCGACGTCGCGGTAGTCGCCGAAGCGCACCTCTGCCCGGCCGGACAGCCCCTCCCGCTCGATCGCGGCGCGCCCCCAGTCCGCCTGCCGCTCCGAGAGGGTCACGCCGAGGGCCGTCACGCCGTACTCCCGGGCGGCGTGCCTGACCATGCCGCCCCAGCCGCAGCCGATGTCGAGCAGGCGCAGGCCGGGTCGCAGTCCGAGCTTGCGGCAGACGAGGTCGTACTTCTCCGCCTGTGCCTCCTCCAGCGTCGCGTCCTCCTCGGGGAAGACCGCGCACGTGTAGGTCATCGACGGCCCGAGGACGAGCTCGTAGAAGCGGTTGGAGACGTCGTAGTGGTGGTGGATCGCGACGGCGTCGCGCTCGCGCGAGTGCCGCATCCCTTCCAGCAGGCGCCGCCACCGCGGGAGGTGCTCCTCGGGCGGGGGCGGGGGCGGCTTGAGGTGGCTGAGACCCAGACCCCTCAGGATCCGCACGAGCTCACCGGGAGGCGGGACCTTGAACCGGAGCTGGTTCATCAGCACCGTCATGGCGTCGTAGGGGTCGCCCGGGTGTGTGCCCTCGAGGACCAGGTCGCCCGAGACGTAGGCCCGCGCCAGGCCCAGGTCCCCCGGCGCGGTGAGCAGGTAGGACAGACCTCGCTCGTTGCGCAGGTGCAGCCCGACGGGCGCGTCCTGAGGACCGGCACAGCTGCCGTCGTACGCGGTGAACCGGAAGGGCACCCCCTCCGGCATGAGGCGTGAGATCACCTCGCCGATGGAGACGGACAGGTCATTCGTGGTCGTCGTCATCGACGCCTCACCGCCTTCTCGTACAGTTCCGTGAGCCGGTTGTCCCGATCGTAGTCGGCCTTGACGCGCGCGAGGTTGGCTCCGTCGTAGAGCCGGTCGAAGGTGTCGCGGTCGTAGTAGGCGTCGGAGTAGAGCGACTTGTGGCCGCCGAGCTCGGTGACCCGCTGCTCGATCGCGCGGTTGAGGTCGCCGTCCGCGGCCCCCGGCGCGATCGGCACGGTGCCCCAGAACCCCACGTTGACGTAGGTGGTGTCCGGCTCGAGGGGGTACGACGGCCAACGGCGTGCGCTTCCCGGGCCGGACGGTTCACGCAGCCGCAACGGGCACAGCCACACCGGCCGCATCCCCACCTGCTCGTCGAACCAGCGCAGGAAGGACGGCGTGCGCTCCACCGGGATCTCGACGTCCTGGATCACCCGCTCCCGCGGGGGACGCCCCCGTCGGGCGTCGAGCCGCGCCATCACGCCATACCTGTTCTCGAGCCCGACCAGGCGGTGGTAGACGTCGCTGCGGCGAAGCCTGCGCGGCCACACCCTTCGGACCAGGTGGTTCTGGGCCCCGAAGGCGCGCGAGCACCAGAACCAGTCGGTGTCCCACCGCCACAGGTAGTCGTGCATGGTCAGCACGTCGCTGCTCCGCCGCTGGACGGACCGGTAGTAGATCTCCTGGCCGGTGTAGTCGCTCGTCCCGGCCGCCGGGGCGTCCGTGCGCCAGGTGGCGAGGGTCAGGTAGGCCTCGGCCGGGTCGAAGACGACGCCGTCGAGCGCGTCGACCCGCGTGCCCTCCCACGCCCGGTCGGCGACGACCTGCTCCACCATGGCCGGGAGGTCGTCGAGGTCTCCGACCCGCACGTGCCGCAGGTCGACGTACCCGGGCACCGCCTCGAGCTCGATGCGGATCCGGGTGGCGTAGCCGAGGCTGCCGTAGGAGTTCGGGAACGTTGCGAACAGGTCCGCCGTCGGCCCCTCCGGCGCTGCGGTGACGACCTCGCCGTTGCCGGTGAGGATGTCCATCTCCAGCACGGACTCGTGCGGGAGGCCGTTCCGGAACGAGGTCGCCTCGATCCCGAGTCCGGTCACCGCACCACCCAGGGTGATGGTGCGCAGCTGAGGCACCACGAGCGGGATGAGGCCGTGGGCGAGGGTCACCTCGACGAGGTCCTCGTAG
>Ga0075331_1000042_pt1 | contig 23030 bp, 20 predicted proteins | sample MayberrySE_TuleA_FD_120090 | JGI IMG/M metagenome (GOLD analysis project Ga0075331, IMG submission 120090) | Natural and restored wetland microbial communities from the San Francisco Bay, California, USA, that impact long-term carbon... | ecosystem: Environmental > Terrestrial > Soil > Wetlands ... | reverse complement strand
CGGCCGTTCCAGCTGCACGTGCTCAGCCTCGAGGGCACCCGGATCGACCACGTCACGGCCTTCTTCGACACCACACTGTTCGCCACGTTCGGGCTGCCGGAGGCGCTCAGCGCGGACTCCGGTGACGCGCTGGCCACCGGCCAGGGATGACAACCGAGCGCACCGCGGCACCGCTCCTCGGCGGCGTCGCGCTGCTGGAGCGCGCCATCGGCTACACCTTGGGCAGCCTGGTCCTGGTGACGCCCGACGACCTCCACCGCTCGACGCCCTGCCGTGCCTGGGATCTCGCCGCCCTGCTCGACCACATGAACGACTCGTTGCTGACGCTCGGCGAGGCGGCTATCGGCCGGATCGACCTGGAACCGGAAGCCCGCGGTGACGGGGACGCCGTCGAGGCCGTGGCCACACTGCGCAGCAGGGCCTGCCGGCTGCTCGGCGACTGGAGCGCTCCGGAGCGCGGTCCGGTGACGGTCGGTGGTCGCCGGTTGACCTCCAGCCTGGTGGCGGTGATCGGCGCAGTCGAGATCGCGGTACACGGGTGGGACGTCGCACAAGCATGTCGCCGGCCCCGCGCCATCCCGTCCGGGCTCGGCGAGGAGCTGCTCGAGCTCGCGCCACTGTTCGTCGCGGGAGCGGGCGGGGAGCAGTTCGCGCGTCCGATCGAGGTGCCGCCGTCCGCCCCTGCGGGAGACAAGCTGGTCGCCTTCCTCGGCCGGGTACCTGGCTGACCGTTCCGCAGGAGGCCCCGCTGTTCTCCACGCCGCTGTTCTCGGTCTACGTCGGGCGCCCGTGTCGCTCGGTCTCTACCTGCGTGACAGCCGGCTGCGCGCTCGTCCCGCTCCGCCGATCCTGACCCGCCCGGCGCCCGGCGAGGGCGACCCACGGCCAGGTGAGCAGCGCCCAGACCACAGCGACGATCGCGATCTCGGCCAGCACGTACCACGGCCACGGCCCGAGCAGGTCGAGGATCGACGCTCTGCTGGGCTTGGCGTTGAGGTAGCCGAAGTTGGTGCCCACCGCGAGGTTGAGCACGAACATGCTCGCCGCCCACACCCCGGTCGCGACCATCGCCGTCCGGTAGCTGCGCCAGTCCGGCACGATCCCCAGCCCCCAGGTGAGGTAGATCGCGGCCCAGACCACCAGGAGGTGCATGCCCCAGAACAGGATGAAGGCAGGGTCCGGGAACTGAGCCGCCAGGTCAGGGGTGAGGACCGCCTGGGTGGTCAAGGTCAGTCCCCAGTAGTAGACGAGCGCGGTCGCCCACCGGCGCCGGCTCCACAGGGCGTAGACGGCGACCATCCACGCGAGGTCGCACAGCTGCAGAGGCAGCGTGCGCTGGAGGCTCCAGTACGCCGGCGTGAAGTACAGGATCTGCAACGGCAGCGTGAACACCAGGATCGCCAGGCCGAGCACCCTCGCGACCCACGTAGCCGTCGACGTCCCGCGCGTGCGGTGCCCCACCGACACCAGCACGGCGGCGCCGACGAGCAGCAGCGCGACCATCGCCAGGTGTGAGGTGCCGTACGCCTGGAAGGTGTGCCCAGAATGCACACCAGCATGCACACCGTCGAGCATGCCCGGGTGCATGCTGTCGAGCACCGGATCGCGACCCATGGCCGACGTCCTCCCGCGGGGCTACGTCGTCCCTGCATCTTCATTGTGCGTCACCGGCGTCAGCGGCGTACCCGCCGAGCCGCGACCGGGGAGATTCGTGCGTGCTCCGACCCCGACGATCCTCCGCGCTTCGTGTCAGCCGGGGCGGACCGCTCCGCTGTAAGGCATCACGTCGACGCCCACCACCTCGACACCGCTGCTGGGGTTGGCGGCGTGCACGAGCTGGCCGTTGCCGATGTACATGCCGACGTGGCTCACCGGCGAGTAGTAGAAGACCAGGTCGCCCGGCTGCAGCTGGTCGCGGGACACCGGGGTGCCCGAGCTCATCTGCGCGCTCGAGGAGTGCGGCAGCGAGACTCCGGCGGCGCCCCAGGCGCCCATCGTGAGGCCGGAGCAGTCCCAGGCGTCGGGGCCGCCTGCTCCGTAGACGTAGGCGTCTCCCACCTGCGCCAGCGCGAAGTCCACGGCGGCAGCCGCGCGATCGCTGACGGGCGCGGTCGAGATCGGCTCCCGGTCGTCGGAGCGGGACGGCTCCGGCGCCTGCGGACGGGCCTCCGGCTCGGGCCGGCTCTGCTCGGCTTCCCGGGCCTCCGCGGCTTCCCGGGCCGCTGCGGCCTCTGCGGCCGCGGCACGTGCGGCAGCCTCGCGCTGACGGCGCAGACGCTCCCGCTCCTCGGCCTCGAGCTCGGCCAGCAGCTCCTTCGCCTCCGCCAGCTTGTCCTCGACGGTGTCGTTGTGCGCGGCCACCTGCTCGCGGTCGGCAGCGAGGTCGGCCAGCTCGGCCTCGACCTGCTGCTCACGCAGCGCGAGCTTGTCGGACTCGGTGGCGAACTCGGTGAGCATCGCGCCCTGGTGCTGGCTGAACGCCTCGGTGGCCACCATGCCGTCGATGACCTCGTCTGGGTCGTCGGAGAACAGCAACCGGCCGGTGTCCCCGAAGCCGCCGCCGCTCTGCGCCTCGTCGGCGATGGTCGCGGCGACGACGTCGCCCATCCGCTCGACGGCCGCACGCTGGGTCTTCAGGTCCCGGCGCAGGGAGGTCAGGCGGTCGGTCTTGCCCTGCATCTGGTGCCGGACGTCGTTGAGCTGCTCCTGTGCCACCTCGGCCTCGTGGTACAGGTTGTCGACCCGCTGCTGGACGTCCTCGATCGAGGGCTCGGCGTGGGAGGCGCTCTGCACGCTGACTGTGACAGCAAGGGCGGAGAGGGCGGAGGCGGCGATGATGCGGCGTACTGTCTGGGCGCGGCCGTTCAACACGAGCGGACGGATCCCCTTCGTCGTCGGACGCCTACCGGGTTAGCTGACGGATTCGGGCCGGACGACCTGCCCTACGGTGCATGACGCACCGATTCACCCCAACTGCTCGGGTCCCCGGTCCCGGTCGCGCAGACGTGTGCGGCGCTTCCGAGCTCGGCGCGGCGTCCGGGGCGACCCTGCTGGCCACACCGGTCCAGACGCCTCGTAGGAGGGTACAGGGCAGCAGCGGACCGCGCGATGCCGCAGGCGTAGGTGCGTCGGCACTCTCTGTCAAGGCCCGTCCCGGCGTGGCTCGGGTGATCCCCGGGTCGGCTGGTGGGGTCGACCCTGAGCGAACCCCAGTCGTCGCTGCAGCCGTTGGAAGGCCCGGTGTCCTGTGGGCATGCTGGGGGTGCACCCCACTCGCAGAGGAGCTCGTCATGGCCGCGCCGCTGGTTCGCCCGCACAACCGTGTCATCGCCGGGGTCTGCGCAGGGCTGGCGCGCCGGTTCGGGATGTCGCCCGGGACCGTGCGGCTGCTGTTCGTCCTCAGCTGCCTGCTGCCGGGACCCCAGTTCGTCATCTACATCGTGCTGTGGATCCTGATGCCCTCCGAGAAGTAGCCGGCGACGTCAACCGATCAGGAGGCCGGCGACGCCATGAAGGCGAGAGCCTTCACTGTCACCGAGCGTGTATGTGTGGCGAGATCGTCACAGAGCTGTTACCAAAACCACACGGCCCACGGGTTTCCGTTATCTACAAAGGGGCACGGTATGGATTACCCGGTCGTCGACATGAGATCGGGTTGCGAACTTCTGTTGTGTCGTTATGTTGGGTTGGGATGTCTGGCGAGAAATCGAGTGCTCCGACGCGTCCCGATGTGGACGTGGAGTTTCGTCGTCCGACCCTTGACGACGGGCAGGCCATGTGGCGCATCGCCCGCGACTCCAAGGTCCTCGACCTGAACTCCTCGTACGCATACCTGCTGTGGTGCCGGGACTTCGCGGCGACGTCGATCCTGGCGTCGGTCGATGGTGAGCCGGCCGGGTTCGTGACCGGCTACCTGCGTCCCGACCGGCCGGACACCCTGATGGTGTGGCAGGTCGCCGTCGACTCGGAGCACCGCGGGCACCGGCTCGCACGTCGGATGCTGGACCAGGTGGTGGACCGCCACTCGGGTGTCGGTGTCACCCACCTGGAGACGACCATCACCCCCGACAACGAGGCCTCGGTCGCGTTGTTCTCGTCGTTCGCGGCTGCTCGGGGAGCACAGCTGGAGCGGGAGCCGGTCTTCCCGGCCGCGCTCTTCCCCGATGGTCACGAGACCGAGCTGCTGTTCCGCATCGGCCCGCTCACCTGACGACGTATCGACAGCCCAGCTGCCGACGCTCTGTTGCTGCCGGATCCATCTGGGAGCCGGCGATGCGTCGGGCATAGCCAACTTGAGAGATAGAGGAAGCGATAACCGTGGAGAACGTGTTCGAGTCCCTGGAGTCCGAGGTCCGCAGCTACTGCCGGAACTGGCCCACGGTGTTCAACCGCGCCGACGGCAGTTTCCTCTACAGCGAGGACGGCGAGCCCTACCTCGACTTCTTCTCCGGCGCAGGTGCCCTCAACTACGGGCACAACCACCCCGACCTGGTCGAGCCCCTGATCGACTACCTCCGCAGCGGCGCGGTGATCCACTCGCTCGACATGCAGACCACCGCGAAGCGTACGTTCCTGCAGAGCTTCCACGAGATCGTGCTCAAGCCACGAGGTCTCGACTACAAGGTGATGTTCCCGGGTCCGACCGGTACCAACGCGGTCGAGTCGGCGCTCAAGCTCGCCCGCAAGGTCACCGGTCACCAGCACATCCTGTCGTTCACCAACGCCTTCCACGGCATGACCCTGGGCTCGCTGTCGGTGACGGGCAACTCGATGAAGCGCAGGGGCGCGGGCATCCCGCTGACCAACAGCTCGAAGATCCCCTACGACGACTACTTCGACGGTGACATCCCCGACTTCCTCTGGCTCGAGCGTGTGCTCGACGACAGCGGTTCCGGCGTCGACAAGCCGGCCGCGATCATCGTCGAGACCGTCCAGGGCGAGGGTGGCCTCAACGCGGCCAGGGCGAGCTGGCTGCGTGCGCTCTCCGAGCTGTGCCAGCGTCACGAGATCCTGCTGATCGTCGACGACGTCCAGGCCGGCTGCGGCCGGACCGGCACCTTCTTCAGCTTCGAGGAGGCCGGCATCCAGCCCGACATCGTCTGCCTGTCCAAGTCGGTCTCCGGCTCCGGCCTGCCGATGGCGCTCACCCTGTTCAAGCCCGAGCTCGACCAGTGGGAGCCCGGCGAGCACAACGGCACGTTCCGCGGCAACAACCCGGCGTTCGTCACCGCCACGGCCGCCCTCGAGCGGTTCTGGCGTGACGACGTGTTCGCGAAGGAGGTCCGGGAGCGGGCCAGCCAGCTGCGCGAGGGCCTCGCCAAGATCGCCGAGACGTGTGAGGGCGCAGCCGTTCGTGGCCGCGGCCTCCTGAGCGGCATCGTCTTCCCCGAGGACGACATCGCCGGCAAGGTCGCCGCCGCCGCCTTCGAGCGTGGTCTGCTGGTGGAGACGTCCGGACCGGAGAGCGAGGTCGTCAAGGTGATGCCCGCACTCACGATCGACAGCTCCGACCTCGCGCGCGGCCTCGACATCCTCGCCGAGTCGGTCGCCGCCGTCCTGGCCGACCGCAGGACTGCCTGACCGCCGGCCGACCGACCCGAACCGACACGACTGGAGTACATGTGATCGTCACCCGACTGTCCGATCTCGACGACACGGATCGCGACATCAAGACGCCGAACTGGCGCAGCCGTCGCTTCGTGCTCGCCAAGGAGGGCGTGGGGTTCTCCTTCCACGAGACCGTCCTGTACGCCGGGACCGAGACGTCGATGTGGTACGCCAACCACATCGAGGCAGCCTACTGCGTCGGCGGCGAGGGCGAGCTCGTCAACGACGAGACCGGTGAGGTGCACGAGCTGAGCGACGGGACGATGTACCTGCTCGACGGCCACGAGCACCACACGGTCAAGGCCAAGACCGACCTGCGGATGGCCTGTGTGTTCAACCCGCCGGTCACCGGGCGCGAGGTGCACGACGAGAACGGCGTGTACCCGCTGATCACCGAAGGACCGGCTGACGAGACCGAGGAGGTTTCTGTATGACCGAGACACTTGCCCGCACCCCGGACGTCTATCCCACCCGGGTGGCGCCGGAGCCGAAGGACATCGTTCGTGAGGACCCCGTGGTCTGGGGCAAGGCCGAGGACGGTCCGATGGACGCCGCGACGCTCGCCGGGTTCGACGAGAAGGGCTACCTGAACGCCGACGGGCTGGTGACGCCCGAGGAGGTCGAGAAGTTCCGCGCGGAGCTTCGCCGACTGTCCGCGGACCCCACGGTTCGCGCCGACGAGCGCACCATCATCGAACGGTCGTCGCAGGAGGTCCGCTCGATCTTCGAGGTGCACAAGATCAGCGACGTCTTCGCCTCGATCGTCAGCGACCCCCGCGTCGTGGGCCGAGCCCGCCAGATCCTGGGCTCGGACGTGTACGTGCACCAGAGCCGGGTGAACTTCAAGCCGGGCTTCGGTGGCGGTGACTTCTACTGGCACTCCGACTTCGAGACCTGGCACGCCGAGGACGGCATGCCGCGGATGCGTGCGGTCAGCATCTCCATCTCGCTGACCGACAACTACTCCTTCAACGGTCCGCTGATGATCATGCCGGGGTCGCACAAGACGTACGTGTCCTGCGTGGGGGAGACGCCGGACGACAACTACAAGTCGTCGCTCGTGGCCCAGGAGGCCGGCACGCCCGACGAGGGCAGCCTGACCCGGCTCGCCGAGCGGCACGGCATCGACGTGCTCGCCGGCAACGCGGGCGGAGCGACGATGTTCGACTGCAACTGCATGCACGGGTCCAACGGCAACATCACGCCGTTCCCGCGGTCGAACGTGTTCATCGTGTTCAACAGCGTCGACAACGCCTGCGTGGAGCCGTTCTCCGCGTCGAAGCCGCGCCCGACCTTCATCGGTGCGCGTGACTTCACCCCGGTCGGCTGACCGACCCGACCTACAGCACGAGGCGCCGGCGACGCATCACGCGTCGTCGGCGCCTTGCTGTGCCCGGTCCGCCTCGTTCTCGTCGTTGAGCTCGACGAGCGCCAACGTGATGTTGTCCGGTCCACCGGCCGACATCGCTGCCCGCCAGAGGTGGTAGATCGCCGCCCCCGCGCGGTGCTCGTCGAGGATGCGGCCGATCGTCTCGTCGTCGACGGCGTCGGAGAGACCGTCGGTGCACACCAGGAACCGTGCGTTCTGCGCCAGCGGGCGGCTCGCCACATGAGCCTGTACGGCGGTGTGGTCGCCGTACCCGCCGAGGGTCTGGGTGACGACGGAGGTGTGGCTCTGCCCGGACGCCAGCGGAGGGCTGTCGTCCGTGCTGGCCACGGACCAGCGCGCCCCGTCGACCGCGTAGACCCGGCTGTCGCCGACGTTGAAGACGTGGACGCCGTCCTCACTGACCACGATCCCGGCGACGGTGGTTCCCATGCCGACTCTCGCCGGCTGCTGACCGGCGGCGGTGTAGACGGCGCTGTTGCACGTGTCGACAGCATCGCGCACGCTCGCCTCGTCGGTCAGCCCCGGGCCGGTCCGCGCCAGCTCCTGCACGACGATGCTGCTCGCCACGTCGCCGGCAGGATGCCCACCCAGCCCGTCCGCGACAGCGACGACGAGCGGCTCGTCGACGGGGAAGACCAGGGTCTCCGGAGTCCGTGTCGTGCTCGCGCACACCATCCACGGACCCACGACGAAGCTGTCCTCGTTGTAGTCGCGCACGAGCCCGGGATGGCTGATGGCCGTGACGGCGATGTAGGTCACGTACCTACTCTGTCACCTCACCGGGCCCGCCACGTGTAGCGGTTCTCCGGTCGACCCGCCGCGCCGTACCGCGGTTCGACCACGGCCCGGTCGACGCGCACCAGGTGCTCCAGGTAGCGCCGCGCGCTGACCCGCGACATCCCGACGGTCTCGGCCACCTCCAGGGCGGACATGCTGCTGCCCCGTTCGGAGAGGGTCCGAGCCACCAGCTCCATGGTCCGCCGCGACAGCCCCTTGGGCAGCTCGGCGGCCGTGCGCGCGGTGCGGGGAGCAGACAGCAGCCGGTCGACCTGTCGTTGGTCCAGGTCGCCGGTGCTGCGCTCGGTACGCCGGATCTCCTCGCGATGCCGCAGGTAGTCATCGAGCCGCTCATGCAGCACCTTGGCGGTGAACGGCTTGACCAGGTAGTGGAGGACGCCGCCGGCCATCGCCGCGCGAACGGTCTCGAGCTCGCGTGCGGCGGTGATCGCGATGACGTCGAGCTCTCCGTGTGCTCGGTTGCGCAGTCCGCTGAGGACGTCGATGCCCGTCATGTCGGGCAGGTAGATGTCGAGCAGCACCAGGTCCGGCCGCGTGTCGTCAGCCAGCCGGAGCGCCTCCGCGCCGGTGTGCGCGAGTCCGACCACCTCGAACCCGCCGTGGGCCTCCACGAACCCCCGGTGCAGCACGGCCACCGCGAAGTCGTCGTCGACCACGAGCACCCTCGCCCGCGTGGTCATGCCCCGCTCCTGGAGCCGGTGCGGTCGGCCAGCGGCGACGTCTCCGGCGCGTGCGGCAGGCGTACGACGAAACGAGCACCTCCGGACGCGGCCCGCTGCACCTGCACCGAGCCGCCTCGGCGTTCGACGATGCGGGTCACCAGGGCCAGCCCGATCCCGCGGCTGCTCGCTCCGGCGGGCCCCTTGGTGGAGACGCCGGCGTCGAAGATCCGCTCCCGCTCGGCCTCGGGTACGCCGGGTCCGTCGTCGGCCACGGTCACGGTCACGGCGTCGGTCGAATGACGCACGGCGACGTCGACGGCCCCTCCCGGCCCGGTCGCGTCGACCGCGTTGTCGATCAGGTTGCCGACGATCGTCACCAGGTCGGCCGTGCCGTCCGACATCGCGGACGACTCCGGGTCCACCCGCACCTCCACACCGCGCTCCTCACCGGTGGTGATCTTGGCCAGCAGCAGGGCGACCAGGTCGGGATCCTCGACCGCCCTGGCCACCGAACCCTTGGTGAGGGCGCCGCCCTTGCCGGTCCGGCTGATGAACTCCATCGCGTCGTCGGTGCGGCCGAGCTCGATCAGGCCCGAGATGATGTGCATCCGGTTGGAGAACTCGTGCGCCTGTGCGCGCAGCGCCTGGGTCAGGTCGCGGGCGCCGTCGAGGTCGCGCAACACCGTGTGGAGCTCGGTGCGGTCGCGCAGGATGAGCACGACACCCACGGGGCGCGACTCGACCAATGCCTGGTTGCGCTGGGCGACCAGCACCCGCTCGCCGGCGAGCACCAGCTGACCACCACCGGCCACCTCGTCGGCCCGCAGGAGTGCTGTCAGGCCCGGCTCGAGCACGTCCTCGGCCGGCCGGCCCTCGCAGTCGGCGGGGATGCCGAGGAGCCGAACCGCCTCGTCGTTGACCAGGGCGATCCGTTCGCGGTCGTCGACCGCCACGACCCCCTCACCGATGCCGTGCAGCATCGCGTCCCGGGTCTCGAGCAGGGCCGCGATCTCCTCCGGTTCGAGCCGGTAGATCCGCCGCCAGACGACCCGCGACACGTACACCGCGCCCAGGGTGCCGAGGACCACGGCGCCCACCAGCCAGGCGATCAGCGCGGGGAGGTCGTCGAGCAGCTCGGCGCGCAGCTCCTGCTCCAGCGTCCCGACGGAGGCCGTGCCGATGATCTCGCCCCCGCGGTCGCGGACCGGGACCTTCACCCGCCACGACCGTCCGAGGGTGCCGGTCTGGGTGCCGACGTAGGTGTCACCGGACAGCGGGACGGACGGGTCGGTCGAGACCCGGTGGCCGATCCGCTCCGGATCGGGGTGGGAGTAGCGCACACCCCGGTCGTCGGTGACCACGACGTAGGTCACGCCGGAGGACTGTCGGATCAGCTCGGCGATCGGCTGGATCCTGGCGGCCGGGTCCGCGCTGTCGAAGGCATCGCGCACGGAGGGCAGCGTGGCGACGCTCTGCGCGACACCGATCATCCGCTGCTGGTAGGAGTCGCGGATCTGGGCTGCCTGCATCAGGGTGGCGACGACTCCGACCGTGCAGACCGTCACGACCACGATGGCCAGCTGCAGCAGCAACAGCTGGAACCGCAGCGACATCTTCCGGGGCATGTGGCCAGTGTGCCGGAGGTCACACCTGCCCGCGCGGCCCGTCCCACGTGACCACAACGACCACTACGACCAATACGTTCGCAGCATTCTCTCGCCGCTCGGCGCCGTCCTAGCGTCCTCGCCAGCCCGTGACGCGGGTCACGTCGAAGGAGGAACGAGATGAAGACCTTGGCACACCGGCCACGCCGCATCGCCGTCACCGCTGCTGCCCTCACCGCTGGCCTGACGATCACCGCCTGCGGCACGACCACTGGCGGTGCAGGTGCGAGCGAGGGGGTCGACGACCTGCAGATCATCGTCCCCGCGGACCCCGGAGGTGGATGGGACCAGACCGGCCGCGCCATGCAGCAGGTCATGCAGGACAACGACCTCGTCTCGTCCGCACAGGTCGTCAACGTCGGCGGAGCAGGTGGCACCGTCGGCCTCGCCCAGCTCGCCAACGAGCAGGACCCCAACACGCTGATGGTGATGGGTCTGGTGATGGCGGGGGCCATCGAGACCAACGAGTCGCAGACCACGCTCGACGACACGACGCCGATCGCCAAGCTCACCGAGGAGCCCCTCGTCATCGTCGTACCGGCGGACTCGCCGTACCAGGACGTGGGCGACCTGATCGAGGACATCAAGGCCAAGGGGCAGGGCGTCTCGGTGACCGGCGGATCAGCCGGCGGGGCCGACCACATCCTGGCGGGCATGATGCTCAAGGAGTCCGGGATGGAGGCCGACGAGGTCGCCACGAAGCTGAACTACATCCCCTACTCCGGTGGTGGCGAGTCACTGGCCGCACTGCTGGGCGGCAAGGTCGACGCGGGCATCTCCGGTGTGGCCGAGTACGCCGAGCAGGTCAAGGCGGGCAAGCTCCGCGCGCTCGCCGTGTCCGGCGAGGAGGCGTCGCCGGCCCTGCCCGACGCGCCACCGCTTCGCGACGCCGGTGTCGACGTGGTGCTCACCAACTGGCGGGGCGTCGTGGCTCCGGGCACGATCGACGACGCGAAGGCCGAGGAGCTGATCGACGTCGTCGGCGAGATGCACGAGACGCAGGGCTGGCAGGACACCCTGCAGAAGAACAGCTGGGAGGACGCCTACCTCGCCGGAGACGAGTTCGCGACCTACCTGGACGAGGAGACCGAGACCGTCAAGACCACGCTGCAGGACATCGGGCTGGTGCGCTGAGATGAGTCCGCAGCAGCAGACCTCGACCCGCGCGGCCTCGCCGGGCGAGCTGGTCTTCGGGCTCGGGGTCGCCGGCCTGGGCGTCCTCGCCCTGGTCGGCGCCCGCAGCATCGTGGTGCCGATCTCCACGGGGGCGCTCGGCCCGCGGGTGCTGCCCTACCTCGTGGGCGGAGCGATGGTGCTGGCGGGCCTCGCGGTGGTCGTGGACCTCCTGCGCGGCAGGTCCGGTGGCGCGGAGCAGGGCGAGGACATCGACCTCGAGACGCGCACGGACTGGCTCACCGTCGGCAAGCTCGTGGGACTCATCGGCGTACACGTCGTGCTGATCACCCCGCTCGGCTGGCCCGTCGCCGCTGCCGTGCTCTTCACCGGAGCCGCCTGGACCTTCGGGGCACGGCCGCGGTTGCGGGCGGCGCTCATCGGCGTCGGGCTCGCCTTCGTCCTCCAGCTGGCCTTCGCCGGCGGCCTCGGAGTGTCGCTGCCACCCGGCCCGCTCCTGGAGGGGGTGCCGTTCCTCCATGGATAACTTCCTGGCGCTGCTCGAGGGCTTCGGCACCGCGATCCAGCCGATCTACCTGCTCTACGCGCTCGCCGGCGTCTTCGTCGGCACGGCGGTGGGTGTACTGCCGGGCATCGGGCCGGCGATGACCGTCGCTCTGCTGATGCCGCTGACGTACTCGCTGGAGCCGACGGCCGCGTTCATCGTCTTCGCGGGCATCTACTACGGCGGCATGTACGGCGGCTCCACCACCTCCATCCTGCTCAACACGCCGGGCGAGTCGGCGTCGATCGTCACCGCCCTGGAGGGCAACAAGATGGCGAGGGCCGGGCGGGGCGCCGCCGCGCTGGCGACCGCGGCCATCGGATCGTTCGTCGCCGGCACCATCGCCACCGTTGCGCTGACCTTCGTCGCGCCCACGGCCGCGGAGCTCGCCGTGCAGCTCGGCCCGGTCGACTACGTCGCCCTGATGGTGCTCGCCTTCCTGACCGTCGGAGCCCTGCTCGGCAGCTCGGTCTCCCGCGGGCTGGTCGCCCTGACCATGGGCCTCTTCCTCGGGTTGGTGGGGGTCGACGCGATCTCGGGTCAGCAGCGGTACACCTTCGGGGTCCCGGCGCTCAGCGACGGGATCGACGTCGTGCTGGTCGCCGTCGGCCTCTTCGCCGTCGGCGAGGCGCTCTACGTCGCATCGCACCTGCGGCGCGGTCCTGTGGAGGTCATCCCCATCACCAAGGGCTGGCGGTCCTGGATGACGCGGCAGGTCTGGCGCCGCTCCTGGGCGCCGTGGCTGCGGGGTACGGCGATCGGGTTCCCGATCGGCACCATCCCGGCTGGTGGCGCCGACGTCTCGACGTTCCTGTCCTACGCGAGCGAGCGTCGGCTGGCGAAGGGCGAGCACAAGGACGAGTTCGGCAACGGTGCGATCGAAGGGGTGGCGGGTCCGGAGTCGGCCAACAACGCGGCTGCTGCCGGCGTGCTGGTCCCGCTGCTCACCCTCGGCCTCCCGACCTCGGCCACGGCTGCGATCATGCTCGCGGCGTTCCAGCGCTACAACATCCAGCCCGGGCCGCTGCTGTTCGAGAACGAGTCCGCGCTGGTGTGGGCGCTCATCGCGAGCCTGTACGTCGGCAACGTCATGCTGCTGGCGCTGAACCTCCCGCTGGTCGGCATGTGGGTCAAGGTCCTGCAGATCCCGCGTGCGTATCTCTACTCCGGGATCTTGATGTTCGCGGCGCTCGGAGCGTTCGCGGTCAACTTCACACCCGACGACGTCGTGCTGCTGCTCGTGATCGGCCTGCTCGGCTTCTTCATGCGGAGGTACGGCTACCCGGTCGCACCGATGGTCGTGGGGCTCATCCTCGGGCCGATGTTCGAGGCCCAGCTGCGCCGGGCGCTGTCGTTGTCGGAGGGCGACCCGACCACGCTGGTGCAGTCGCCGTTCGCCGTCGCCGTCTACGCCGCCCTCGCGCTGGTGATCGGTCTGTCGGTGTGGTTGAAGTCGCGTGAGCGCAGGCTGGAGGCGACCGTCTCGGCCGAGCAGGATCAGACCGTGACACCCACCGGGCGGAGGTAGCACCTAGCGGGCGGCGGGTGTGTGCCAGGTGATGTGGAGTATGGCGGGTGGGCCGCCTTCGTAGGTTTCGGCGGTGCGGCGGCCGTTGCCGCTGACGAGGATGGTGGCGTGGTTGCCGGTGGTCCATCCTGGCCGGTTGATGACCTCTTGCAGGACGTTGGCGAAGTCGGGTGTGGTCTGGTCGGGGCCGCTGGTGTTGATGGTGGGCCAGGGGGCGGGTGTCCAGGACTGTGAGGCGGCGGTGCGGTTGCGGTCGGTCAGGTTGCGGCTGACTGATTGGAGGGGGGCGGAGTCGTCGGCGGCCTCGGCCTGGATGAGCAGGTCGGTGGGGTCGGTGCTGACCTCGTCGACGGTGAACTCGACGGTGGCGGAGTCGATGACGGCGCCGGTGGGGATCGGGAGTGCGTAGCGGAGTCCGACCAGCTGGGCGTGGGTGCCGTCGTAGCCGAGCTCCAGGTCGTTGTTGGTGGTCGACATGTAGCCGGTCAGCACCTGTTCTGCGTCGTCGGCGCCGGTCGCGATCGGGATCGAGGTGCTTTGTGGTGCGTCGAGGGCGGCTACGGTCACGGTGACCTCGTCGGATGTCTGCAGCTCGCCGTCGTCGGCGGTCAGGCGCAGGGTGTAGGTGCCGGCCTCGCTGAAGCTTGCGGTGGTCTCGGTGGCGGAGGGGTCGGCGAAGGTGACCGTTCCTGGTCCGCTGGCCTTGGCCCATGTCGAGGTGACCTGGACCGAAGGGTCGGGCAGACCGTCGTCGGTGACGATCCCGGCCAGGGACGCATCGGTCGGGAGCTGGATCTCCTGGTCCGCGCCGGCGGACACGACGGGCGCCCGATTCGTGCCCGCTACGGGACGTCGCCAACCAACCTCGAGAACGGGGGCGGCGGTGCCGTCACGAGCTTCGGCTGTCCGGCGTCCCGTCCCCGTCACCATGACCGCCAAGGCGTTGCCGGACGCCCAGCCCGGCCGGTCCACGATCTCCTGCACGATCGCCTCGATGTCGCTGGTGCGCTGTGCCTGACCGCGCTCGAACAGGACAGTCCACGGGTCGGGGCTCCACGTCACAGAGGTGATGGTGCGCGGGCGGGTGCTGATGTTCTCCCGGACGGCCTGGTAGGTGGCCGCGTCGTCGACGGCCTCACCGTGCACCTGGAGCGATGCCGGGTCGGCGGAGGTGTCGACCTCGTCAGCCTCCAACTGGATGTGGGCGTTCTCGATGATCGCGCCGGCGGGCAGCGTGACGTCTGCGAACCGCATGCCCACGGTCTGGTTCACCGTTCCGTCGTCGACGAGCTCGAGGTCGGCGCTGGTGACGGACACGAAGCCGGAGGAAGCCTCCTCGGCGTCGTCGGTGCCCACCGCGACGGGGAACTCCGTGGTGTGGACACCGCCGGTCTCGACCACGGTCACCTTCACATCGTCGACGTCGGGCAGGGCGCCGTCATCGACCGTCAGGCGCAGTGTGTAGGTCCCTGGTGTGGTGAACGACGCCGTTGTGTGGGCACTGGAGGCGTCGGCGAACGTCACCGGCCCCGGCCCACTGAGCACCGACCACGCGACGGTCAGCGACCCGTGGGGTTCGCCGTCATCGGAGACCGCACCCGCGAGCGTGGCCGTCTCGTGCACCTCGAGCTCGACGTCCTGCCCGGCGTCAGCGGCGGGAGGCAGGTTGGTGATCGGAGGCAGGTCGACGGACAGCTCGAACATCCGACCATCGTTCTCGTCGGGGTGAGAGTTGTTGTCGAGGCCGCGGTCGACGACGTAGTAGCTGCGCCGGCTGCTGTCGCCGAGCTGTGGTGCGACCGTGATCCCGGCCGCATGCTGGGTGTCGATTCCACTGATGTCGATCGCGTTGATCAACGATCCGTTGCGAGCCAGCTCGTAGACTCTCGCGGAGGAGTCGTCGAGCACGAGGAGCGTGTCGCGGACGGCGTCGTACCCCATCCCTTCGGGGTCGATCGCGCCGAGGATCTCGATGTCGAAGCTCGACCAGGTGTCGTCACCGGTGGGAGGTACTCCGTCGAAGACCCCGTTGTTGCCCGGTGACACCCGCGTCACCTCGCGCCCGAGCCCGTCGACGATGTAGAGGTCGCCCGTGGCCGCGTCGATCTCGATGCCCTCGGGGTCGGTGTTGCCGAAGGCCGCTGTGCTGAAGGAGGTCACGGTGTCGTCAGCGCTGCCGAATGTGCCGTCGGCACCTCGGTCCGCCTCGAACACGCGCTTCTTGTCGTCGTCGGAGACGAACAGGTGTCCCGTCCCGGGGTGGTATCCCGCGCCGACGGGCTCGTTGGACCACGGTACGGAGGTGCCCGAGGACGTCACCTCAGGGCTGCGCGTCGTCTCGTAGAGGTTGACTCCCGCGTACAGCGGCATCTCGTCGACCTCACCGTCGCTGATGAGCAGCCGGTCCTGGTCCGCGACATAGGTCAGACCGGAGGGATCGGGGCTCGTGGGGGCCAGCTGGGACAGGTCGGCCGATCGCAACAGCTGGGCGGTCACGGTCGGCGCCACCGAGGGGACAGCGGCGAGCGTGGCCTCCATGATCAGGCCATTGGTGCCGGGCGCACCGGCGTCGACGAGGAAGAGGCTCTGCCTGGTCGGGTCGTCGGTCGGGTCTGCGCTCGGCGCAAACGTCATCGACTGCAGATCCTCGAGGCCGAGCGAGCCGATCTCGTAGGACGTGACGGGGTCGCCGGAACCGTCCAGACCGACGAGCACGTCGTTTCGGCTGTCGGCGACGTAGGTCAGCCCGTCGACCGGGTTGTGGGCCAGCGCTCGCAGGCCGTGCAGGTCGACCCCGGAAGGGCGTACCAGGCGAGTGTCCCCGGGCCTCTCGGTGACGTGGAGCAGACCACTCCTGCCGTCCAACACGGTCAACGCCCCCGTATCCGGGTCGACCGTCGAGCCGATCGGCTCCGCGACCTTGGCCACGGCGCCGTCGTCCCGGACGCGTCGCTTCCCTCGGACGGCTCCTGTCACGACGTCGTCGCCGTGGACGACGACCACCTCCCCAGCATCAGTGGCCGACAACGTCGACGGGTCGGCTGCGCGCGGCAGCGCCACACGGTGTTCCAGGTCACCGGCGGGCGTCAGTGCAATGGCTTCGGCTCCGTTGCCGTCGTCTCCCGCCACCAGGAGCAGTCCGCTGCCGGCCGACCAGGCGACCCCCTGCGGGTGATCGACACCGAACTCCGACGGGATGATGTCGCGCAGCTTGGTGAGCTCCCGGACTGGCGTCGGTAGCTCGGACCGCCCGTTCGAGGGCGTCGCGCCGGCGGACGCCAACGGCACAACCGCAAGGCCCAGCGCTGCGGTCGTCAGCACGGCGAGAGTCCGGACACGTGAGTCGGTTCTGCTGGGTCCACGCACGGTTGCCCTCCAAGGCCCGAGTCCAAGTGGCTTGAAGTCTCGTGCGGTCCGCAGGACATCACATCAAACAAACGACGTAGTTACTTTGTGTGACGGACGGGCATGGAGGGAAAGCCCGTCCGTCCTGTATGAAAGAGGACGCGTCCGATGGCCTTGGCCTCGGACAGGCATGCTGTCCACCAGTAACGGGAGACAACGTCATGAGCCTTGACGTCGAGTCGGTCCGCAAGCAGTTCCCTGCTCTCGCCGAGGGCGCAGCGCACTTCGACGGGCCGGGTGGCTCCCAGGTGCCGGAGTCGGTCGGGCGAGCGGTCGGGGAGACGCTCACCTCGGCGGTGAGCAACCGCGGTCGGCGCACCCCCGCCGAGCGCCGTGCCGACGACATCGTGGTGGAGGCGCGGCAGGCGATGGCGGACCTGCTCGGCGCCGACCCGACCGGCGTCGTGTTCGGACGCAGCATGACCCAGCTGACCTACGACTTCGCGCGCACGCTGGCCAGGACCTGGCAGCCGGGTGACGAGGTCGTCGTCACCCGGCTCGACCACGACGCCAACATCCGTCCCTGGGTGCAGGCGGCGCAGTCCGTGGGTGCGACGGTGCGGTGGGCGGAGTTCGACCGCTCCACCGGCGAGCTGGGAGTCTCCGACGTGGCGGAGCTGCTGACGCCGCGCACCAGGCTCGTGGCGCTCACCGCCGCGTCGAACCTCGTCGGTACCCGTCCGCCGGTCGCCGAGATCGCGCGCCATGTGCACGACGTGGGTGCACTGCTGTACGTCGACGGCGTGCACCTCACGCCGCACGCGGCTGTCGATGTCGAGGCGCTCGAGACCGATCTCTACGCGTGCTCGCCGTACAAGTTCCTGGGCCCGCACTGCGGTGTCGTGGCCGGGCGGCGGCAGCTGCTCGAGCAGCTGCAGCCGGACAAGCTGCTGCCCTCCTCCGACCTGGTGCCGGAGCGCTTCGAGCTCGGAACGTTGCCGTACGAGCTGCTTGCGGGCACGACGGCGGCGGTCGACTTCTTCGCCGGGCTGTCGGCCGACGCGCAGGGGTCGCGCCGGGAGCGGGTGCTGTCGTCCATGCACATGGTCGAGGAGCACGAGGACCAGCTGCGCCGGCGGATCGAGCAGGAGCTGGCAGGTCTCGACGGCGTGACGCTGCACGGCCACGCCGCGCAGCGCACGCCGACGTTGCTGTTCTCGCTCGCCGGGCGGGACTCCGCCGCGGTGAGCGACGCCCTGGCCGAGCGCGGTGTCAACGCACCGGCCGGCTCCTTCTACGCGATCGAGGCCTCCCGCTGGATGGGCCTCGGTGACACCGGCGCCGTGCGCGTGGGAATCGCGCCCTACACCGACGCCGACGACGTCGAGCGACTGCTGCGCGCCGTGCGGGAGGTCCTCGACGAGGGCTGAGCCGTCCTCACAGACGCGGCGCGTCGTCGAACAGACCGGTGCTGGTCTGGCGGGACCGCCTCGGCGCGCGCAGCGTCGCGTCGGACGACTCGCCGACGATGCCGTCGGCGGTGTCGACGTCGAGGACGAACCACACCTGCTTGTGCGTGCCGTGCTCCTCGCAGCCCCAGTCCTTGCTGAGGTAGTTGACGATGCCCAGCCCACGACCGCCCTCGTCCTCCGGGCCGGACAGCTGTCCCGCGTGGTCCGGACAGCTCGGGAGCGCGTCGTTGACACTGACCCGCACGCCCTCGGCGCACTGCTCGATCGAGAGCCGCACAGGGGTGCCGACGTGCCGAAGCGCGGTGGTCACGAGCTCGCTCGTCGCGAGCTCTCCCGCGTCGACGCAGTGCCCGTAGCCCCACTCCAGAAGGGCACCGCGCATCAGCTCGCGCGCGGTGTGCACGCAGTCGGGTCCCTCGCGGAGCTCGGCCGTGTGTCGTTGCGTGGACATGGTGCAGGTGTACCCGGTGCGGATGGTCTCAACCACCTGCCGTGCGAGGCCCGTCCCACACCACGGCGCCGTCGTCGCGTACGCGCGCTCCCTCCGTGGGGCGGTGTGGCACCACCCGACCGTCGGCCATCAGGTGGTGCACCTCGACGTCGTGCGCCAGCGCCGCCACGTCGGCGATCAGCCGCCGACGGCAGCGCCACCACACGCTCTCGCTGCACATCACGGCCACCGTCGCGGTGGCAACACGGTCGAGCACCCCGGTGACGGCCTCGTGGAACGCCGACGTCCGCGTGTGCGCGGCGTACGCGCGAAACGCCGCTACCAGCCACCATGTGTCGACGGCGGGCGTGCTCGTGTCGTCGAAGCTCCTGCGTCCACCCAGCCGTTCCTCCCACCGGTAGTCGATCCCGCGCTCGCCGAGCCAGGCGGGCAGCACGTCGCGGCCGACCGCCGGGTTGTTCCGGCTGCCCGGGAACCTGCGGACGTCGACGAGCAGCTCGACGCCGGCGTCGGTCAGCAGGTCGCCGAGTGCGACCTCGTCGAGGCTGCCGTGGCCCACGGTGAGCATGCGGGTCATGGGCGGTGCCGTACCCAACGCGGGCGGTCGACTCACGACGTGGACGGCGTCAGCGCGAGCGCACCCTCCGGTAGACGCGGGCCTCCCACGGTGCCAGCTCGAGACCTTCGCCGGGGTCGAGGTTGCCGAGCAGCAGCTCTGCGGTGGCCCACTGCTCAGCCTCGGGTACGTCGGGGGTGACGCGGTCGGCCGACATGTTCACGACCACGAGCAGCTCGACGTCTTCGTACCCGCGGGTGAACGCATAGACCTGCTCGTCGTGCGGGAGGAGCATCGTGAAGTCGCCGTGTGCCACCGCGGGCTCGGCGTGCCGCAGCTCGATCAGCCTGCGGTAGTAGTGCAGCACCGAGCCCGGGTCCGCTTCCGCTGCTGCGGCGTTGATCCCGGGGTAGTTCGGGTTGAGCGCGAGCCACGGTCGTCCGGTCGTGAACCCCGCGTGCTCGGAGTCGTCCCACTGCATCGGTGTGCGGGCGTTGTCACGACTGGAGTAGCGCATCGCGGCGAGGACGTCCTCGGGGTGCGTACCGGTCGCGACGGCGTGTGCGTAGTGGTTGCGCGACTCGATGTCGGTGAAGTCGTCGATGCCGGTGAACACGGTGTTGGTCATGCCGAGCTCCTCGCCCTGATAGACGTAGGGCGTGCCTCGGTGCAGGTGCAGCAGGGTGCCCAGGGCGGTCGCCGACTCGACGCGGAACTCCTTGTCGTCGCCGAACCGCGACACCACCCTCGGCTGGTCGTGGTTGTTCCAGTAGAGGCTGTTCCAGCCGGTCTCGGCCAGCCCGGCCTGCCAGCGACCCAGCGAGGCCTTGAGGTCGGTGAGGCGCAGCGGCAGCACGTCCCACTTGCTCTCGCCGTGGTCGAGGCCGACGTGCTCGAACTGGAAGACCATGTCGACCTCGGCCCGGGCCGGCTCGGTGAACAGCCGCGCCTCGTCGATCGTGACACCGGGCATCTCGCCGACCGTGAGCAGCTCGGCGTCGCGCCCGGCGAAGACCTCACGGTGCATCTCGGCGAGGAACTCGTGGATGCGGGGCCCGCAGACGTAGTGCGGCGATCCGTCGCCGAGCGCGGTGTCGGCCCGGACATGGCCGTCGGGCAGCGCCGGATCCTTGGAGATCAGGTTGATGACGTCCATCCGGAACCCGTCGACCCCGCGATCGAGCCACCAGCGCATCATCGTGTAGACGGCCTGCCGGACCTCGGGGTTCTCCCAGTTGAGGTCCGGCTGCTTGCGACTGAACAGGTGCAGGTAGTACTCCCCCGTCGCCTCGTCGTACTCCCAGCTCGGCCCGGAGAAGAACGACGCCCAGTTCGTCGGCTCGGCACCGGGTGCGCCTGGGTCCATGCCGTGCCGCCCGGGCCGCCACCAGTACCAGTCGCGCTTGGCGGACTCCTTGCCGGCACGGGCCTCGACGAACCACGGATGCTCGTCGGAGGTGTGGTTGACGACCAGGTCCATCACGAGCTTCATGTCACGTGAGTGCACGTCCGCCAGCAGGGCGTCGAAGTCGTCGAGCGTGCCGAACACCGGGTCGATGTCCTGGTAGTCGCTGATGTCGTAGCCGTTGTCGTCCTGCGGGGAGGGGTACACCGGGCTGAGCCACAGCACGTCCACCCCGAGCGCGGCGAGGTAGTCGAGCCGCTGCCTGATGCCACCGAGGTCGCCGATGCCGTCGCCGTCGGAGTCGGCGAAGCTGCGCGGGTAGATCTGGTAGACGACGGCGGACCGCCACCACGGGGCGAGCTCCTCGGTCATGGTGCGGTCTCCTTCTCGTCGAACAAGCCCGGTGCTCCAGAGCGGTCAGCCGACGCGGGCGCGGGCGTTGACGAAGGCGTCGACGCAGCGGCGTACGTCGTCCTCGGTGTGCGCGGCCGAGAGCTGCACGCGGATCCGTGCCTTGCCTCGCGGCACAACGGGGTAGGAGAACGCGATGACGTAGACACCGTCGGCGAGCATCGCGTCGGCGATCTCGGTCGCCTTGCGGGCGCCGTCGTCGCCCGGGAACATCACCGGGGTGATCGGGTGCGTGCCGGGCAGCAGGTCGAAGCCCGCCTCGCCCATCAGCGACCGGAACAGGGCGGTGTTGCGGTGCAGCGTCTCGCGGGCCGCGCCGGACTCCGTCGCCAGCTCGATCGCCCGCAGCGAGCCGGCGGCCACGGTGGGGGCGACGGCGTTCGAGAACAGGTAGGGACGCGAGCGCTGCCGCAGCAGGTCGACGATCTCGGCGTGCGCGGCGACGTACCCGCCGGACGCGCCACCGAGGGCCTTGCCGAGCGTTCCGGTGAGGATGTCGACCCGGTCCATCACCCCGAAGAGCTCGTGCGTCCCACGACCGTGGTCACCCACGAAGCCGACGGCGTGCGAGTCGTCGACGAGCACCAGGGCCTCGTAGGCGTCGGCCAGGTCGCAGATCCTGTCCAGCGGTGCGTACGAGCCGTCCATCGAGAACACCCCGTCGGTGACGATCACCCTGCGGCGCGCGTCGGAGGCGGCCTTCAGCTGCTCCTCGAGGTCGACCATGTCGGCATTGCGGTAGCGGTAGCGCTTGGCCTTGCAGAGCCGGATGCCGTCGATCAACGAGGCGTGGTTGAGCTCGTCGGAGATGATGGCGTCCTGCTCGTCGAAGAGCACCTCGAAGACACCGCCGTTGGCATCGAAGCAGGACGAGTAGAGGATGGTCGCGTCGGTGCCGAGGAAGTCCGACAGCGTGCTCTCGAGCTTCTTGTGCAGCTCTTGGGTGCCGCAGATGAAGCGGACGCTGGCCATGCCGAAGCCCCACTCGTGCAGGGCCCGGCCGGCAGCGTCGACGACGTCGGGGTGGTTGGCCAGGCCGAGGTAGTTGTTGGCGCAGAAGTTGACCGCCTCCGCCTTGGCGGTCGTCACGTGCGCGGCCTGCGGGGAGGTCAGCTCGCGCTCGTCCTTGTAGAGCCCGGCGGCGCGGATCTCCTCCAGCGTCGCGGCGAGCTCGTTCCTGATCGATCCGTACATTGCTCAGCTCCAGTCCATGACGACCTTGCCGCACTCACCCGAGCGGGCAGCGGCGAAGGCATCGATCCAGTCCTCCGCGGTGAACCGGTGGGTGATCACCGACCGCACCGCGTCCCGCAACCTCGACGACGTCTGCAGCATGGCGCTCATCGAGTACCACGTGTCGTACATCTCCCGGCCGTAGATGCCCTTGATCGTGATCATGTGCGTGATCACCCTGCCCCAGTCGATCGGGAAGGGATCCTCCGGCAACCCGAGCATCGCCACCCGGGCGCCGTGGTTGAGGTTGCGCAGCATCTCTTCCATCGCCTGCGGGCTGCCCGACATCTCCAGGCCGATGTCGAAGCCCTCCTTCATCCCGAGGGTGGCCTGGGCCTCCGCGAGGGTGTGCTCGGCGACGTTGACGGCGAGGTCGGCACCGGCACCGCGGGCCAGCTCCAGGCGGTAGTCGCTCAGGTCGGTGACCACGATGTTGCGGGCGCCCACGTGCCGGGCGATCGCCGCCGCCATCACCCCGATCGGTCCGGCACCGGTGACGACCACGTCCTCGCCGGCCAACGGGAAGCTCAACGTGGTGTGGACAGCGTTGCCCAGCGGGTCGAAGACCGCGCCGAGGTCGGGGTCCATGTCGTCGGGGTGCACCCACACGTTGCTCGCGGGGATGACCACGAAGTCCGCGAACGCGCCGTCCCGGTTGACCCCGACGCTGCTGGTGCGGATGCACACGTGGCGTCGGCCGGCACGGCAGTTGCGGCAGGTGCCGCACACCACGTGGCCCTCACCGGAGACCTTCTGACCGGGCTCCACCTCGCCTACACCGGGGCCGACCTCGGCGACCTCCCCGAAGAACTCGTGTCCGACCACCAGTG